>Ga0310911_10000131_pt1 | contig 25127 bp, 22 predicted proteins | sample GREbulkMGHF170_FD_203532 | JGI IMG/M metagenome (GOLD analysis project Ga0310911, IMG submission 203532) | Lab enrichment of tropical soil microbial communities from Luquillo Experimental Forest, Puerto Rico - GRE.bulkMG.HF170 | ecosystem: Environmental > Terrestrial > Soil > Tropical forest >... | reverse complement strand
ACACTACCCGGCTGCCTACCGCGTCGTGGACATCCGGGCCGACAACCAAACCCGCACCGCCACCGACCCGCCGACCCCAAGACCTCCACAACCCCTCACCAACACCCGCGGTGACAGCGCGCACCAATTCGAGCCAAGTCTGGGGCGGTTCGAATTGGTGCACACCGCGGGGCCGTCACGTCGCATTGAACCCAACCGTCACAGGTGCCCTTGCGCCAGTCGCCACCGGATCTACCCGACTCGTAGCGACAGCTTTGTTAGCGCCGGGTGGTGATCGAAGTTGTCGCTGTGAAGTGAGCGCGGCAGACATCGCCTCCAGCAGAGGCGGGTGTTGCGGATGTGGCGGGCACGACCCCACCGCAATGGCCCGGGCGCATCCGGCCCAGGGTGGCACTGATGAACTATTGAGTTACATTGGGCGCCAACGGAGTTCCGGCGAATTCGGACCTGGAATGCGCTGGGCGGGCTAACTAGTGATTCCAGCCAGTTCGTGTGCCACCGCATCGAATGCGCGCAACGTGTCCAAAAGACTGCGCGGGTCCTGAGAGTCCGGCTGGGTGGATAACTTGGCGGCGACCACTCCCGCTGCGCGGTTGACGTAGATCATCTGACCACACATGCCCTGGCACAACACGACGTTGCTGCCCGGGTAGGGAAACCACACCTGGTTGCGGTACATGCCGCCGGGCATTGGGTTGTCGTCGAGGCTGGCGGCGAACGCCTGACGCGAGTCGGGGCCGCCGTCGAGAGTGTCGGCGATCCACGCCGCCGGCACCACTTGCTGGCCGGTCAACGAGACACCGTCGTGCAAGAACAGCGACCCGAACCGGATCATGTCCTTAAGAGAGGCGTTGATGCCGCCGTCGAATAGTCCGGTTCCCTCCGCGTCCACGCCGATGGTGGCGTCGCATTGGGCGCCGATGCGGCTCCACAGCAGTTCCGACATCAGTTCGGGCATCCGCTGGCCGCCGGCGACCTCACAGATCCAGCCGAGTACATCGGTTTCACACGAGCGATATTCGAACGGGCCCCCGTGAGCCGATTTCTGCCGCAAGCTCAGCAGGAAGTCATGCAGCGTGGAGGGGACGTCCGGACTGCTGCGGGGTGCCCACCCCATCGCCTCGTCGAGGAGGTGTATCTCCGCGGTCGGGTGGAGGTAATTATCTGAGAAGGCGATACCCGACCTCATGTCCAGCAGGTGGCGCACCGTCGCACCGGCGTAGCCGCAGTTCGCCAGTGCGGGAACGTATGCCGTGACCGGTGCGTCAAGCTCGATCGCACCGGCCCCGTGCAACGCACCTACCACGGCCGCCACCAGCGACTTGCTCACCGAGAACAGCAGATGCCGGGTCTGGGCCCCCAAGCCGTCGAGGTACTCCTCGGCCACGATCGAACCGCGGTGGGCGATAGCCCACCCGTCGGTAGCAGTAGTGGCCATCACCGCGCCAACGGTGGTGGCCACCCCGTCAGTGCTGATCACCCCGATATCGGCCATCGGAGCGCTGGCTGCGGGCAACGCCGCAACCGGCCCGTTCCCGCGCGAGATCACCGCGGTCGGCACGAAGTCTTCGACGTGCTGGAATGACCAATGCGCATACGGCGCCGACAGCCAGTTGTCCAGGGAGATACCGGCCGGGCCGCTGCTCACGCTCGTGCGACGAGCCGCGAGACGATCGGCGCAGCCGGCGTCAGGGGTGTCGAGACGAACTGCGCCCTGAGGCCCGCGACCCAGCGCCGGCAGCGCTCGGTGAGCTGGTAGTCGTCGGTCTGCAGGTGCCCACGGGTGACGAGCACGCCGAGTTGAGCACCCTCGCAACGTAAGTCGCCAGGCGCCGCGACACGCATGTAGAAGGCCTCGGACTCGTCGAGCAGCGTGGCCCAGTCGTTGCCCGGGCGCGCAAAGGAGACGCGTCCGTCTTCGTTGAGGCGCCACACACCTGTGCGTGGGGTCGAGGTGAAGAGCTCGACATCCTGCGACGTCTCATTGATTATCAGCTGGCCCCAGACCTCGTCTTCGCCATAGCCCCGTTCCCAGCGCGAGTTGATCTCCTCGATGTCGAGCTCGTAGTCCACGTCCATGTACTCGAGCAGGTGGAAGAGGAACAGCGGCATGTCGGCGTAGGCCTCGGTGGTCAGGTTCGTCATCGGGCTTGCGCCGCTCAGCCGCGGGTTCACCTCGCCGAGGTAGAGCTCGTCGGAGTCCAGGTCGTGCAACAGGTCCACCTCGAAGTAGCCGCGGTACCCCTCGCGGTGCAGGATGTCGCCCATCTTTCGCACGATCTCTCGCGCGGCGTGCGTCTGTGCGGGCGGCAGTACTCCGCGCCAGATGTCATTGCCGCACCACGCGCCCTTGTACGGAGTCAGCTCCGGGTAACCGACAAGACTCGTCATCGCGGGGCCGATCACGGTGCCGTGACGGGTCACGGTGCCCTCGAGGCACACCTCGACATTGCGGATGCGCCTCATGACTTTGACTTCCTGCTGCCCCACCACGTCAGGGGCGCAATGGTCCCAGTCGCGCGGGCCGCGCACAAAGAACACCGTGCTGCCGGCGTCGCCATAGGCGGCCACGACGACCAGGTCATCTCCCAGCCCGGCGCTGTGCGCGAGCGCCGACAGCTCGTCGTAGGAGCCGACGCGCCCCATCACGTGAGGCACGCTCTGCACGCCCGCCTCGTCGGCCAGGCGCGTCATGACGAGCTTGGAGCCCAGGCGATGGCGCAGCTCCGCGGGCGGGTGCATGACCTCGAGCCCCGCTTCGGCCGCGAGGGCCTCGGTCTTGCCGTCAAGCATCACGAAGCAGGCCTTCCCGCGGGGCCCTTGGCGCGCGACGAAATCGAGTGTCTCGGGATCGCGCAGGAGGTGATTGCACACATCCCCCATGGACCCGAAATCCCTGCGGTCACGCCGCCGGGGCACGAACACGCGCGAATGTACGCCCTCGAAAGAGTCAAAGTACGTCAGGTAGAAGAAGTTTCGTACCCAGCGGTCGATGCCTAGCAGGTTGAACGGGGTGGGCGAGATGAAGTACAGCGGCACTTTGTTGGTGTGGAAGAACGCGCGTACGTCCGATATCCCGTTCAGCACGCGGGCGGGCGCGTTCATGAGAGCGCGACGGCGGTGAGCTCAGATATTCCCATGCGACAAGTGTGCACCTGCCCATAGCCGTGTGCAGTGTGAATGGCCCCAACTTCGATGACGACGGCCCCTGACCCGCGCCCTACTTCCTGAACCGCCCCGCGAACCCGCGCAGCGGCAGGTCGGCGCTGGTGATGAGTCCCGGCCGCGCGGCCACCACCGACTTGATCGCATTGAGGGCGGGCATGCCGGTCACGGTCATCCCGATGGAGGCGAAGTTGTCCGGATTGGACAGGTCCACGCCGGGCTTGGGGAAGATCATGTGCTTGTTGTAGACGCACGGGTCGCCCTTGATCCGAGTGATGTAGCAGCCCTTGATGTTCCAGCTCGGATCGGTGTGCGGGGTCATCTGCCACTCCAGGTGCGTCTCGACGCGAGGAATCCCGTCAACCATGCCCTGGTACTTGATGTAGTTGCCGCCCAGCGAGCCCTTGGGCAGCGTGTACCAGCCCAGGTCGACGTCCTTGGTGCAGGCGCCCAGTTCGTAGCTGAACTTGACCTCGTCGAGCGGCAGGTCGAAGCAGTCGGCCATCAAGAGCACGCTGTCTGCGAAAACGCGCGTGTACTTCTCCAGCTTGGACGGAATTTCCGGATCGTCGACCGGCTGGCCGTAGCCCACCTCGATCCAGGTGTCGCGCGAGTGGTGGCACGACACGTCGACGGACTCGATGGTGGTGATGTTCTCGATGTCGGCGACGTCGGCCGAGCACACCACGCCGAGGATCTGGTTCAGCCCCGGGTTCATCCCGGTGCCATAGAAGGTCGCGCCGCCCTTTTCGCAGGCCTCGGCCAGCAGCCGGGTCACCGGCTCGCCCGACGGGTGCGGGTGGTTCTTGTCGCGGTGCCACCCCGTGATCCAGTCGGCGGTGGTGACGATATTGATCCCCGCCTCAAGCACTTTGACGTAAAGGTCCTCGTCGGGGAACACGCCGTGAAACGTCAGCACGTCCGGTTTGGCCGCGATGATCTCCTCGATCGTGCCGGTGGCCTTCACTCCATTGGGCTCGATACCCGCGATCTCACCAGCATCGCGCCCGACCTTTTCCGGCGAATAGCAGTGCACGCCAATCAGTTCCAGGTCGGGCTGGGTGGCGATCCGCTTGATCATCTCCGACCCGACGTTTCCGGTGGCTACCTGGAAGACGCGGATCGGTCGAGCGGGTGCGTTCATTCGGTTCAGCCTTTCTGCGATGCTGCGTGCACTTCGGCGGCGCTGCCGCCGAAGCCGTCGGGATAAAACTGCTTGGCCCACTTACGAATTGCGGTGAACCCCGCGTATTCGTCGGTGGCCAGCGCGGGCGGGTCGGAGTAGCGCTGGTGCTGCCAGATTTCGACGTCCTGCTGGAACTGCCGGATCACTTCCTGCCCGAATTCGGCCGCCTTGCGCTCCGCCCGGGCCGGGTCCTTGGCCGCGGTCCGGCCGATGTAGACCATGAACCGGACGTCGGAGGTGGACTCGTCGACCGGGGTGATCGCGGAGATGGTGCGGTTGTCGACCATCCCCCAGCTCTTGGTCACCGCGATTCCCAGACCCCCATTGATGGCCTGCACGCCGCTGTTGACGTCCTCGATCCTCTGGCCGTCGTCGCCTTCGAACGTGATGGTGAAGTCGACGAAGGACACCGCCTCGTCGAAGTCATGGCGGGTGAACACCGGCACGATCGGGGTGTTGTGCACGTACTTGAAATGCGCGAAGTCCACGCCGTTTTCGAGCACGTACTGCGGGTGCAGTTCCAGACCCTGGCGGTACAACCTCTGCTGCGGGTAGTAGCCGTCCGCGCCGCTGCCGTCTTCGAACGCGGCGAACACGTCTGGCGCATCGAAGTACGGCTCGCGGCGCTCGACGTCGTGCCAGATGTAGACCGAGTCATTGCGCTCCACCACGGGGTAGGTGCGGATCCGCCTGCCGCGGTTGGGCCGGTCCTGGTAGGGGATGCAGACGTTGCGTCCCTGCCCGCTCCACTGCCACCCGTGGAAGGGGCACTGCAGCACCTCGCCGACGACCTTGCCACCGTAACCCAGGTGCGCCCCAAGGTGTTCGCAGTAGGCGTTCATCGCGGTGAGCTGGCCGGACTCGGCCCGCCAGGCGACCATCTCCTGGTCGAAGTACTTCATCTTGATGACGTCGCCGACGCCGATCTCGTCCGACCAGGCGACCTGGAACCATCCGGTCGGCTTCATCGACAACGGCGGCTTAGCCATCGAGCCCTCCTCCTCGCGTACGAATGATAGGCCGCATCGAGACAGAATCATAGTGCCCTCTACGAAAATGCTAGGCTCGGCAGGTGACCGAAACCAAGGTCGCCGGGCGACGGCCCAACCGGCGGGGCCACGCGACGCGCGAGAACATGCTCGAGGCCGCGCTGAAGTCGCTGGCCTCCGGCGAGCCGGGCTCGGTGTCGGCCAACCGCATCGCCAAGGAGATCGGCGCCACCTGGGGCGCCGTGCAGTACCAGTTCGGCGACACCGATGGCTTTTGGGCCGCGGTGCTGCACCGCACCGCCGAGCGGCGCGCCGGGACTTTCTCGACGCTGTCGACGCCGCCGGACGCACCGCTGCGGGACCGCGTCGGCGCAATTGTCGACACCCTCTACCGTGGCCTAGCATCGCCGGATTCACGCGCGATCGAAAACCTGCGGGCGGCGTTGCCCCGCGACCCCCACGAGCTCGAACGCCTGTACCCCCGCACGGCCGCCGAGCTGTTCTCCTGGGGCAAGAGCTGGCTTCAGACCTGCCAAACCGCCTTCGCCGGTCTAGGCGTCGACCCGGACCGGGTGCGTGAGGTGGCCGCCCTCATCCCCGGCGCAATGCGCGGCCTGGTCTCCGAGCGCCAGCTGGGTTCTTACGCCGACCTCGACATGGCGCGGCGCGGCCTTACCAACGCCCTGACCGCCTATCTGGAGCAGTCCCGGGCCGAGTGACTTTAGCCTTATCCGTGTGGAGGCCAGCGACATCACGATCCGGGAAGCCAAGCCGGACGACTACGCCCGCGTCGCGGAGATGCACTATCCCGTTTGGCGACGCTCCTGGACCGGAATTCTGGCGCCGCCACTGCTCGACATACTTGGCCCGCCGGCACGCTGGGTCGCCGAGACCTACCCCCAAAGCCTGAGCCGCCCTGGCTGGAGCATGTGGATCGCCGAGTCCGGCGGCCGGACAATCGGGGTGACCATCTTCGGGCCGGACTCCGCGGATCCCGATCGCCTGCTCATCGACGCGCTGTACATAGCCGAGGAAAACCAACGGCACGGCGTCGGTGGCCGGCTGCTCGATGAGGTCGTGGGCTGGCATCCGTCGGGCGACGTGGTCTTGTGGTGCGCCGAAAAGAATGGCAGGGCGCGCCGCTTCTACGAGAAGAAGAACTTCCGAATCGACGGCCGCACGCTCGATTGGGAGCCGCTGCCCGGGGTGATCGTGCCCCACGTGGGCTACCGACTCACGCGTCGATGACCAAGCGATCGCCTTTCGCCCGCGACACGCAGACCACCATTTCGTCATCGCCCACGGCGTTGCGACCACGGTGATCGACCTGCCCCGCAAGGACTTTGACCTTGCACGTCCCGCAGAAGCCCTGCTGGCAGGAGTAGGGGGTCGTCGGATCCCGATCGAGCATGACATCAAGTGCCGAGCGATTCGCCGGGACGCTGAGCACCCGCTGCGACCGCGCCAGTTCCAACTCGAAAGGAACTCCGCCGACGACCGGCGGTGGGCTGAATCGCTCGTAATGCAGTGGCGCATCGGCGTGTTCATCGCGGGCCGAGCGCACCGCTTCCAGCATGGCGGTCGGCCCGCACACGTACACGGCCGTCGTCGGCCCGGCGGCGGCCAGCAGGTCGTCCACGGCCGCCAACCGGCCGTGCTCGTCGTCGGCCCACACAGAAACCCGGCCCGGGGCCACCGACACCACCTCGTCCAGAAACGGCATGTATCCCCGGCTGCTGCCGGCATAGATTGCGCGCCAATCGATTCCGCGTTGCTCCGCCGCGTGCAGCATTGGCAGAATGGGCGTCACCCCGATGCCGCCGATCACGAACAACACCTCACGCTCGGTCGCGCCCAGATAGAACGCGTTGCGCGGGCCCTCGAAGACCAGGGGGTCGCCGGGGCGGTAAGCCTCGTGCATCTCGATGGAACCGCCACCGCCGTCGGCGATCCGGCGGACGGCGATGCGATAGTCCGTGCGGCGTCCGGGCGGACCGCACAGCGAGTACTGCCGGCGTCGGCCCGACGGCAACTGAACGTCGATGTGCCCGCCGGGCGTCCAGGACGGAAGCAAACCACCGTCCGGGTCGGCCACCGTCAACGCGACCACGTCGGGGGCGACGAGTTCGCGCTCGGTGACCACCGCGGTTTGTGTCCGCCGCACCGGCTTTACCCGCGAGGGCTGCCAGCGCGAGGTCGAGGCGAATCCGCCCAACAAGACGCGGATGCCCCACACCGCGGTGCCCAGGCGATCGCGGTTGCGCCGACCGTACAGATCCGCGGGCCTGCTGGCCCAGATGTTTTCGGTCACAGTGCGTGCCTCATGTTTGCCGAATGTCGAAGCGCGCGAACAATCGAAGCATCGACGGGCTGATGCGCCGCATCGCGTAGCCGACCCTGGACTCGGCGGCGATCGGCAGCACGGCAGGGCCGGTCCTGACGGCCTTGACCATCGCCTTGGCCACCGCCTCCGGCGTGTAGTTGCGCCGCCGATACGCCGCATCGGCCTTCTCCCGGGATCGTTCCTGCTGTTCGGCCGTCATCCCGGCGTAGACAGTGCTTTTGGCGATGTTGGTGTTGACGAATCCCGGGCACACGGCCGTGACGGTGATGCCCTCGTCGGCGAGGTCGGCCCGCAGCGATTCGCTGAATCCCAGCACCGCGGCCTTCGTGGTGCTGTAGGCGACCATCGATTTCGACGGTATGTACGCCGCCGCCGATGCCACGTTGATGATCGTTCCACCCTCGCCGCGCTCGACCATTTGCGACCCGAACGCCCTGCTGCCCGCGATGACGCCACGGACGTTGACGCCGATGATGTTCTCCCAATTCGCCGAACTCGTCTCCAGGAACCGGCCCGCCATTCCGATGCCGGCGTTGTTCACCAGGACGTCGACCACGCCGTGCTCGTTAAGGACTTGTGCGGCAAGGTCGTTCATCGAGGACTCGTCGCTGACGTCGACCCGGTACACCGCAGCCTCGGCGCCCGCCGCGCGAACGGCGTCGGCGCTGTCGTTGGCCGCGGCGAGGTCGCGATCGACGATCACCACCTTGCGGGCGCCGTGCCGGGCCAGCTCCATCGCGGTGGCCCGGCCGATGCCGGCGCCCGCCCCGGTGACCAGCGCGAGTTTGCCGCGCACCTCGCGCGGTCCGCCGCGCACCACCGACGCGCTCGCGCCGGCCGCGCCGCCGACGTTCTGGTCGACCCAGTCGCCGGTCAGCCGGGCGATGACGTCGGGGCGCGACGTCACCACCCAGTGCCCGCCTTCGATCGGGATCACCCGGCCGCGGGCGGGAATCGCGCCGGTGAACCGTTGCAGCGCGGGCGTCACGAACATATCCCTGCGCGGCACCAGAACCTGGACGGCGACGCGTGTCTGCGGCAGCGGCCGCGACGGCGACACTATCGGCGCGGGCATGTTCGCCCGATACAGGTTGAGCCCGTTGACGTAGTCGGTGATCGACCGCGGCGTCGCGTCGCGTCGACTGCGGGTGCTCGACCGGCCGATGCGTTCAACAGCTTCAACGACTTTCACGCCGAGCCGGGAGCGAAACGCCAGCTCCGGCACGCCCGGACACAGAAAGAAACCGATGTACCCCGAGCCCACCAACTGCCGGGCGACCTGGGCCACGGCCCGGGGAGTGCGCGCCGACCGCAGGAAGCTCCCCGCATACTCCAGGTGCGGACCCGAGATCGACGTGAACGACGCGACTTTGTCCATCACCGACTCGTCGGTGACCGCCGCCCAGGTTTGAATCGAGCCCCAGTCGTGGGCCAGCAAGTGGACCCGCTCGACGCCCAGGCTGTCGATCACCGCGGCGATGTCGGACACCAATTGGACAAAGGCGTACCCGGATCGTTTTGCCGGACGGGATGATTCGCCGGCTCCGCGAACGTCGTAGGCCACGACGTTGTAGCGGCCCGGGTGGCGCTTGTCGAGCTCTTGGGCGACGCCGTCCCAGATGCGGTGGTTGTCCGGCCAGCCGTGAATGGCGAGGATGGTCGGGCGGCTGGGATCGACCTCGGTGTACCGGTGGACGGCCAGGGTGACGCCGTCGGACGCGGTGACGCTCGACGTGCTGGTCATAGGTCAGTGCGACGCACGGGCGGCGGGTGAGAGCGCCAGGTAGTCCACCGCCAGCTCCAGCCCACCCAGCTGGGACGGGTGGAAACCCGGCCGGTAGTAGTCACCGACCACTCGCACGAATCGCAGCGGCCCGGGCACCAATCCCCGGCGCGCCGCGCTGAAGTAGTCGCGCCAGCGCGGCTTGCTCCCCGGCGGAAGGTGGGGATCCACCGAATACATGAATCGCACGCCACGCACCCACAACAGCAGCATGGCCGGCGTGACGACCAGCTGGGACCGAACCCGTCGCCAATACCCCACCCGCAGGTGCTTCATGGTGTCGAAGGCGACGGCCTTGTGCTCGACTTCCTCGGCGCCGTGCCACCGCAGCATGTCCAGCATCACCGGATCGGTGCCGATGGCATCGTGTGCCGGCGAGTCCAGAATCCACTCGCCCAGAATGGCGGTGTAGTGCTCGACCGCCGACACGATCGAAACCTGCTCCAGCAGCCAGCTGTGCTGCCGTCGCAGACTCCACCCGGGCTTGGGGCCCAGCAGCTTCTCGAACAGCCACCTGATCTGGTCGGTGTACGGGGTCAGGTCGACGCCCTCAGCGGCGAAGTGGGCGAGCACCTTGGAGTGCGCCTGCGAATGCATGGCTTCCTGACCGATGAATCCCTGCACATCCAGGCGCAGCTGATCGTCCTTGATCAACGGCAGCGCCTTCTTGAACACGTCGACGAAGAACTCCTCGCCCGCGGGCAACAGCAGGTGCAGGACGTTGAGGACGTGGGTTGTGAACGGCTCGCCCGGCACATAGTGAAACGGCAGCTTGCCCCAGCCGAAATCGACATCGCGCGCCTCGAGGACCAGACGCTCGTGGTCCAGCGATTCGTCATGCGGCCCCGCCGCCTGGTCGTCGACGGTGAACATGGTGTCCCCCTACCTCGGCGTTTATCCGCGCGTGGCAAGTATAGTGAGTCAGCTCAGATATGCGAAACCGCCGGTACCGGGTTTATCCCCGGGCCGCGGCGTGGCGGCGCAAGTCGTACTCCGCGGGATCCGTTTTCGCCAGCATGGCGCGATGTTCACCCGGCGTGAAGGGCCAGACCTCGGGCACGCCGTCCTTGTTCAGGTACCAGCTGTCACAGCCGGTGGTCCACACGGTGAAGGGCATCGCCGCACGCAACTTCGCGTTGAAACGCTCAGTGGCCGCCGACGTCGGCTCCACGGTGTCGAATTCGCCGCAGCGCCAACCCTCGATCCACCGCAGTATGTGATCGGCCTGTGACTCGGCCACCGAGGTGAGCGAGTGGTTTCCCACCGGGCTGTGCGGCCCGAGCATCATGAAGAAGTTGGGGAAACCCGGCATCGCGACGGTTTGGTATGCCCGCGGTCCGTCGCGCCACACGTCGTCGATGGCGATCCCGTCCCGGCCGGTCAGCCGCATCGGCCGGAAGAACGCGTGCGTGTCGAACCCGGTGCACAGCGCGATGATGTCCACCTCGTGCAATTTGCCGTCGTCGGTCACGATGCCCCGCCGTTCGACGTGGTCGATGCCGGCGGTCACCAACTCGACGTCCTCGCGCTGCATCGCGCGATAGAACCCGCCCGACACCACCAACCGCTTGCACATGGGCTGGTAGTCGGGGGTCAGCGCGGCACGCAGCTCGGGGTCGCGCACTTGGCGCAGGTTGGCACGGCACATCGCTCCCATCAACTTTCGCCGCAGGCCCGGCTTGGTCAACGCGACCGCGAAGGTGTCGAATACCCTGCTGTACGCCCGGTACGCCAACCGATCGAGCCACGGAGCGGCCTGGTGGGTAATGCTGGCGAACCTGGAGTACCGCGGGTTGGGCATCGGGACCACCCACTGCGCGGTGCGCTGGAACGTCAGTACCCTGCCCGCCACGCCGGCCAGGCCGCAGACGAGCTGGATGCCGGTCGATCCGTTGCCGATCACCGCGATTCGCCGCCCGCCGAGGTCGACGGAGTGATCCCAGCGCGCCGAGTGAAAAACATTGCCACCGAAGTCGTCCAGACCGGCGATCGACGGCAGACGGGGATGGTGCAGCACGCCGGTCGCCGAGATCAGGAAGTCCACCTGGGACTCCGCCCCGGCGTCCGTACGCAGCACCCAGCGGCCGCCGTCGAACCGCGCGCTGACCACTTCGGTGCCGAACCGGATCCGGTCCCGCAGCCCGAACTGGTCGGCGATGCCCCGAAAGTAGGACTGGATTTCACCACCGGGCGAGAAGAAGTGCGACCAGTTCGGCTTCGTCGCGAAGGTGTATTGATAGACCCGCGACGGCACGTCGCAGGTCAGACCGGGGTAGGTGTTCTCCCGCCAGGTGCCGCCCACCTCGTCGGCCTTCTCGTAGATGGTGACATCGGTAATACCGCTGCGCAGCAACGCGATTGCGACGCACAATCCGGACATGCCCGCCCCAACGATGGCCACCGCGGGATCACGCCTCGTCATCGCCGGCGCCGCCGATCTCCCGCTACCCGGCCTCGGCGCGCCGCTTGAGGCGCTGCAGGGTCAATTGGATATGCTCGGCATTGGCGGCCGCCCGATCGGCGATGCCGGTGGCCCGGGGGGCGAGCTTGCGGAACCAGCCGGGCCGCCGGTCCCAGGTGCTCTCGGTGACCTGGCAGCCGCCGTCGGCCGCTGCCAGGTCAGTGATGTCGTATTGCCAGCGCGCTATCGGAATGACGGTGTACCGCACATCGAATGCGAAGACGCGACCCGGTTCGGCGGCGGCGGCGGTGGCGGTGCACTTCGTGGTCCACCGGTGGCCGCCGTTTTCGTTGCGCCCGACGAACACCGCGCCCGGACCGACCGCACTACCTTTGCGCCACTCCATCGCCACCGGCTCTTCGGCGAGCGAAGTCAATGTCGACAGGTCGGTGATGAGCCCGTACATCACGTCGGGACGAGCGTCGATTTCCACGCTGGCGGTCACGCACGGGTCGTTCATCCGCCGATCATAAGGCCTAGATCGGCGCGGCCCCGCGAAGATGCTCGAAGATCAGCGACGTCTGGGTGCCCGCGACGTCGGCGTCGGCGTTGAGGTTCTCGACGACGAACGAGCGCAGGTCCTCGGTGTCGCGGGCCGCGACGTGCAGGATGAAATCGTCTGCGCCGGCGAGAAAATAGACGTCCACCACCTGACGCCTGCTGCGGATCTGCTGGATGAAGCCGCGGATCTTCCCGCGCGCGTTGGACTGCAGGTTGACCGAGATCATCGCCTGCAGCGGCAAACCCACCGCGACCGGGTCGATGTCGGTGTAGAACCCGCGGATGACGCCGAGGTCCACCAGCCGCCGGACCCTGCCATGACACGTCGACGGCGCGATCCCGACCGCCTCCGCGAGCGCGTTGTTGGGGATCCGGGCGTCGCCGTGCAGCAAGGTCAGGATTTTGCGATCCACCTTGTCGAGACCGGCGGGTCGAACATCATTCGGCTCGCCCGGCAACGGGCTGTGCTGGTCCGTAGTCCTGTCAGGCACGACACGACTGTACAGAATGATCATCGGGGTGTTTGCCGCGCTGTCGAATGTTCTTCACACTTGAGGTATGCGCGTCGGCATTCCCACCGAGACCAAGAACAACGAATTTCGGGTGGCGATCACCCCCGCCGGCGTCGCCGAACTGACCCGCCGCGGGCACGAGGTGCTCATCCAGGCCGGTGCTGGAGAAGGATCCGCAATCCCCGACACGGAGTTCAAGGCGGCGGGTGCCGAACTGACCAGCACCGCCGAACAGGTGTGGGCCGAGGCCGACCTGCTGCTCAAGGTCAAGGAACCGACCCCGGCCGAGTACGGCCTCATGCGGCGCGCCCAGGTCCTGTTCACGTACCTGCATCTGGCCGCCTCGCGCGCATGCACGGACGCGCTGTTGGCCGCGGGCGCGACGTCGATCGCCTACGAGACCGTGCAGACCCCTGACGGCGCACTTCCGTTGCTGGCCCCGATGAGCGAGGTCGCCGGTCGGCTCTCCGCTCAGGTCGGGGCCTATCACCTGATGCGGACCCATGGCGGGCGCGGGGTGCTGATGGGCGGGGTGCCGGGCGTCAAACCGGCCGACGTCGTGGTGGTGGGCGCCGGCACGGCCGGCTACAACGCCGCCCGGGTCGCCGGCGGCATGGGCGCGAGCGTCATGGTTTTCGACGTCAACATCGCCAAGCTTCGGCTGCTCGACGCGGAGTTCGCCGGCCACGTGGGCACCCGCTATTCCTCGGCGTACGAGCTCGAAGGCGCCGTCAAACGTGCCGACCTGGTGATCGGGGCGGTCCTGGTTCCAGGCGCCAGGGCGCCCAGGTTGATATCGAATTCGCTTGTCGCGCAGATGAAGCCGGGCGCGGTGCTGGTGGACATCTCGATCGACCAGGGCGGCTGCTTCGAGGACTCCCGGCCCACCACCCACGATGATCCGACGTTCGCCGTGCACGATACGCTGTTCTACTGCGTGGCGAACATGCCCAGCGCGGTGCCGAAGACGTCGACCTTCGCGCTGACCAACGCGACGATGCCGTACGTGGTCAAACTCGCCGAGCACGGCTGGCAGGCGGCCTGCCGGTCGGATCACGCTCTGGCCAAAGGGCTTTCGACGCATGACGGGATGCTGCTGTCCGAGCGGGTGGCCACCGACCTGGGTTTGCCGTTCACCGCTCCGGCGAGCGTGTTGGCCTGATCCCTCAGCCTGTTCCGATCAGCCACGGCAGCACCGCCCCCGTCACGTCCGCGATCAGCGGCAGCAGCGGGTCGGCGTCTTGGTTCGGCGGCTCGGAGCGCGTCATCAGCGACAAGAGCACCCGCTGCCCGTCGGGGCCGTACGCGACTCCGATGTCATTGGTGCTGCCGTAATCCCCGGTTCCGGTCTTGTCCGCCGTGGTCCACCCGGGCGGCAGGGCGGCTCGCATAGTCGACGTCGCATTGCCGCGCATCCAGTCCTCCAGCTGACGGCGCTGCGTCTCGCCGAGAACCGTTCCGGTGAGCAGAGTCTGGATCCCCCCGCCCAGCGCCCGCGGGGTGCTGGTGTCGCGGGGGTCGCCGGGTATCGCGGTGTTCAGGTCGGTCTCCCAGCGGTCCAGCCTGGTGCGGTCGTCTCCGATTGAGCGAGCGAATTCCGTGATGGCCGGCGGCCCGCCGATTGTCCGCAACAGCAGGTTGGCGGCGGCGTTGTCGCTGCGCTGCAGCGCGGCCGCGCACAGTTGCGCCAAGGTCATGGTCTTACCGGCCTGCGGGGCCGTCACCGGGGAATTGGGTGGCAGCTCTCCCGGATCGATGAAAACGGCTTGCCGCAAGTCCAATTCGCCGCGCTGGGCCTTCTGCAACACCCGCGCCGCGGCGTAGGCCTTGAAGGTCGAACACATCGCGAACGAATCGCCGTCGCGATGGGCCAGGGTGCGCCCGGTTCCGATGTTCCCGGCGAAAAGCCCTACGTAGGCGTCGTATTGGCGCTCCAGTTCGGCGAGCCGGCCATAGATGACCGACGGATCCGGGCTGGGCGCGGCGGCGGCGCGCCCGCATGCGGTGAGTGCCGATGCCGTCACAGCGACTGACAGCAACCGCCGACGTGACAGCGCTGGCACGGAGCGCTATCCGACGAGGCCGGCGATGATGTCGGCGACCGGCCCGGAGCGGGCCTCCCTGAACGACGTTCCCGCCCAGAGGGCCATCCCGTTGGGGTCTTCCCAGTCGGCCGCGGCCTCCCGGATCGGCAGCGTCATCTGGTTGACCTCGGGATAGCCCAGCGGCGCAACGTCATTCAGAAGGCGAGTGAAAGTGTTCTCCAGACCGCGCCCATACCGGCCGGAGAAAGCGCGTGAAACGATGGTTTTGCCGTGGAGGGGGTTCATCATGGCCGTGCGCTGCGCGCGGTTGGTGCCGGCTTCGTCGCTGAGCAGCAGCGCGGTGCCGATTTGTGCGGCCACCGCTCCCCTGCGCAATACACCGGCGACGTCCTCGGCCGTGCCCAGCCCACCCGCCGCGATGATCGGGATGTCGCGGTGCGCCCGATGGATCCGATCGATCAGCTGATGCAGCGACTCGGTGCCGGGCTCCATGTCCGGCGCAAAGGTGCCGCGGTGGCCGCCGGCACCCGGACCCTGAACCACCAAACTGTCCGCACCGGCGGCAACGGCCACCCCGGCCTCGTAGCTCGACGTCACCGTGACCATCACCAGCAGTCCGAGCGCGCTGCACCGCCGAACGACATCGGGCGACGGCACGCCGAAGGTGAAGGACACCAGCTCCGGGCGGAGATCGGCCACCACCTCGAGCTTGCGCTCCCAGTCGTCGTCGTCTCCGTACTCGGGCCGACCCACCTCCACCTGGTAGTGCTCGGCGACCCCCTCGAGTTCGTTTGCGTAGTAGTCCAGCGCCGCCCAGTCGGCGACACTGGGTTGCGGCACGAGCAGGTTGACACCCAGCGGACCGGTGGTCATCGCGCGGGCCGCGGCGATGTCCTCGGCGAAACGGTCCGCGTCGAGGTACCCCGCGGGGATGAAACCGAGCCCGCCCGCGTTGGACACCGCCGCGGCCAACGCCGGGGTGCCGGGGCCGCCGGCCATGGGCGCGCCCACGATGGGCACCGCGATATCCCAAAAGCCCAGTATCATCTGCGCTAATTTACCATCGCCCGAAGTTGTTGGGGCAGCGATCGTTTCGACGCATACGGACCCAGCACCGCGGCGCCGTAGCCCTGGCTCAGCAGCCGGTGGGCCACCGCATTGACCTCCTCGACGGTCACCTCGTCGATCTGTTGCAAGGTGTGTTCGATGCTGCGGTGTTTGCCGTAGTTCAATTCGCTGCGGCCGATGCGGCTCATCCGCGAGCTGGAATCCTCCAGCCCAAGCACAAGGCCGCCGCGCAGTGAGCCTTTGGCGATGCGGCATTCCGCGTCGGTGATGCCGTCGCGTGCCACCGCTTCGAGCACCTCGGCGGTCACGGCCATGACGTCGGCGAAACGCTCGGGCAGGCACGCGGCATACACCGACAGCGCACCGCTGTCGGCGAAGATGTCCAGCGCCGAGTAGACCGAGTAGGCCAGTCCGCGCGACTCCCGAACCTCCTGGAACAACCTGGAACTCAGGCCGCCGCCCAGCGCGGTGTGCAGCACCGACAGCGCCCAGCGATGGTCCCAGCCACGCCCTGGGGTGCGGATGCCCAGCGACACGTGGGTCTGCTCGGCGTCCCGGTTGACCAGCATCAGTCCGGGGCGCCCGTTGACCCGCCCGGCTCCCTTGCGCGGTGCCGTGGGGCGCCGTCCGCGGACCAGATGCGGCCCGAAGTGCTCGCGGACCAGCGCGACGACCTCGTCGTGGTCGACATTGCCGGCCACCGCGACGACCATCCGTTCCGGGGTGTAGCGCCGCACATGAAACGAGTGCAGCTGCGCCCGCGTCATCGCCGACACCGACTGCGCGGTGCCGATCACCGGGCGGCCCACCGGGTGGTCACCGAACAGGGCCGCCAGGAAGATGTCACCCAGCGCGTCTTCGGGGTCGTCGTCGCGCATGGCGATCTCCTCGAGGACGACGTCGCGCTCCAGCTCGACATCCTCGACCGCGCAACGGCCGTTGAGCACCACATCGGCGACCAGGTCGATGGCCAGCTCCAGATCGCTGTCCAGCACGTGCGCGTAGTAGCAGGTGTGCTCCCTGGCGGTGAACGCGTTCAGCTCGCCACCGACGGCGTCCATCGCCTGCGCGATGTCCACCGCCGTGCGGGTCGGGGTCGACTTGAACAGCAGGTGCTCCAGGAAGTGCGCCGCCCCGGCCACGGTGGCACCCTCGTCACGCGATCCGACACCGACCCAGACCCCGACCGACGCGGAGCGCACGGCGGGCAGGTACTCGGTGACGACCCGCAGGCCCCCAGGCAGTGTGGTGCGGCGCGGTGCGGCATGGTGTTTGGCTTCGGCGGTCTGCTTCGCCCGCCGCAGGGCACCCGCGCGACCGGGACGCGCCCCGGGTACGTCAGCTGCTGGCCGTCGCGGCATCGGCTGGTGCCGCCTCCTGAGGAGCCCCGGCATCGGCGGGGGCTGAAGGAGCGGAGCCTGCTGAGTCCTCCTCGGCCACCAGGATGAGGGAGATCTTGCCCCGCTTGTCGATGTCGGCGATCTCCACCCGCAGCTTGTCGCCGACGTTCACGACGTCCTCGACCTTCGCGATGCGCTTGCCCTTGCCGAGCTTGGAGATGTGCACCAAACCGTCACGACCGGGCAGCAACGACACGAACGCGCCGAAATCGGTTGTCTTGACCACGGTTCCGAGGAACCGTTCGCCCACCGTCGGCAGCTGCGGGTTGGCGATGGCGTTGATGCGGTCGATCGCGGCCTGGGCCGACGGGCCGTCGGTGGCGCCGACGAACACGGTGCCGTCGTCCTCGATGGAGATCTGCGCGCCGGTCTCCTCGGTGATGGCGTTGATGACCTTGCCCTTGGGGCCGATGACCTCACCGATCTTGTCCACCGGGACCTTGATGGTGGTCACCCGCGGCGCGTAGGGGCTCATCTCGTCGGGCTTGTCGATCGCCTCGGCCATGACTTCCAGGATGGTCAGGCGGGCATCCTTGGCCTGCTCGAGCGCGCCCGCGAGCACCTGAGACGGGATCCCGTCGAGCTTGGTGTCCAGCTGCAGCGCGGTGACGAAGTCCTTGGTGCCCGCGCACTTGAAGTCCATGTCGCCGAACGCGTCTTCGGCGCCAAGGATGTCGGTCAGGGTGACGAAGCGACGCTCGGTCGATTTTCCGCCGTCGACCGCCTCAACTTCTATGTCGTCGGAGACCAGCCCCATCGCGATGCCCGCGACCGGCGCCTTGAGCGGCACACCGGCGTTGAGCAGCGCCAGCGTGGACGCGCAGACCGACCCCATCGACGTCGAACCGTTGGAGCCCAGCGCCTCGGACACCTGACGGATGGCGTACGGAAACTCCTCGACGCTGGGCAGCACCGGAATCAGGGCCCGCTCGGCCAGGGCGCCGTGCCCGATCTCACGCCGCTTGGGCGAACCGACCCGGCCGGTCTCACCGGTGGAGAACGGCGGGAAGTTGTAGTGATGCATGTAGCGCTTGGAGGTTTCCGGTCCCAGCGAATCGATCTGCTGGGCCATCTTGACCATGTCCAGGGTGGTCACACCCAGGATCTGGGTCTCGCCCCGCTCGAACAGCGCGCTGCCGTGCGCGCGCGGAACCACGGCGACCTCGGCCGACAGGGCGCGGATGTCGGTGATGCCCCGGCCGTCGATACGGAAGTGGTCGGTCAGGATCCGCTGGCGGACAAGCTTCTTGGTCAGCGAGCGGAACGCGGCGCCGACCTCTTTTTCACGGCCCGCGTAGGTGTCGGCGAGCCGCTCGAGAACCTGGGTTTTGATCTCGTCGGTGCGGTCGTTGCGCTCGGCCTTGCCACTGATCGTCAGGGCGGCGGCCAGCTCGTCGGTGGCCATCGAGGACACCGAGTAGTACACGTCCTCGCCGTGGTCCGGGAACGTCGGGTAGTCAGCGGTTTCCTTCGCGGCCGCGTCGGCGAGCTCCTGCTGCGCGCCGCACAGCGCGGCGATGAACGGCTTCGCCGCCTCCAGGCCTTGGGCCACAACGCTTTCCGTCGGCGCCTGCGCGCCACCCTCGACCAGCGCGATGACGTTTTCGGTGGCTTCGGCCTCGACCATCATGATGGCGACATCGCCATCGACTTTCCGCCCGGCCACCACCATGTCGAACACCGCCCGCTCGATCTGCTCGACCGTGGGAAAAGCGACCCAGGTGCCGTCGATGAGGGCCACCCGGACACCGCCGACTGGGCCGGAGAACGGCAGCCCGCCCAGCTGGGTGGAGGCTGACGCCGCGTTGATCGCCAGCACGTCGTAGAGGTCGTTGGGATCCAGGCTCAGGATCGTCACCACGATCTGGATCTCGTTGCGCAGACCGTCGACGAACGACGGGCGCAGCGGACGGTCGATCAGCCGACAGGTCAGGATGGCGTCGGTGGACGGCCGGCCCTCACGACGGAAGAACGAACCGGGGATGCGGCCGGCGGCATACATCCGCTCCTCGACATCGACGGTCAGCGGGAAGAAGTCGAAATGCTCTTTGGGGCTCTTGCTGGCGGTGGTCGCCGACAGCAGCATGTTCTCGTCGTCCAGGTAGGCGACCACGGCGCCGGCGGCCTGCTGGGCCAACCGGCCGGTCTCAAAACGCACGGTGCGGGTGCCAAAGGTCCCGTTGTCGATAATGGCGGTCGCCTCGAACACGCCCTCTTCAAGTTTCTCTACAGACATAGCGTCCGGACGGCCTCTCTCAGGTTATTCAGCTTTTTCGCGTCGTCACGCGCGAGTAACCCGAGAGCTTCCCTAAGAGGAACGAGTCTGAATGCGGCTACGGCCATCGATCGAAGCGGCCGACCTGCCCCAGATCCGGAGCGCCCGGCAGCCACTACCGAAGACCGCCCGATGCAGACTGGGCTGCTCCCGTCGTGACACGCTGGAACGGCACGCGCGGATCTGCGCGGACCGCACCGTTTGCTCGGGCCGAACCGGCCCAGAACGGTCCCACTCTACACGGGCGAACTTAGCCTGCCAGTGGGGACTCGGGATTTGCCGGAGTCAGCGACGCAGGCCCAACCGCTCGATGAGCGACCGATAACGCTCGACGTCGATCTGGGACACGTACTTGATCAGCCGCCGCCGGCGCCCGACCAGCAGCAGCAGTCCCCGCCGCGAGTGGTGGTCATGCTTGTGCACCTTGAGGTGCTCGGTCAGGTCCGCGATCCGCTTGGTCAGCAGCGCGATCTGCGCCTCCGGGGATCCGGTGTCGGTGTCGTGCAGCCCGTAGGAGCTCAGAATCTCCTTTTTCTGCTCGGCTGTAAGCGCCACGAGATATCTCCATCAATTGGTCCGCGATCATGAATTTCTTTAAGGGCGCGGCCACCGCGAACCGCAGCACGCGCCGATGTCGTCCGGCAGTCTAGCAGCGGTGCGACCGGCAGGCATAAACGCCGAGGCCGCGCCTTTTTCACATCCGCCTCACGAGTCTCTCGCTCCGGGGACCACTCTTTGTGCGGGCAAAACGGGTGCCGCTCGCCGCACGGAGACTGATGTGGCAGGTGTGATCGGGCGTCAACCCGCGGACAGCAAGCCCCGCGCCCGGTCGGTGTCCTCGCCCATCGCGGCGATGAGATCTTTCGCCGAGTCGAACTTGCGCTGCCCGCGGATTCGCGCGACGAAGTCCAGCGCCACATGCTGCCCGTATAGGTCCGCGGCGGTATCCAGCACGAACGCCTCGACGGTACGGGTGCGTCCGGAGAAGGTCGGGTTGGTGCCGACGGACACCGCGGCCTGGTAGCGCTCCCCCGGGACGACGGTGCCGGTCACCGGCCCGTGCCCGAGCACGGTGAACCAGGCCGCGTAAACGCCATCGGCCGGGATGGCCGAATACATCGGCGGCGCCACGTTCGCCGTGGGAAAGCCCAACTCGGCACCACGACCGTAGCCGCGGACCACCACACCCTCCACGCGGTGCGGGCGGCCCAGCGCCTCCGTGGCGGCTCCCATGTCACCGGCGTCCACGCAGGACCGGATATAGGTGGAGGAAAACGTCACGGTTTCGTTGCTGTGGTGCTCGGAGAGCAATGACATCGACTCCACCGCGAACCCGAATCGCTCGCCGGCGCGACGCAGGGTGTCTACGTTGCCGGCCGCCTTCTTGCCGAAGGTGAAGTTCTCCCCCACCACGACCTCCACCACGTGCAGGTTTTCCACCAGCAGCTCGTGGATGTAACGGTCGGGGGTGAGCTTCATGAAATCGCTCGTGAACGGCATCACCAGGAAGACGTCGATACCGAGCTCTTCGACGAGCTCGGCACGATGGGTCAGCGTCGTCAGCTGCGCCGGGTGGCTGCCGGGATGGACCACTTCCATCGGATGCGGATCAAACGTCATCAGCACGCTCGGCACGTTGCGCGCGCGGGCGGCCTTCACCGCGTGAGCGATCAGCTCGGCGTGGCCGCGGTGCACGCCATCGAACACCCCGATGGTGAGCACGCATCTGCCCCAGTCCGTGGGAATCTCGGCTTGGCCGCGCCACCGCTGCACGACCGCAAGCCTACGGCGCCGAGTCGGGCGATGGCGTGTGAGATGGGCCGCGAGGCTGCGCTCGTCTCGATGGCGGGCGTGGGACGCCAGATCGGGCGTGGGTTGCCTAAACTTTCTGCTTGTGAGGGCTGACGACGAGCCTGGCAGTATCACCGCGGTCGGCCAGGACTATCTGAAGGTCATCTGGAATGCCCAGGAATGGTCCACCGAGGGGGAGGGCGGCCCCGCGAAGGTCAGCACCAAAATGCTGGCCGATCGGATCGGCGTCTCCGCCAGCACGGCCTCGGAGTCGATCCGCAAGCTCGCCGAACAGGGCCTGGTCGATCACGAGAAGTACGGCGCGGTCACGTTGACTGAGGCGGGGCGGCGAGCGGCGCTGGAGGTGGTGCGCCGGCACCGGCTGCTGGAGACCTTTTTGGTCAACGAGCTCGGCTACGGCTGGGACGAGGTGCACGACGAGGCCGAGGTGCTCGAGCACGCGGTGTCGGATCGCCTGGTGGCCCGCATCGACGCGAAGTTGGGCTTCCCCCGGCGCGACCCGCACGGTGACCCGATCCCGGCGTCCGACGGGCAGGTGCCCACCCCGCCGGCCCGTCAGCTGTGGGCGTGCCGCGAGGGAGACAGCGGAACGGTGGCCCGAATCTCCGATGCCGACCCCGAGATGCTGCGCTATTTCGCCGACGTCGGGATCAACCTGGACTCCCGGCTGCGGATCCTGACTCGCAGGGAATTCGCCGGCATGATCTCGGTGGCGATCGAATGCGCCGATGGCGCCGAGAGCACCGTCGACCTGGGCAGCCCGGCGGCACGGGCGATCTGGGTGGTCGCCTAGCCCAGCAGGCCCTTGGCGATGTGGGTGACCTGAACCTCGTTGCTGCCGGCATAGATCATCAGCGACTTCGCATCGCGGGCCAGCTGCTCCACCCGGTACTCGGCCATATAGCCGTTGCCGCCGAACAGCTGCACGGCCTCCATCGCAACCTCGGTGGCCGCCTCCGACGAGTACAGCTTGATCGCCGACGCCTCGGCCAGCGTCAGCGGTTTGCCGGCCTGCTGTCGCTCGATGGTGTGAAACACCATGTTCTGCACGTTCATCCGGGCGATTTCCATTTTGGCCAGCTTGAGCTGGATCAATTGGAATTGCCCGATGTTCTTGCCCCACAGCGTGCGCGACTTCGCATAGTCCACGCACAGCCGGTGGCATTCATTGATGATGCCCAGCGCCATCATCGCGATCCCGATCCGTTCGGCGGCGAAATTGGCGCGGGCGCTGTCGCGGCCGTCCCCGTCGGCATCGTGCTGGTTCTCGCCGAGCAGGCGGTCCGGGCTCAGCCGCACGTTGTCGAAGAACAATTCGCCCGTCGGCGAGGACATCATGCCCATCTTCTTGAACGGCTTGCCCTGCGTCAGACCCGGCATGCCCGAGTCCAGCACGAAGATGAGCACCGGCCGGTTGCGCCGGTCCACCGTTGGGTCACCATCGTCGAGCTTGGCGTAGACCACCAGCACGTCGGCGTAGGGCCCGTTGGTGATGAACGTCTTCTGCCCGTTGAGGATGTAGTCCTCGCCGTCGCGCTTAACGTGCGTCTTCATGCCGCCGAACGCGTCCGAGCCGGAGTCCGGCTCGGTGATGGCCCACGCGGCGATCTTTTTCAGCGTCATCAGGTCCGGCAACCAGCGTTCCTTCTGGGCCAGCGTGCCGCGGCTCATGATGGTCGCCGCACCCAGACCGAGGCTGACGGACGCGGTGCTCAGCAATCCGATGCTGACCCTGGCTATTTCGGACACCAGCACCGCCATCATCGACTCCGGGGCGCCCATCCCCAGACCGCCTGCACTGTCAGGCTTTTCGTCGCTCGCCACGCCCGCTTCCCTGGCACGCTCACGCTCCAGCATCGACTTGACCGATTCGGCCGCCATCACGTCGAGACCGAACTGGCTGAAAAGCCTGCGGGCGATCGGATAGGGCGACAAGGCGCCCGTTTCCAATTCGTCGAGATGTGGACGAATCTCCTTGTCGACGAACTGACGAACGGCATCCCGAACCATCAGATCGGTGTCGGACCACTCGATCATGGCTTATCCCCGAGCCCGGGGCTCAGCGTTCGGCGCGCTGGTATGCGGTGACGACGGCGGCGCCGCCCAAGCCGATGTTGTGTTGCAATGCCGCGGTCACGTTGTCGACCTGTCGCTTGTCGGCGGTCCCGCGCAGCTGCCACGTCAGTTCGGCGCACTGCGCCAATCCGGTCGCACCCAGCGGGTGTCCTTTGGAGATCAGTCCCCCGGACGGGTTGACCACCCAGCGTCCGCCGTAGGTGGTGTCGCCGTTGTCGATCAGCTTGGGCGCCTCGCCGGGGCCGCAGAGGCCAAGCGCCTCATACAGCAGCAGCTCGTTGGCCGAGAAGCAGTCGTGCAGTTCGATCACCTGGAAGTCCTCGGGACCCAGCCCGGACTGGTCGTAAACACGTTGTCCGGCTTGCACATTCATGTCATAGCCGATCAGGTTTTTCGCGCTGCCGTCGAAGGTCGACGCGAAGTCGGTGGTCATGGCCTGGCCGACGATCTCCACCGCCTGGCCGGCCAGCCCGTGGCTGTCGACAAACGATTCGGAAGCCACGATCGCGGCCCCCGAACCGTCCGAGGTCGGCGAGCACTGCAGCTTGGTGACCGGGTCGGAGATCATCCGCGACGCCAGGATGTCGTCGAGGGTGTAGGACTCCTGGAACTGCGCGAACGGGTTGTTCACCGAGTGCTTGTGGTTCTTGTAACCGATCTTGGCGAAATGTTCCGCGGTGGTGCCGTATTGCCTCATGTGTTCGCGGCCCGCGGCGCCGAACATCCACGGTGCGACGGGCATCGCGAACTCGTCGATCTCGGCCATCGCCTTGACGTGCTTTCCCATCGGCGATTCGCGGTCCTGGGCGCCACCGCTCAGCGAGCCGGGCTGCATCTTCTCGAAGCCGAGCGCGATGGCGCAGTCGACGATTCCGCCGCGGACGGCCTGGGCCGCCAGCAAAAGCGCGGTGGAGCCGGTTGAGCAGTTGTTGTTGACGTTGACGATCGGAATCCCGGTCATGCCCAGCTCGTAGAGCGCCCGCTGCCCCGACGTCGAATCGCCGGCGACATAGCCGACGTAGCCCTGCTGCACCTCGCGGTAGTCGATGCCGGCGTCCTGCAGCGCATTGGTCCCGGATTCGCGAGCCATGTCCGGGTAGTCCCAGCCCTCGCGGCGGCCCGGCTTTTCGAACTTCGTCATGCCGACGCCGACGACGTAGACCTTGTTGGACCCATTACTAGGCATCGTTGCCCCTTTCGAAGACTTAGGAACCCTTTGCGTCGTCGCCGAGCCTGTAATTTCGCAGGCCCCCACTCGCACTTTGTCTGCAAATTTACCGGCTCGGCGAACGGACTACAGCGTGGACGGGCGGATCACTACCACCGACTTCGTCACCGGGCCCTCATCGCGCAGCAGCGCAATCACCCGGCCCTCGGCATCGGTGGCGGCATAGACACCGTCGATACCGGCGGCTGACAAAGACCGGCCGTTGCCGGCCGCCCGGGCTTCCTCGGCGGACAGGTCGCGGCGCGGAAACATCAGTAGGCACGCCTCGCCCAGAGTCCAGTT
>Ga0310911_10000126_pt1 | contig 25849 bp, 26 predicted proteins | sample GREbulkMGHF170_FD_203532 | JGI IMG/M metagenome (GOLD analysis project Ga0310911, IMG submission 203532) | Lab enrichment of tropical soil microbial communities from Luquillo Experimental Forest, Puerto Rico - GRE.bulkMG.HF170 | ecosystem: Environmental > Terrestrial > Soil > Tropical forest >... | reverse complement strand
ACTACGCAATTCAGCGAAACGCGTCGCAGATCGGATTCGTTAGGTTTACCTATGAAAAACACGCTGTGCAATGCTGTGAAACGATGTGCAATTCGTTAGGCTTGAATCCGTAGTCAGATGCTCTATCCGGTTGAGCTACGGGAAGAGCCGCTAATTTGCGGAGGAAGTGCAGGGCGTCAGCCGGCAGCGTCAGCGAAGTGCGCATCGACGGCGCGAAACAATTGAAACAAATTTGTAGGGAAATTTTGACGAAACGAATCTATCGGGCGCGGAACGACAGCCGGATTGCGTGGCTAATTTCGGTAGAACCGGCATCGCAGTCAGATGCGTTTGTAAAATGGAGAATCATCTATGAAATCACCGCAACCGGATCAATCACCCAATAGCGACAATCATCATGTCAGTCGAAGAAGCTTTATCGGAACAACCGCAGCCGGTGGCGCTGCATTGCTAGCCGGCGGGCTCGCATCGTTCTTCAAAGAGAGCGCAAACGCGGGCACGAATTTTCCGTTTATTGAAATGAGCATCACGCAATTGCAGGCGGCGATGGCGGCCGGACAACTAAGCGCGACGGATTTGGTCCAGGACTATTTGAATCGGATCCAACAACTGGGCCCGACGCTGAACGCGGTGATCGAGACGAACACCAACGCGATTGCAATTGCAAACAGTCTTGACAGCGAACGCAAAGCCGGTCACGTGCGCGGTCCGCTCCACGGCATTCCGCTGTTGGTGAAAGACAACATCGCGACGAACGACAACATGCAAACGACAGCGGGCTCGCTTGCGCTCTATAACAGCAAAGTTCCAGCCGATGCGCCGTTGATTGCGCGACTGCGCGCCGCGGGAGCGATCATTCTCGGCAAATCGAACCTCGGCGAATGGGCGAATTTCCGCGGGAACGATAACGTTTATCCGCTCGCGGTCGGCTGGAGCGCACGCGGCGGGGATACAAAGAATGCTTATGACTTGAGCTACACTTCGTGGGGCTCGAGCTCGGGTTCCGGCGCGGGAGCTGCAGCAAGTCTGTGCGCGGCAGCTGTCGGCACGGAGACCGATGGCTCGATTACCGGTCCATCCGCGGTTGAAAACCTCTTTGGCCTAAAGCCGACGGTCGGCCTCATCTCGCAGGACGGTATTGTTCCGATCAGCCATCAGCAAGACACGGCGGGTCCGATGGCACGCAGCGTTACGGACGTCGCGATTCTGCTCGGCGTGTTGCAAACGCCGTTCGGCGCCGTCGCCGGGCATTCGTTGCCGACTGATTACACGCAATTTCTGCAGCGCGGCTCTTTGAAGGGAAAGCGTATCGGACGCGACAAGCGCTTTTTCGACAATTACGCCTTCTACGGCAGCGGCATCCTTGGCGACGATGAAACGGTCGCGTTCGCGAATCACGCGCTCGACGTGATGGCCAGCCTCGGGGCGAAGATTGTCGATACAGATAGTGGCGCCATCGAGAACTACTTTAATGACGAGTTCACGGCCTTACTGTTCGAGTTCAAGGTACAGATCGCGCAATATCTGCAGACGCTGTCGCACACAAACATGACCACGTTGGCCGATCTCATTGCATTCGACAATTCACGCTGTGTCCAGGAGCTCGTCTATTACGGGCAGGAAGTTTTTGAGGCGGCCGAAATGACGAGCGGCGACTTGACCGATCCGACCTATGTTGCGGCGCGAAATAACGCGACGGGCTCAGCTCGCAGCGGAATCGACGGCGCACTAACGAAGGATAAGCTCGACGCGATCGTCGCACCCCATCTGACGAATTCGACTGCGCCTGCGGTCGCAGGTTATCCAAACTTCTCGATGCCGGTCGGTATTCGATCCTCAGGTAGACCTGCCGGTATGCTGATGTACAGCACGTTCCTACACGAGCCGCAGCTGATCGCGATGGCGTACGATCTCGAACAAGAGTTGAACGCGCGACAGCAACCACAGCTCCTCAACGCGATCATACCGATCCCGAACGCCGATCTGTGCAACAAGCCGCAGCCGCAAGGAAAGGCGCACCTGCCGCACGGCCGGATCTAATTCCGAGCCGGACTGGCATTACATTCAGGCTTGAGCGCGCGAGCAGATTGATCACTCTGCTCGCGTGACGGTTTTTCTCGGCGGCGGTTTTGCGGCGAAATATCTGCAGGGCGGCGGAAATTTCTCGGTGCCGTTGCAATGGATGTTCGGTTTGCGCCGGTTAACGCTCGACGCGATCTGGCTGGAACATTTGCCAAGCGAAGGAAATTCGCGCGACGATCAGCGCAAGATCGACAACTTCCGGCGGCAACTGCGCGCGCACGGGCTCGGCGACCGATATTGTTTGCTCTACCAAGAAAAACCGTACAGCGCCCACGATCTCGATGCAATCCGCTGCATCGGAATGTCGAAACGCGAATTGCTCGATCGACTTGCCGGCCCGAACACGCTGCTAAACCTCAGCTATTCGATTCATCCGCCGCTGCTGTTGAAATTCGAGCGGCGAATTTTCTGCGACCTCGATCCGAGCGAAATCATTTACTGGATGACACGGATGGAGATGGGCCAATCAACTCATCACGAATTTTGGACGATTGGGCTGAATGTGAACGATCCGGATTGCAAGCTATTGAAAATGGCTCCGACGAAATTGTCAGGTATGCAGGCGGAACTGCCGCCGACACGGCCGCCCCTACGGTGGAAGACTTTTTATCCTTTGGTCGACACAAACTTGTATCGACCGCAGCCGCGTCCGCGTTCGCCGAAGTTTACGACGATCGGCCAGTGGTACTGGGGCGGGGCAGTTGAAGTCGACGGCGAATTTCCTGACCTCTCGAAAAAGTATGCATTCGAACCTTATCTCGATCTTCCGAAACGCGTACCGAAGGCAAGATTCGAATTGGCGATGCACATGGGCGCGGACGATCCAGACCGTGAGCGGCTGCGTCAGCGAGGATGGCGGGTTGTTGACCCACATCGAGTCGCGACAACGCCAAAAAAATACCGTCGTTATCTGGCGAGCGCGCTCGGCGAATTCACCGTGATCAAAGGTGTCGATGTGAGCTGGAAGACCGGCTGGCTGAGCGATCGGGCCGCCGCCTTTCTCGCAACCGGACGGCCTGTGATTACTGAGAACAGTGGCGCGGGAAAATATCTTCCGCGAAGGAGCGGCTTTCATTTTGTTGGCGATTTGAAAAGTGCGGGGGCGGCGGTTGAGGACCTTCTGGCAAACTGGCGGCGCCGGTCGCGCGAGGCGCGGGATTGCGCCGTCGAGGTGTTCGATTCAGTCAAAAACCTCCGGAAAATCCTCGGCACTTGAACCCGTTCGTTTTGACGTTGCAAAACGATTTTCGGGTGTTACTCGTTTTCCCGTTATGGCCGATCTGATGAAAGCGCCGGAGCTGAAAGAGCGCATGAAAAGGATCCCGGAATGGGAGCTGGAAAAGAAGCACATCGAGCGCACTTTCGAGTTCGACGATTTTGCCGACGCGATCGATTTCGTGAACGCCGTCGCCGAACTGGCTGACGAAGAGGAGCACCATCCCGACATCGACATCCGGTATAACAAAGTTAAGCTCGTGCTCTCGACACACAGCAAAGGCGGCTTGACTGAACTCGATTTTGCGCTCGCGGAACGAATCGATACGCTTTCAGAATAGTGACGCTACGTCATTGGATTGCGACGATCGCGGTAACTCTCGTAGTGACCGCAGTCTGAAAATTTATCGACTGGCGAATGCGCCCGGCGCCCCGCCGAATAAAATCGCGATTCCAGTGCCAGCGCCGATACCGTAGCGCTACTGTAGGGCGTGTGTCAGACGCCGACCAATTACGATTAGCGCTAGTTGAATTGAAATTGGTACGGCCAGTCGTTCGGTTCTTCACAAGACCGACGTCAACGGGTTCTGACAAATGTAATCCTATTTTTCGCTTAGAGATTCATCTGAGCGAATCAATCGATCAAAACAGCCTTCTTGTCATCGCCAGATGAGGTCGCCGTCTGACACAGACGGCCTACAAACTGATGAGCGGTGGTCGCCGATTTGGAATTCGGAGTCGCGACTCCCTTTCTGGGGGAAATCACCAATGCCGTCTCACAGAGACGGCGCATAATTAAATCTAGTCCGGCGCTGTCTGCAGCTTGGCGTTACCCACCGATAAACGCCCTTCATCCGCGTCGATGAAAGTGAACATGGTTTGGATTTCAGATCGTCCGGCCATGCCGGCCTCTTTTTTTCGGCGCTTCAGAGTCGCGGACAGCTCGTCGTTCCAACCGCGTTTCCGCATGAATTCGTTCCAGACATAAGTCTCGTCGTCTGTCGGGCGACGCCCAATGACGAAACACCATTGCAGAATTTCTTCGTCGGCCCCGCCTTGTTTCACGCGTTCAACCAGCTGATTGTAATCAACGCGCAAAAATGTGATGCAGCTTGCGTCAAAGCCGCGACCGAGGTTTGCCTGATACTCGGAGGGCAATTGTCCCTTTTCGTGCCGTCGAATTTTGTCGAGCAACCGCCCAAAATAGACGATGCCGCCAACTTTCGCGGACGGACTGCGCAGGCCTAACTCCTTCATCCGCCGTCGAGTCTGTCCTTTTTTATGCAAATTTCAAGCCTGCGCTCGAGGACTCAGTAGCCTGAGAGGCGAACCTCGAGTGCGAATTCGGTCGGTGGGCCGTAAACCGCTCGATTCGCCTCTTCATCGCTGAGCTCGAGGCCGAAAATCGAGTAGCCGATTTGAGTGATAGGCAGTGCGGGGCGGTTGAAGCTATCGAGAGCTCCATCTTGCCTCGACACAGCGGGGCGCGTGCGAAAACATTTAGAAATTTTCCGAATCGATGGTTAAATCCTTAGCCGATGGACCGGATCGTTGGCATCGAGACGGAGTATGGCTGTCTGATGAGCAGCGAAGAGTTGCGCTGCAACTCGGAGGTTTGGCCGGCGAAGGTAAAGAACTATCTCTTCAACAAGGCGCGTGCCGGAACAATTGATCTTCACTACCGCGATTACGAAGAACCGCCGGGTAACGGTGGTTTTTTACTAAACGGCGGCCGGCTTTATCTCGACATGGGCCACATTGAATACGCGTCGCCCGAATGCTTGCATCTGCACGACCTCGTTGCTTACGAAATGGCGGGTGATCAGTTGCTGCGCGAATCGCTTGCCGCGCTCGAGGCCGCCGACCGCGTCTCGTTCATCAAGAACAATGTCGATCATCACACCGGCGCGACGTTTGGTTGCCACGAGAATTATTTAATGAAGCGCGAGGCACAGTTCACACCATCGGTGCTCGGCACGTTGCTCACGTTTCTCGCCACACGCCAGATTTTCACTGGTGCCGGAAGAGTGGGGCAGGCAAACCCGCTCGCGTTCGATTTCGAGCCGCCGCAAGCCGAGACGCCGGTCTCGTTCCAGCTCAGCCAGCGCGCCGACCACATTGTCAACGACATTTACCAGTGGGTGCAGTTCAACCGTGCCATCATCAACGCGCGCGATGAGCCGCTCGCCGACTATCGCAAGTATCGCCGGCTTCACTTGCTTATCGGCGATTCGAACATGAGCCCGTTCGCCAACGCGCTGAAGATTGGCACGACCGCGTGCGTGCTTTCGCTGCTCGAGCAACGTCAGTTACCGCGCAATATGGTGCTCAATGACGCCGTTCGCAGCACGCGCGACATCTCGCGCGATCCAACCCGCAAATGGACCGTCGATCTAGAGAACGGTAAGACCATTGGCGCGCTCGATGTACAATGGCAGTTCCACGATCTCGCTCAACAACATTTGCGCGGCAAAGATCCCGAGACCGATTGGTTGCTCGAGACCTGGAGTTTCACGCTCGAGTCGATCGGGCAAAATCCGCAGGCGCTCATTGGCGGCGTCGATTGGATCACCAAGAAATGGTTGCTCGAGACTTTCATGGAATCGGAAAAAATCGAGTGGGAAGATCCCTGGCTGCAAAGTTTGGATCTCGAATATCATAACATCGATCCAACGCGCGGATTGTTCTTCAGCGTTACCCCTGGCAAACGCGTCGCCGAATGGAACAAGAGTTTCGAACCGGAGAATGCGACGCGGGTTGCGCCAGCGAACACGCGCGCATCAGGTCGCGCGCGGGCGGTCGCGTATTTTCAGGACCAACATCAACCGTACGTCATCAACTGGGACTCGGTCGCGTACGACAGCCGCGACTTTCTCGTCATGGGCGACCCATTTGAAACCTACAATACCGAAGTCGACAAATTCCTTTCGAAACCGCGGCTGATCGTTAACCAAGACGAGCGCGAATGAGCGGAGAGTTCGGTTGGCCGTGGGTTGCGGCGGTAATCGCTCTCGCGTTGCATGTCGCGGACGAAGCGGCTCATGATTTTCTCTCCTGGTACAATCCTCAAGCGCTCAGGATTCGAAAGTTTCTTAGAATTCCGTTTCCGCCAACATTCGCGTTTTGGCCGTGGATCATTGCACTCGTCGCGGCCGTAATCATTCTCGCTGTGCTCACACGAGCAGCCTACGCAGGCACTCCTTGGCTTCGCCCGCTTGCGATTGTCATGGGAATAGAGCACGTCGGCAACGGCTTGCTTCATCTTGTCGCCGCGATTATACGGCGTCGAGTCGTGCCTGGGATTTGGTCCGCACCGCTAATGCTCGTAACTGGCGCTTGGTTACTGCAGACTACAATTCGTTTCTAGGTGGAGGTGATAGCGGATGAAATTATATCCACTATTGCTTGGGCAAACGAAGAAGCTCTTCGTGTTTACCATACGTTCCACTCAGGCAGCGGTTGGGTTCTATCAAGCTACTGGGGGCGTCATCGAGAATGGGGACGACCTTCGTGTATCCAATTCGTAGGCGGTCGACCAAAGATACCAACGCGAAAAATCGTGAGCGCCGGAAGTAATCTGCGGGATCAATTGCGAAAGCCCACGGGGTGGGTTGGTCGATTCGTCTTGTGGGAAATGAATCGCCATCATTCGAAGTTGACCGATTGGGGATTAAGTCACGTCGCGATCAAGAAGATCGACACGATTCTCGACATTGGCTGCGGCGGAGGAAGGACGATTAGCAAACTGGCCGCAATCGCGAGCGACGGCAGAGTTCACGGGATCGATTATTCTGAAGAGAGTGTCGCAGCGGCCAAGAGACAGAACGCGCGCTGGATCGACATCGGTCGCGTCGAGATCAATCAGGCATCGGTATCACAATTGCCGTTTGCCGATAACACATTTGATCTCGTCACCGCCATAGAAACGCATTTCTTCTGGCCGAATTTGCATGCGGACGTGGAAGAAGTTTTGCGCGTCATTAAATCCGGTGGGGCTTTCATCATCATCGCCGAGGTTTACAAAGGCGGAAAGAAAATGGCGGGAAAGCTCGCCGAAAAATACATTGAGCTAACGAATATGACGCTCCTGACGGTCGACGAGCATTATGAATTGTTCAAGAACGCCGGTTTTTCGGACGTCCGGATTTTCGAGGAACAGGACAAAGGCTGGATCTGTGGCATCGGTAGAAAACATTGACATGAGCTCCGACATTTCCGACGCGGATGCGATGGAACCAACATTTCCGACGCCAGTCGTTGTCTTGATCGTGTCTTTCACAGCGAGCGCGTTCGGGGCGGATCAATCTCAAGACGAAGCCGCGATTCGAGAGTTGGAAGCACGGTAGCCGGAAGCGTGGAATCATCACGATGCGAAAGCGTACGCGAGCCTGTTCACAGAAGAGGGCGATTGCGTGAATGTGGTCGGCTGGTGGTGGAAAGGGCGCGCGGACATCGAGAAAAAACTCACTGATGCCTACATCTATGTTTTTAAAGAGAGCACTCTAACCATCACCGGAGTCGATATTCGACTTTTGAGCCCCGAATTTGCGGTTGCGCATGTTCGCTGGACGATGACCGGTGCGAGAACTCCGGCCGAGCTTCCGGTGCCGCGACAAGGTATTCAAACGCACTTCCAAAAGCGAAACGGCCGGTGGTTGATCGCAGCGTTCCAAAATACGAATTGGTTACCGGAAATGCTTTTCCCCAAGGACAGCTGCGCCTCAACCTAATTCGACGCCGAGGTCTTGATCGAATTATCGAACATTCAAATCAACCCAAGCGCGTAAACAGTTGGGCCGTCGATTACTCCATTAACTTCTAATCCTAGGTCATCTTGGTAAGCGCTGATTGCTCGACGCGTTGCCGGACTGAGTGAACCGGTTATCGCGCCGGCGTAGTAACCTAGTTCTTGGAGAGCGTGCTGGACATTCACGATGACCTGATCCGGCAAAAGATTTCCGTAAGTGAAAATTGGCCCGTCGTAATCGTAGGCTTCGTAGTTCGCATCGTAACCCCACGCCGGGAACCAATATCCCGAGTCGAAATAGTAATACCCGGCTCCAACCAAAACGAAGGTTGTGAAATGGCGCCTCCACCAAAAACGGGTGTGCCGCGCGTGTTGATATCGGCCAAGAGCTTCCGAGTAAGCGATGAAATCGACTGGTCTCCGCGTTGGAGCAATTATCGGCGGCATTCGAAGACTTGGCGACGGCTTCGGAGCGACGTTGCGGGTCTTAGGCTTGTGCGATGGTGCCGGCGTGTTACCGGCCGAAGTACTTTGTGCTCTCGGCGCCGGTGCGGTTGCGATTGCGCAAAGCAATGCGAAGGCGAGCTGTTTCACGCCTATTTGACATCGTCCCGTTCATTTTTGTTCGGCAGTTTCTTCAGGCACGGGTGCGCGATCGACAGCAAGCCAACGCTGGGTTTAAAAGTGAAACAACCGCGATCTTGCTCGCCGGCTCTTGCGCAGAACAAAAATCCAGGCGGCGATCGATACCAGCCCGAAAACGACAACCGCGTAAAGAAGTTGGGAGGTGTGCACGGTGAAATCGCGCGAGCCGGTCCAGTACGTCGGCGCACCCGGCTTGCCGTTGTTCCCGATCGCCGAAGTTATTGAATACATGATCTACACCCTGCCGCCGGCGAGCGTTGTCCCGAGCGTGATGAGAGTCCAATTGCGAATGCGCTAGATCTTCGAGATCGTTGTCGCATCCATGCCGCGATGAGAGCAATTGAGACTCGCGAGCCAGAGTTTGTAATGCTCGCTCTCCTCGTCGTGATGATCCTTTTCGGACGGACGCTGATGACTTCTGCTGAATGGCACATCGCGACTGTTGCCACCCAGGGTGCATCGTCTGCCTTTTTAGGACTGCGGCAAGCGGAGCGCTTGCTCTACAATTCGACGCGTTCGGGCTCGATTTGGTATAAGCCAGGGCCAAGATGAAGGTGAGTTGGTTTCTTACAGCTCTCGCGTTCGCGACGATTGCATTCGCTCAACAAAAACAAGGCAGCATAGTAACTGACGACTTGCTTTGGAAGAAGCTCGATGCGCTCGTTGGCGACACCGTCGAGAAATTCGATGGGGTAATGGGTGTGGCGATTGTCGATTTTACCGATGGCCGCGCGATTCTGAAAAATGCGGACCGCGTGTTCCCGACGGCGAGCTCGATCAAGATCGCGGTCTTGCTGGAACTTTATCATCAGGAACAGAGCGGCAAGGCGAAGCTCAGCGATGTTTACCTATTCGATCCGAAAGATTTAGTCGAAGACAGTCAGATCATGACCGGACTTACTCCCGGCGTGACCAAAGTCACGAATCGCGATCTCGCACAGTTCATGGTCACCGCGAGCGATAACGCAGCGACCAATGTCCTGATCGATCGCGTCGGAATGGAAAACGTAAACGCAACGCTGCGCAGTCTCGATCTCACGAGAACGACGTTGCGTCGCAAAATGATGGACATCGCGGCAGCAAAACGCGGTGACGAAAACGTTTCGACGCCGCAGGAAATGGCGCGTTTGTTGGAAGCGATCTACAAAGGCAAAGCGCTGAACAAGGAACTTACCGAATCGATGATCAAACAACTCAAGGCGCTTAAGAAGGACAGTTGGCTCTCGACTGATTTGCCGCTTGATGTCGAAATTGCCGATAAGCCCGGGAGTCTGGAAGGCATTCGAACGGATTCGGGAATTATTTTCGCGAAGAATCGGCCATTCGTGATCAGTGTAATGACTTCCTTCGTTCGCGACGAACCTGTCGCTGAGCGCGCGATCGGTAGAATCGCGCTCGAAGCATTCCGTTACTTCGAGATGCGAGGAAAAACTTCTCAATACGGACGCATCTTGGAAGAGAATAAGAATTGAAGATCCGTTTTCCGTTCCACCAGAACTGGAATTTAGCCCGTATCGTTAGGCCGATGTGTCGCGTTTTTAAACCCGACACAGTGTCGCGCGCAACCATACCGGTAACCTTTACTCTTCTGCCGGACGCGAATAGAATTGGGCAAAATCGGGATTTTCCGCCAGGGGAATGAGTCGGTCACGCCGGTGCAGGCACGGGCCGTAAAGAGTGAGGTTGCGAATCCGGCGGCGCCGAGCAGTGTTTCCGCCGGAGGGTAACGAATGAAAGTATTAGCGTTCACAATTGCTTTGTCGGTCGCATGTGCCGCGACTGGCCTTGCGCGGGTTGGCGACGATGAGAAACAAATCGAGTCGCTTTATGGCAAAGCAGCAAAAGTGTTGGACGAAAAGGGCAACTTCCGTCAGGCCGGCTATACCGCCGGAGCGTTCGCGGTGGTTGTCGATTTTGTCAACGGAATCAGTCGTCGCGAAGGGTTCGCGAAACCGGATACCTCGCCCCTAACACCAGAGGACATTCAGCAAATTCTTTCGGTCAGTGCTGCCAATGGAACAACGTGGAAGGAAACGGTCGGACAAGCAGGCGACAAAAAGTGGGATCGCTCCGACAACAAAGCCGTAGCGATTTTTCCGGCGCGCGGGACGTATCTCGTCGTCCAGGATGTCGCATACGTGCAGCCGGAGTAAAACCGACCGCGAGAAGTCATTTATTCGAGCCGCTGGAGCGAAGGAATACCGTAATTTTCCTGAAGGTCGGCCGCTTCCCCAGCAACTGCTTTCGCCTCGAGCTCGATCTGTTTGGGATCTTCTTCGGTCTCGATTTTGATAAAGCCGCCCTCGACCGGTTGTTTCACTGCCTCGGCCAGGTCGTTTAGCGACTTAATTTCTTTTCCGTTCACTTTCGTAACGGTCAGATAAGAAAATTCATCGTAGCCGATCGTGTTGTTGGCGGGAAGGACCTGGCTCAAAATCACGATTCGTCGATTCTCGCCTGGGAAAAGCTCGGATTGAAATCGGTCGAGATAGACAAAGCGCTGCGGCGCTTCACGCTGCCAATTTGGGCCCCATTCCTTCAGATACTGACGCGACAATTCCTGAAAAATCAAACCGCCGAGCACTAGATACATCGGCGCGTCATCCGACGCATACGGCGGACTTATGTAATCTTTTGCATCACGATGCTCAAGCGTGACCTTCAGCTCCATCGGCTTGCCTTCGCGCTGAATTTGAAAAGGAAGGACATCGCCCGCGTAGGAATGCGCGCTAACCAGATTCGTGAAGTCGATTTTGCCGTAAAGTGGATCGACGTAGTTTCCGTTTTGGTCGATCTCATGATTACCGATCGCCGTTACGATGTCGCCAACTTTCAGACCCGCCTTCATCGCCGGCATGTTCGGTTCGACATTCGTCACGTAAACGCCGCCCGCCTTGCCGGTCTGACCGGCGAATTTTCTTAATTGCGGGTCCCGTGTTGGAAAGAACGAAAACCCGACCGCCGGAAATCCGCGGTAGTGTTCGCTCTCAGCTTCTTTGAGGAAATGCGTGATGACCGGCGCTGGGATCGCATCAATGAGTTGTGACCGCGGATCGTAACGCAAAAGCAGGCCAGCGAGTTTGTTATTTTTGACCAACGGAATTGTATAGCTGTTTTCCCGATATTGCATCGGCAGGCTGATGCGGTACGTCAGGAATTGACCAACGTCGACCGGGTACTTCGTCATCTGAATGGTCGTAACCAAACCTTCGGTCGCAACCAGCGCTCCGGTCGGCTCGAGCTGCCATGCCGCGAGTCGATCACCGACCACGGTGTCGGTCGCGATATCGAGCGGCGTAATTCCATCGAGAAAACTCTTCTCGCTGGGCTGAAGCAGCGCGAGATTCGCTTCGTAGTCAATTACTTCGACGTTGGCTGCTGTTTTTTCGCCGGACTCAGCGCGCTCGAGCTCGACATAATTTTGATTCGACACCAGGTCCGCGGTTACGAGCACCCGACCCTTGGACAAGACCGCACCGAGAGCGCGCTTCGAGATTGGCGCTTTCTTTTGCCATGGTCGAAAATAATCGTAGGGCTGGCCGGTTACATTCACGCGGACAAGCGCAAGCGTTTTCTGTTTGATGTCGTTGTTCGCCGGAGGCGACGCCAGGGCAGATTCTTTCTTTGCCGCGACTTCGTTAGTGACAGCCAAAGCGAAAACAAGACTGAAAAACAGAGTTCGCATCCTAGATTTTCGTTTGCAGATCGGCTGGCTTCGCGCCGGGCTGTTCATTAAGATTTTGTTCGCGCACGACATTGTAGCGCGTTCTGATTCGATCACGGGCGGCTTCAACTTGTTTTGGATCAAGCACGAGCGGTGGACCGTCGCCGATCATGTCAATCACGAAACGGTCGACAGGTTCGGCCAAAGTCTGGCTCAGCTCTTCAAGCGTGCGGATTTTTTTGCCGTTGATTTGATCGACAATCCCACCGCGATAAGGCGCAAGATAAGTGTTGATTGGGTCCGGCAAAATATTCGTCAGCACAATCACGTCCGGGTGCTCAAGGTAAAGTTGGTCGATCACATAGAAATCGAAGAAGTGCCGCAGACGCAGATCCTGGGGCTGATAAGCCTCGAGCAAATCAAGGCTTAAGGGCTGGAAAAGCAGACCGCCGTAAACTACGTAACGCGGTCGCACGTCGTACTTGTGGCTTTGCATCAAATAAGGCGGCACGGTGTCGAGCTGCACGCTTGCCCTGGTCGATTGCTTATCGCGCCAAATCTCGAACTTCACGTCGTCATGTTTGAATTTGCGCTCGACAACCTCCGGCATCTCCACGTGTTCGCCCTCCAGATCCACGTTCCCGTCACTCGCAATAGGATGGTTATCGATTGAGAGTAAAACGTCGCCCGGTCGCAAAATTTTTGCGCAAGGCCCGGCCGCAACGACGGTCTCCACCAACACCCCGCGGCCGTCGTCCTTTAGTCCAAGAAATTTACGCTGCGCCGGGTTCTGCAACTTTCCGTAAGTGATTCCGAGATCGACATATCCGTCGTAGTGCCCGTGGCTCACGTCTTTGAGGAAGCGATTGATGACCGGCGTCGGCACCATGTAAGCTACCCCTTGCGCGACGTCGCCGCTGTAACCCTGAAACGCGACGCCGACGACTTTCCCGTTTTGCATCACTGGCCCGCCGCTGTTGCCCGGATTAATTTGCGCGCTGATTTGAATCGCGAGGTGCTGGTCAATCGATGAGTGCGTGTAAAGCTGGAAATCGATTCGGGAAACGATTCCCGTGGTCACCGACATCCGCTCGCCGCCGATTGGATACCCGTAAGCCGACACCGTTGATTCGAGCTCGGGAATTCCGCCAAACTTTAGCGACACCATGGTTTTATAAAAATTCGGCGAATCCACGGTAATCAGTGCGAGATCACAGTCATGTGCGACGAAAAGCACCTTCGCCGGATATTTGTCTGGGTCGCCATCGCGCTCGACGGTGAGATAACGACTGTTGCTGACCACGTGTGCATTGGTCATGACGCGATCACCGTCGATTACGAAACCGGCGCCGATGCCGCGCCCGAGCATGCCGGCGTTCCATGGGGCGCGATAATCCGGCGCAACTTCTGTGGCCGTGATCCGTACCAAACTTTTTTGGATCGGCCCGTTTGGTTGAGGCGGAGCGATCGGCACCGGAACGGCGACAACATTTTGCGTCGGCGTTCCAGGCTTTGTTCCAATTCCGGGCAGCCGGGGTTGCCCCGGCGAAGCCTCCGGAACAGGTCCGTTTTCCGGTCGTTGCTGCGGCGCTGGCTGTTGACCAAACGACGTCGATCCCGCGAGCACCAGAATCAAAATAGAAATGTGGACACCCTTCATGCCGGAAAGTCTGCAAGATGAACGTTGTTGATTGGAAAGCAACCGCTCAAATCCCAGCGCGATCAAGTAATGATTTCAAAACCTTCTCCGCTTCAAAGAACTCGCGCGCGACTCGTCGGGCCGCGTCGGAGTGTTTTTTGTAATCCGTGTTGATCATTTTCACTCCTTCGGCGATTTCACCTAACGAACGAAACGCGAGCAGCCCGACATCGCCGTCATAATTTCTCGTGAACCCTGTCTCCTGAGTAATAACTGGCCGGCCGGCGGCAAGATAACAGGCGCTGCGATCGCTGAACCAGCCGGTATTCAATCGGACGTACTGATCTTTCGCGACCGTGAATTCGCCTTTGGATTGCTGGATGTAATCGCGGTAAAGCCAGTAATCGACGCTCAGTTGTATCGGTGAGACCAATCGCCAGCCGTTGCGTTCGAATTTCTCGCGCGTTGCTTGATCGGAAATGTTTGTTGCCAGCTCAAATGTTTCGCCTGATTTTTTCGGCGCAGCCACGAAACACAGGAATTCTCGCGACTTGCTCCAGAGATATTTGCGGCCGCGCCACGTGATGTCCTTGAGTCCACTTGTCGACCAATTCGCAATCGAAGTGAACACCGCGGGCCATTTCGGGGCGCGATTCGTCTTCCAAAGGTCGGTCACGACCGGTTGCCGAGTCGCGTTCCACTTAAATCCGTGTTTCGGGACCAGGAATCCTTTCGTCGGAACGTTCTCGCCGAATGTGAAAAGCGCGTGATGCCGACTCAAATAGTCGATTGTCGACTTTACTCGCTTGTCGATCTTGATTTGTTCAACCCCCGGATCGCTTTCAACATAGATGATCCGGTTGCTTGCGAGCAGGTCGTCATTGAATTCCTGAGTCCCGCAAATGTTCAGGATGCCGTCTGCCTCACGATAGAGTTGGCGGATTTTTGTTAGCGGCAATCCCGCGGTCGGGTTTTCTTTTAAATAACGTGCGCAGAACGCCCACCGATTCTTGAAATCGAACTGGCCCGCAAGTTGATTAAGGATTTTTCCCGGATAATCGACTTCGTCGTTTACGGCGAACGTTTTCGGGTTGTAGGGAAGCCGGGCCGAGTCTTCGATGTAGTAGACCTCGTGGCCGAGCCTTTGCAGACCGACGACGTAATGGATATGTTGCCAGATTACGCCCGCGATCGGCATCCCGCCCATGAAACCCATGACGACGATGCGCTTGCGTTTCAAAACTGTTTCACAACTTCTGCCGGATTCCCGGCGACGATCGTGTTCGGCGGAATGCTTTTCGTGACGATCGCGCCGGCCGCGACGACCGAATTATCGCCAATGCTCACGCCTTTCAAAATTACCGCACCCATTCCGATCCAAACGTTGTCTCCGATTTTTACCCGCGCGGTTTTTAATTTCGGCCGCGGCGGGCGATCTTTGAAAAACGGCGCCAGCGCCTGGGCATCGATGAATCGTTGAGCCGGCTCGAGCGGATGAAAATCGGAATCTGCGATGCCAACATTCCATGAGACGAGACAGTGCGAACCGATGTCGATCCTTTCCTCGACCATGATGAGAGCACCGTTCAGCAATGTGAAATCGCCAACCGTGCATCTTCCGTTTTCGCCAACTGCGAAGGAACAACCTGCGTAACAAGAAACGTGCTTGCCGATAACTACTGCGCCCGGCTTTTTGCTCACCAGTTTCTTGAAAATTTGCGCGCTCTCGCAATAAAAGCCTTCGCCGAATTCGACGTTGGGCGGGATCGGGTGCGGATACCAATCGTCTTCCACGTATCGATCCTCCTTGACGTTGCTCATGTTGGGAATTTTCCGGACGCAAACAGTTTGGCGTAAACGCCGCCGCGCGCGAGCAATTCCGTACCGGTTCCTTGCTCAACGACGCGCCCGCGCTCGAGCACAACAATTCGGTCCACCTCGTGAATCGTCGCGAGTCGATGTGTTGCGATCAAGGTCGTCCGTCCACGCATCAGATCCTTGATCGTTTCCATGATCGCCGCCTCGGTAGCGGGATCGAGCGCGGATGTTGGTTCATCGAGAAGAAGCACTGGCGCGTTTTTCAGGAACGCGCGCGCGATCCCGATGCGTTGACGCTGACCAACGCTCAGTTGCTGCCCACGCTCCCCAACTGTGCTGGCATAACCATTTGGCAATTGCCGAATAAATTCGTCAGCCTGCGCGCGCTTGGCGGCGTCAATGATCTCCTCATCTGTCGCTTCTGGCCGGCCATAGGCGATGTTTTCGCGAATCGTTGTTGAAAAGAGAAGTGTGTCCTGAAGCACCATTCCGGTCTGCGCGCGTAACGAGTTCTTTTTGATCTCGCGCACGTCGCGATCATCGAGAGTTACGCTGCCTGATGTCGGATCGTAAAAGCGCGGCACTAAACTCAAAAGTGTGCTTTTTCCGGCGCCAGTGCAGCCGACGATTGCGATCATCTGATTTGGCTCAATCTGAAGATCGACAGCATGCAGGATCTCTCGCTCAACTGCATAGCGGAACGACACGTTTTGAAATCGGATCTGGCCCTTGGCCGATTCAATCTCAATCGCATTGGGTGAATCAACGACATCGTCCTGTCGGTCCAGCACTTCGAAACACCGGTTCGCGCCGGCGGTGGCGCCCTCCATCGCCCAAGCCGTGTAAGTGATCGATTCGAGCGGCTGATAAAGCATCAGCAGATAAGCGCTGAACACGAGAAGCGTTCCGAGACTGATCGTGCCCGCGAAAACATGCAGCGTTCCGACATAATACATCGCGGCCGCTCCAAAAACCATCAAGGTGCTGATCACGAGGGCACTGTTCACGTTCGTGAGAGTGAGGCGCAGGTTCGCCTGCAAACTTTGCTGCGCATGTTGGTGAAACTGCATCACTTCGAACTGCTCGCGCCCGAATGCGTGCACCATTCGAATGGAGCTCAGACCTTCCTGCGCTTGTGCAAGCACCGCGCTTTCCTGTTCCTGAATGAGCGTCGATTCGCGGCGAATGCGGTGCGCAAAAAAATAAATGGCTGCGACGATCAGCGGCACGATGCCTAACGAAAGCAGCGTCAGTTGCCAATCAAGCCGCACCATGATCGCAAAGGTGCCGATGAGCGTCACGACCGAGCCGAAAATTCCGGTGAACCCCTTGTTGTATATCGTCTGGATCGATTGTGAATCGTAAGCAACGCGAAAACTGGAATCGCTCGAGCGACGAACGTCATGATACTTCAGCGAAAGCGATTGCAGATAAGCGTAAAGATCGGTGCGCAGTTTGAGGAGCGCTTGAAGCCCGACTTTGACCAAGATGTAATTTGTCGCCCAATTCGCTACGCCCCAAAGCAACTGGATGACGACCAGCGCGAGGCAGAGCAGAGGAATCCAGGTATGCCAGTCGCCCGGTGCCGGCTTGTTCGGGCGAAGGAAATCGTCGACGATAATTTTGAACGGCCACGGCTTGAGGAGATTTAACCCGATGCCGATAAGCGAGAGTAACAGACCGGCGACCGTTTGCGTAAGAAATGGCCGGTAGTAACCCAACACGCGCCGGTAGATCGACATCGGAATTTCAGATTGCAGATTTCAAATTTCAGATTGAACTAGGGCCGCCCCGAAACAGTGAGAGATTCTTCGACTTCACTCGGAATGACAATATGCATCATTTCATTCAAATCTGGTCCGACTGGGTCCTGACGGGCGGTTATCTGGGGATCATCGCTTTAATGGCGATAGGAAGCACGCCAATCCCGTTGCCAGCGGAGGTCGTGGTCCCGCCGGCGGCTTTTCTTGCGGCGCAAGGACGATTGAGCCTGGCCGGAGTGGTTCTGGCGAGTACGCTGGGCGCTTACCTCGGGGCGGCGGTGATGTATTGGTTGTCACTTTGTTTGGGTCGACCGTTAGTCGTGCGCTTCGGCCGTTTCATTCTATTTCCACCGAAAAAATTGGAGGAAGCCGAACATTGGCTGGCTCGCTACGAAGCGGGCGGCGTGTTTTTCGCGCGGCTGCTGCCGGGCGTGCGGCATCTGATCTCGATTCCGGCTGGAATCGTGCGGATGAATTTTACTGTTTTCAGCGTCACGACGCTGCTCGGCTCAGCGATTTCGTGCTCGATCCTTGCGTATTTGGGTGTTCGCGCGCATCGCGTTGCTCCCGATCTGCTCAATGATCCGGAGGGGCTCGTTCATTTTGTTCGAAGCCAATCGAAGTGGCTGCTCGTGATAGTTTTGGCGTTTGCAGCGCTTTACATTCTTTCGATGTCGCTTTCTAAGCGGAAAGCGGAATAACGCATTCGGACGAGCAAAATTGTTCCAACCGCGCCTCACACGGCAGGCGAAATAAGATTGAACGAAGTCACTGAGGTTGCTGTCGAAAGGAGGCAAAGCAATGAAGAAAAACAGCCTAATCCTGAAGCCTCGCCCGAAACTTTCACTTGGCGACCTCGTTCTCGCCGTCAGTTCTTGCACCAAGGATACAAAGGAGACTGTGGCAGCGGTGGCTGATCTGTTGGCCAGTGGGAAAGTCCGTCTCCAGAGCGACGGCAAATTCCTCCGCGCCAAAGTTTGCTAGGTCCGAACCGGACTGGCATTAAACAAAACAAAAGCAAAATTTCGAATCGCTCCGGTAGTTAGTCTGCCGGAGCGATTTTGCTTCCGGCATAAAACACTTTCGCGTTTAACAGCGCTATCTATCTTGGCGCGTGATCGATCGTTATTCGCGGCCGCAGATGCGCAATATTTGGGGCGACCAAAGCAAATTCGAGATCTGGCTCGAGATCGAACTGCTCGCCTGCGAGGCGATGGCGGAGCTCGGCCAGATTCCAAAAAAGGATGCGGCCGAAATTCGGAAGAAAGCTCGGTTTTCGATTCCCGACATTGTGGAGATCGACAAACGCACAAATCACGACGTCATCGCGTTTCTCGAAAACGTTGCGTCGTATGTCGGACCGGCCGCGCGCTGGATTCATCAAGGACTCACTTCGTCCGACATCCTCGACACGACGTTGTCAATCCAGCTTACAAAATCGGTGAGAATCCTGGCCGACGATTTGAAACAGGTCCGTCAAGTCGTTGCCGCGCAAGCGCGACGTTACAAAATGACGCCGATGATAGGCCGTAGTCACGGCGTGCATGCGGAGCCGATCACCTTTGGATTAAAAATGGCGCTCATGTTCGATGAATTCGGCCGCGCCGAAGAGCGTCTCGCGCAAACACGCGAGCGCATTCGCGTTGGCAAGATCAGCGGCGCAGTTGGAACGCATGCACATCTCGATCCAAGGGTTGAACGTGCAGTTTGCGAAAAACTTGGGTTGAAGCCGGTGGTTCTTTCGACGCAGATTGTCCAGCGCGACCGTCATGCGGAATTCATGACGACGCTTGCGGTGATCGCGTCGAGCATCGATCGCTGGGCGACGGAGTTTCGTCACCTGCAGCGCACTGAAGTTCTAGAAGTGGAGGAATATTTTGGCGAAGGGCAAAAAGGCAGTTCAGCCATGCCGCATAAACGCAATCCGATTACGAGCGAACGCTTGAGTGGACTCGCGCGAGTAATTCGCGGCAACGCGCTCGTCGCTTTGGAGAACGTCGCGCTTTGGCACGAGCGCGACATCAGTCATTCGAGCGCGGAGCGGATCATTTTGCCGGATTCATGCATCCTGATGGACTTCATGTTGAACGAGCTGCGCAGTTTGGTTGAGAATCTCCAAGTTTATCCAGAACGGATGCAAAAAAATCTTGAAGTCACAAAAGATCTATATAACAGCCAATCCATTCTGCTCGCGCTAACCCGTGCTGGCACCGAACGCAAAACTGCCTACGAAGCTGTGCAACGCGCGGCGATGGAAACCTGGAAAAGCGGCGGGAGTTTTGTGCAAAACGTTAAAGCCGAGCCGGCAATCAGCGCGAAACTTTCAGCAGAAGAGATCGACCGGCTCTGTTCAGTAGACGTTCATTTCAAACACGTCGACGAAACATTCAAAGCGCTCGGCTTGGACTAAATCGGACAAGATCAGCATCGCTGTCGCCGCCGCACTCCTGTGCTGCGGATTTTGCAGTTTTGCCGGCAAAGTGACGATCGAAAAAGGAGCGGGGCTTTACATTACTCACAGCGAGCGACAGTGGGCGGGGCCAGCGGTGAGTTTCGGACAGCGCAGCTGGCGCTTGGCCTCCAGCTAATTACAATTGGCGTCGCCCGGAGAAGATCGAGTCGGTGTCGGCGTTCGGAAATGAAATAGGTGAAGCTAAACACCGGTCCAACGTCGGTGCGGCTAGCGGTCCAGATCTATTCGTATCGAAGGGCTTCGATCGGATCGAGATTCGCCGCGCGATATGCCGGATAGAGTCCGAACCCGATCCCAATCACGGAACAAACTACCAGCCCGGCGATGGCCCAGCCGTAGGGAAAGATCAGATCAACTTGGAGCCACATCGCGAGGAGATCGCCGACGATGATTCCGAGAACAATTCCCAAAATCCCGCCCGCTTCCGAAATGAAAACAGCTTCGGTCAGAAACTGCCGCAAAATATCGCGACTGCGCGCGCCGATTGATTTTCGGACGCCGATCTCCTTGGTTCTCTCCGTCACGCTTACCAGCATGATGTTCATGATTCCGATGCCGGCGGCCACCAGCGCGATGAAACTGATCACGAATGCACCCACCCGCACGACGCCGGCGACAGAAACAAATGCGCTTTTGAGCGAATCGTTGGAGTAAATCTCGAAATCGTTTTCCTGATCTGCGCGCAACCCGCGCGCGAGCCGTATCGCACCAACGGCTTTGTCGAATGTAGAATTGTAGGTTTGGGTCGAAGGGGCCTGCGTTGCGATGTTTACCGTGCGCTTCGCTGATCCGAAGTCTTCGAAGAAACGTGTGATCGGCATCATGCAGATGTTGTCTTGGGTCTGACCAAATGCGGTTCCTTTCTCAGCCAGAATTCCGATGATCGTGTAAGTGTGGCCGCTGACGCGAACCACTTTGCCGATCGGGGATTCGTGCGGGAACAAACGTTTCTCGACCATTTTGCCGACCACGATGACGTTGCGCGCAAGATCGACATCTTCATCGTTCAAGTTGCGGCCGTAGCCGAGCGTGTACGCGTTGGCGGTGAGAAAACTTCGGTTCGTTCCAACAATGAGCAGGCTCGGTGTCGTTTTGACTCCGTTGTAAACAGCTTGGCCCTTCACTTCGTAGCCGAAACATTTCAAACAGATCTCGCGCGCATTTCCTTCCATTAACTTCTGATAATGGAGCGCCTGCTGATAGGTGATATTGCGGCGGTTCTGATATTTCTTCTTCACGTCGCCGCTCGCTGCCATGTTCGCGGGATATTTTGCAAATTGGAAAATGTTCGACCCGAGAAAACTGATGCCGTTCTCGATCGAGTATTGGAGCGCGCCAATGGCGGTCATGACTGAAATGACGGAAAAAACGCCGATCGTGATCCCAAACATCGTCAGACCGGAACGCAATTTGTTCACGCCCAGCGAGCCCAGCGCCATCGTGATGATTTCGCTAAATTGCATCTTGGTCTAAATTAGTTTCCCCAAGGAGTTCACGGAAAGCGCGGAGCGATAGGAAATTTGTTCTGGCGGTCCGAGAACTTTCCCACGAATCCCCTGAACAAGCACCGGCACACTGAAATTGATTAGAAGCCCAATTCAGTCCGCTGAGTTTGAGATAGCTCAACAGCTTAGCGTCATGGATCGCCGCGAGTTGATCGCCCAATTCTATTTCGACGAGAACCCGTCGATCCAAAATCAGATCTGCTCGGTACCCGCAGTCCAGTTTGACAGCTTTGTAGGCCGCAGGCGCTACGTTCTGACGTTCGAAGGCTACGTCGTTTACACTTAACTCACGAGAGAGACCAATCCCATAGGCCGATTCGAGTAATCCCGGTCCGAGCGTGGGTTGCACCTTGGTCGCACAACCGATAATAAATTCCGTGAGTTGATTTATCTCCGTCGCCAACTCTGTGGTCTCCGTGTTCCGCGTGGTTAATCCGCCGCTACTCATAGCGAAGCGCGGCGACTGGATCTAGGCGTGACGCTGTCCACGCCGGCGCGAAACCGGATATAAGCCCAGTGAGTACCGAAACGATCATGCTTGCGATAACTAGCCCGAACGAAAATTGAATTGGAAACGAGGGAAACGCTTTGCCGATTCCGAAGCACATCAGGTAAGCGACAACGAGACCAATAAATCCGCCGAGCAGACAAAGCGCCGTCGATTCAATCAGAAACTGAAGCAGAATCGTGCGACGGCGCGCACCCAGCGCTTTGCGCGTTCCGATTTCCTTCGTGCGCTCTTTCACGCTTACGAATGTGATGTTCATGATGCCGATCGCGCCGACAAAGAGGGAAAGTCCGGTGATGAAAAGTCCGGCGATTGCGATCGTATTTTTCACCGGATCGAGTGTGCTCTTGAAGGCCTGTTGCTCGTTGATCGAAAAATCCACCTTCTTTTCCGGGGACAAACCGCGCACGCGACGCATGATTCCGGTTAGTTCATCCTTTGCTTCAGCGAGTTTGGTTTTGTCTTTCACTTTTACCCGCACGTCCGATTCAGTTGTCGAACCATTGGGGCGCACGTCCGATGCGCTTTTCGAGCTAAAATATTTGTTAAATGCCGTCAACGGTACTGCGACCATCGAGTCCCAGCTAAACAACCCGAGAAATGTTCCCTGCCGCGCGTTGACGCCGATCACCCTAAACAACTGCCCGTTGATTAAAACGAACTTGTCGATTGGGCTTTCCGACGGAAACAAAGCGTCCGCGACGTCGTAGCCGATGACAACCACTTGCGCGCCTTCTCGCGATTCGATCTCGTTGAAGAACCGGCCCTCTTTGCAGTCGATTGTCGAGGTAAGAGTGAAATCTGAAGTCGTCCCAAGCGTAAAAACATTGTCAACCTCGTTGCCACCGTATTTGATCGAGCGCATCAAGCTCGATGTCGGCACCGCGACCACAAGGTTTGAATTTGGCGTCGCCGCGATCATTCGATTAATTGTTTCGGCGTACTCGGTCTGAATCCTTTTGCGGTCGCGGTAGTTCCACCAGTCGTCGACCGGTTTCCACGGCCATTGCGTGACGTAAAGAACGTCATCGCCGAGAACCGACATACTCTTGTCGAATCCGACAGAGATTCCGCTAATTGCCGTGCCCATTAATGTGACCGCGACGATGCCGATGATGACCCCGAGCGCGGTCAACGCTGAGCGCGTCATATTCGAGCGCATTTGCGAGGCAGCGATCTTCCAACTTTCTTCTAGCTCGTAGAGAAAGCGTTTCATGTCGATCTAGCTCGCGACCGCAGCGTCTAGTTCCGGAATGAATCCGGCATGGTCCATTTCGATCAAACCATCGCGCAAATGGATTGTACGCCGCGCGTGCGCGGCGATGTCACGTTCATGCGTGACCAGGATGATCGTGTTACCGCGTTGATAAAGATCTTCCAATAGCGTCATGATTTCGTCGCCGGTCTTGGAATCGAGATTGCCTGTTGGCTCGTCGGCGAGAATGATCGACGGATTGTTTACGAGCGCACGCGCGATCGCGACACGTTGGCGTTGACCACCGGACAATTCGTTTGGCTTGTGGTGAATTCGATCGCCCAGACCAACGTCGATCAACGCCTGCGTCGCACGTCCCTCGCGGGTTTCGGGATCAATTCCTGCGTAAATCAGCGGCAGTTCGACATTGCGAAAACTCGTTGCCCGAGGCAGCAGATTGAAAGTTTGAAACACAAAACCGATCTCGCGATTTCGGATGGCTGCGAGTTCGTCGTCGTCCATATCGGCGGCATTGCGGCCGTTGAATTCGTATCGGCCTGATGTCGGCGTATCGAGACAGCCGAGCATATTCATCAATGTCGATTTGCCGCTGCCACTCGGCCCCATCACCGCGAGATATTCGTTGCGCCGAATTTGCAGCGACACTCCGCGCAATGCCCGCACGATCTCTTCTCCCATCACGTAGTCTTTCGTGATGTTCTCGATATCGATCACCACCGGGCCAACTGGTCTGACTGATTGCCGCCCGTCCATTGTTAGATCGGCATCTACTTCAATGCTTCCTTGTCGTAGGCGACTTTCGCGCCGTCTTTGAGTTTGCGACTAATCGCGCTGTAGCTGCCGGAAATCACTTCGTCGCCTGGTTGGACGCCGCTCTTAACTTCCATGTAAGTGTCATCCGAGATTCCTGTGGTGACTTTCGCGGACCGCGCTTTGCTGCCCTTTTTTAAGAACACGACCTTCATCAGTTTCTCCCGCTCTTCCTTTTGCGCGGCCTTCTCCTGGCGTTCGTTGACGTAATCGGCGTTGTTGTCGCCTTTATCGCGCGCTGTAGTCCTCAATTTTTTCTTTTCAATTTCCTCCGGACTCAAGTTGCTGTCGCCAGTGCGGATAGTCACGGCTTGCATTGGCACCGCGACCGCATCCTTCACAATGTTGGTTTCAATGTCGGCAGTGCAGCTCAAACCTGGCCGCAGCACAACATCTTCGCGATCGAGATTAATTTTCACTTCGAAGTTTGTGACTTCCTCTTGCGTACCGCTGCCGGTCGTCTTTCCGGTGTTGCCGATTTGCGCCACCGTGCCTTTGAATTGGCGATCGCCATAAGCGTCGATTTTCACGTTTGCCTTGTCGCCGATTTTTACATTCGGCACATCGTTTTCGTTCACATCGATAACTGCTTGCATTTTCGAGAGATCCGCCACTCGCATTACTTCTGTGCCGGCGAACTGTCCGGTCGCGACAAGGCGCTCACCTAGTTTGCTGTTCAGCAACGTAACCGTCCCATCGAGCGGCGAGTAAATTGTCGTCTTCGAAAGCTGATCGCGCGCCTGGCTTGACGCGGCCTGCGCCCGCTCAATCTCGTGTAGCGAACTTTCGTAAGTATTTTTCGCGACCTCGGCGGCTGCCTGCGCGGCGTTATATTCCTGAATCGAAATCGCCTTCTTGCCGTACATGTCTTCGGCGCGCTTTAAATCCAAGTCTGTCTTCAGCATCGTTGCCTTTTGCTGAAGGTTCGTCGCCTTCGCTGTGCTTATCGCCGCTTCCTGTTGCTCGAGCAGCGCTTTGTAGGAGTCCGGTTTAATTCGAACGAGCAAATCGCCTTTCTTGATATTCATTCCATCCGTCACCGGCAGTTCAGTGATCTCGCCCGCTACTTCCGGTGAAATTTTCACCTCGGTTTCCGGCTGCACTTTGCCAGTCGCCGAGACAGTCTGAACGATCGTCTTGCGCACCGCCTTTTCGGTCGTAACCGGAATCGGCTTCTCGCGTTTTGACAAGGCGACCGAAACGATCAACCAGAGCACAAAAAACCCGCTCCCGCCGACGATGATTTGGCGTTTGCGCCGGGCCCGCTGTTTCTTCGCGGCCTTCGGATCGATTTCAGGAGTAGTCAACGTTTGGTGCATCAGGAACTCAGGGGGCCGGAAACGGTCAGAAGTAACCCTAGTTTAGACCTTTGCAAGCGAAACGCGTTCACAAGATCGACTATGGGATGCGGCAATCGTGCAGAATGGATTCAAAGCAGTTATCCGTTGGCGCTGGTGCGCTTCAAGATTCGATCAATGGCCCACGCGGCGTGTTCGGCGATCAGCGGCTCTGGGTCGCAAGCCGCGCGTTGGAGCGTTGGCAAATCCTCGCTCGTTCCGACGTTTCCGAGCGCGACGCAAACGTTCCGGAGAAATCCGCGGCGCTTGATCCGCTTAATCGGCGAACCGCGAAACAGCTTACGAAAATCAGTTTCGTTAAGCGCCAAATAATTGCGCAGCGACAACGCGGTTGTTGATCTTCGCGCAGCGAACGCGGTCTCCCGCGAAACTTTCGCGAAGCGGTTCCAGGGACACGCGTCGAGGC
>Ga0310911_10000121_pt1 | contig 26378 bp, 31 predicted proteins | sample GREbulkMGHF170_FD_203532 | JGI IMG/M metagenome (GOLD analysis project Ga0310911, IMG submission 203532) | Lab enrichment of tropical soil microbial communities from Luquillo Experimental Forest, Puerto Rico - GRE.bulkMG.HF170 | ecosystem: Environmental > Terrestrial > Soil > Tropical forest >... | reverse complement strand
CCGAGGTGCGGGTCATTAAGGCGAGCCTCATCGCCTTATTTGCGGTGAACCGGAAAATCGTAGGTACGGCTATTGGCCGCGATGTCGCGGAAGCCTTGGCGGCTTATGACTTACCAGTGTTCAAAGCAGCCGTCTCGCAGCGCGTAGGTTTTGCGGAAAGCGCCGCGCTTGGCCAGGCCGTCATCGAGACCGATCCCCAAGGTCAAGCCGCAAGTGAGATCCGCGCGTTGGCCGCCGAACTGGTCACCCACCTCGCCGATCATCTGGAGTGCGTCGCATGAGCAAGTCCGTCACGATACCTTCCAATCCGCGCAACAAGCCCACCGCGAAGCAGTTGCAAGCGCTGGACGACCTCGTGCGCCGTGACGAACCCACCCAAGCTGCTCAGAAGTCGTCAAAGCCTCCGATGAAGCGTCTGACATTCGACATCGACGCTGCTCTGCACAAGCGCATCCGCATGACTTGTCTCGAGCGCGACAAGGACATGGCCGAAGAAAACCGGCGTATCCTCGCTGAGAATTTCCCGCCGTAAAACCGTATCGCCGCAGCGTCGCCGCGTCGGGTCGGGTCGGGTCGATGTTAGCCAGAGTTCGAAGGGGGGATATGGGCGATGCCGATCAAGCCTGAGATGCGGCGGTTTTATCCGAGCGACTGGCCGCAGATCAGCCGTCGCGTGCGGTTTGAGCGCGCCGACGGCATCTGCCAGGGATGTGGGCGGCCCCATGGTGTGACGGTTCGCTGTCTGCCGGACGGCCGCTGGTTCGATGCCGCGCGCCGCACCTGGCGGGACGGACGCGGCCACCGGGCGCGGTGGCCCGACCTCGAGGAGGCGGCGCAGATGCGGCCAACCCGCGTCGTCCTGGCCGCAGCCCATCTCGATCATGACCCGAGCAACAACCGGCTTCGCAATCTCAAGAGCCTGTGCCAGCGCTGCCACATGATCCATGACCGCCCGCACCATCTGGCGCGGCGGCGGATCACCTACCTGCTGAGACGGGCGCTCGGCGATTTGTTCCTGGGCCCCTATTCAGCCCATCTCGGGGTTCGGGCGTTCGGTCAGGCGTTTGCCAGTTCAAGCAGCACCTCGCCGTGACAGCGCTCCGGTGTGCACCAGTAAGCGAGATCCTTGCCGCGTAGCTTCTGCAGCGCCGCCATCAGCTCCGGCCGCCGCAGAAGCCAAGCACGATATTGGGCGATGACTCCGTCTCGCGTGCCGACCCGATCTTGAACGGATTGGCCCATTTGCTGCGCGCAAGCCTCACTCTCGGCATCGGGCGGCCGATATAGACCACACCAGGCGGCATTAGTCGCCATAAACGATTCGTGATTTGCGCTCGCGCCTCGACCGTGAGGCCGAGGAGCGTCAGACGCTTATGGCGATCCTGACCGATCAAAGGCACCGCCCGTGGTGGCGGCGGTGGTTCAGGTAACGCCTAGCGCCCTCTTGCGCTCTTCAAGCACTATCGTTGTAGGTATCTCAAATCTTCGCTCATCGATGCCGTGTTGGAACATCAACCGAGCCTGTGGGTTCATGTTCTCCCCCGCGATTTGGCGCGCACGGGCATAGGTAGCGCTGCACATTCCCCGGATAGCGACTGCTATTGTGCCTGCGTCCGATTTCAGATCATCGACTTTGCGGGCGGCGTCCGCCAAACACGCTATATCTGCGCGCATCGCGGCGTCCAATTCCGCATGAGAAACGGGAGCCTGTGGCGCTGTTGAACCGGCAGTGGCTTAATCGTTGTTAAACAATATCTTACAGCGAAATTGGCGGCTGAGCTGGCAGTTTTCGTCCAATTTTCCTACCAGTCGGATCGTAGTCCATGCTTCGGACCCGACCCTATGCCGCCGATAAGCCTACGGTTTCGCTGCCCAAGACGTTGCTGCGATTCATCCGATTTTCCTACCGCCGGCCGCCACTATCGGTGTTCACCTGATCGTCGGTTGGCCACTCTGGTAATTGGTATTGTTTCAGGAGAGCAAGGTAATAGGGCGCCGGGCCTAGAAGTGGCGGCTGTCTGCCCTCTCGAGATCTCTACGGCTGGAGCTCGACGATGACCGAAATGGGGCAACAGCGGCCGATCGGCCCCTACTCGGCTCGATCTTGCTTGTGATAACGTGCTGTATCACCGAGGCCAGCGAGAAGAGGAGAAGAGGAGGGGAGGGGCCAGTTCCAGCCGTTTCCCCCCAAGCTCGGCACAACACCTCGCCCGGGCTGTGCGATCACAATCCGCGCCCTCGGGGATCCCTTCCGCATCCGTATCGTCCGCTTCGACCCCGGGCCCCTCTCCGGAAATAGTACCCCATAACTAGCTTTATGGTACACTATAGAAACATGGGGCGGGGGGATCATGACCGATCTCGAAGACCCGGGCGCTCGCCTGGGAACCACGACCGCACTCACCGTTATCGAGCCGGCAACCGGGTTGCCCGTGCCGGCGATGATCGCCGGCGCCGGCGAGCGTGCATCGCTCAGGTTCATCGATTTCTTCACCGCCCACATCCGCAACCCGAACACACGCGCCGCCTATGGCGTCGCCGTGCGGGAATTCTTCACCTGGCTCGAGCTCGGCGGCCTCACCGAGCTCACGGAGATCCGCACGCATCATATTTCGACGTACATCGAGATTCTGACCCGCCGCTACAGCGCGCCGACGGTCAAGCAGCACCTGGCGGCGATCCGCCGGCTGTTCGACTGGCTCATCGTCGGCCAGGTCATCGATCAGAATCCTGCGGCGCCGGTGCGCGGACCCACGCATATCGTCAAGAAAGGTAAGACGCCGGTGCTCCTCGCGGACGAGGCGCGGCAGCTGCTCGACAGCATCGACGTGTCGACCATCATCGGATTGCGCGACCGCGCGCTCATCGCCCTCTTGGTCTACAGCTTCGCCCGGATCTCGGCGGCGCTGCAGATGGATGTCGAGGACTATTATCCGCAGGGCAAGCGCTGGTGGGTTCGCCTGCACGAAAAAGGCGGCAAGCAGCACGAAATGCCCGCACATCATTTGCTTGAGCAGTATCTCGACGCCTATGTGACGGGCGCCGGCCTCGGAGCCGAGAAAAACACCCCGCTGTTTCGCACACTCGGCGGCCGCGGCCGCAAGCACCTCACTGAGGATCGCATGGCGCGTCAGGACGCCCGACGCATGATTGTTCGCCGGGCTAAGAACGCGGGCCTTCTCACGCGGCTCGGCTGCCACAGCTTCCGGGCGACCGGCATCACCGTCTATTTGCTCAACGGCGGCCTGCTCGAGTACGCCCAGCAGATGGCGGCGCATGAGAGCGCGCGCACGACCAAGCTTTACGATCGCCGCAACGATCAGGTCACACTCGACCAGGTCGAGCGGATTGTCTTGTGAGAGCTTCAGATGAAGGTTTTTTGGTGCCGTCCGGGGTGTGGTTGGAATTGAAGGTGGCGTAGTCTCCGGGTGCTGAAACCCAAACGATCCCGGCGTTGAGCGCCGGTGGAGACCACGCCATGACCAACAGTAGCACAAAGTCGCCGGTCCAGGGTTCGGAAGCCGGGGCAGAGGTTCATCTTCTCGACGATTGGTTTGACTACGGAATGGAAGAGCCGGTCGCTGCGGGCTTACCAGCGGCGCACCAAGCAGGCCGATTCGCTGATCGCCGGCGCCTATCGTGCCGGTACCAACACGCGTCGGGTGCGCCGGTCGCTGTCAGCCGTGTTCGGCGGCGCAGTCAGCAAGGACACGGTGAGCCGGGTATGGCGCAAGGTAAAGGGCGATTGGGACCCGCCTGATGCCAGTCCATGTCGAGCCGCGCGGCGAGATCGGCAACTGTCATGTCGCGGTGGCGCAACGCCGTGTAAAGGGCCGCTTTCAGCGCGATGGTCGGCGACGGCGAGATGATGTGCTGATCAGGGCCGGCCTCGGTCTGCGTCGGCGGCGGGATCTCCTCGCCGTCGACAATGCGGCTAGCGAGCGAGCATCACATGCAACAAGCCGGCACCGATTTCCTTGCGCAGATCCTTCACCGTCGTCTTGTGGCTCCCGAAATGCAGCGTTCCGAGACTGCCTTTGCCCGTGTCGCTGATCGAAGCAGACGGCGATGCCGCGATCCCGACCGAGCGTATTGATCCTGCGCAGGAACTCGTTCCCGGTCATCGGCTCCATCACATAGGATATTTTTGTCCCATCGGCAAGGATCAGCGGAACCACCGCCGCCAGGGCCGGCGACCGGCCAACAGCTCGAGCTGGGCCCGCAATACCGCCGCCTCGTTGCCCGAGATCATCTCGGCCGTTCGAGCATCCGCCAGGGCGATCAGTGGCTCGTCGACGCGCCGATTGGCGATCCCGAGCTGATCGCGGAGCGTCTCGACGGCGATTTCGAGCGCCCGCACGTTCACCTGATCGGCGCCGTTCGGGTTCCTGCTCATGTGATCGCGGTCGATCGCCGATCGAGGCTGAACATCAGCATCATCGGGCACCAGAACCATCGCCTTGTCGCCATACGCGTTCGGCGTTCGCCGCGACCAGCCTCGCCGCTTGGCGAGCATGCGTGCGGCGTTCGCTGTGCAGCCCAGCAGCTCACCCAGCTCGCGATAGGTCAGCCAGCGTTCTTGAATCTCATCGACCACGATTTCCCCCCGAAACACAGCCCGCACATACGCCGGTCCAGGCCGAACAGGCGGGTCTGCTCGCCTCTGCCTTGTTGCGCTGGGGGAAGGCGCGGCGTCGATCTTCTGGATATACCAGCTTGGCGCCGGCTGCAATAATCGGCCAGCGCTCGCGCGCTCTCACGTCGTCGGTTGTGCTGTGCCTTGGTGCGGAGGCCGCGACCGAGCGAGAGAGCCGCGATCGGGAGCGGGTGTCCCCGTCGCCGGCGGCGCCGGCGCCCGCTCCGGCACTGCCGCCATATCGCCAGGGCGGCATTTGTCCGATACTGGACCGATGCTGCCGTTGGCGCCGGCCATCGCGCAGATCCCTGCCGCGGTTTCAGCGGGGCGGCGTCGTGCCGATCGCCGCGCATGCCGGCGAGATGGTATTGCCGGCCAATATCTCGACCGGCTTGCAGCGGCTGTTCGCCGGCGCGCAGGGAGCGCTGCTGTTTGCGCCGTAGGCCTCCGGCGACTTTGCGGCCAGGCGGACGCAGCAGCTTGGCGCCTGGCTCACTGGCCAGGGCTTTGTGCCCAAGGTGCAGATCGAGAACGTCGATGAGTTCGGCGGCTCACTGGCCGGCGGTGCCATTGCCGGTGTGGTCGGCGGCGTTCAGCGCGGGGCGGCGGCTGGCGCTCGTGCCGGCGCCCAGATCGGCCAGGTCGCCGAGACTGGCGTCGAGAAAGCCCTCCAAGTGGTCGGCGGCGTCGGCGCGGACAAACGCCGGATTGTTTGGGTTTCAGCACCCGGAGACTACGCCACCTTCAATTCCAACCACACCCCGGACGGCACCAAATCCCCGGCAGAGCCGCCTGATGGGCCTTCTTGGCCCTTGGGACGTTTTTTTGACTGTGCCCGTGGTTTGCTTAATCAGACTTGAAACCGACGCCGGCATACCACCATGTCCAGCTACTGCTCTCCAAGCCTCGATCGAGGCTTCTCCTCATGCACGGATTTCAAAGGAGCCGACAGCGACCGCACCAGGCGGCTAGCAGCCAAGCTGTTCCGCGTCGCGCGCCCGATTCTCGGTATCCAGCCGTGCCGCGAAAACGCTTACATCGCGCTCGACGCTGTTGCCTGGGTCGCAGCGAGGATCCTCGCCGGTATTGAAGACCGCGCCGCACGCGATTTCTTCGACCTGGCGCTAATGCAGAGCCTCGCCCAGCTAGAGGCGTCAAAAACAGCAACCGATGTCGAGCCAACGCCAGTCGGCAGCAAGCGCTACGGGTCATCCCGATGAGGGCACCATTCGAGGCTCCCTTGAGTGGGACGGTTCGGGCTGTCTCCTCTTTGCCGGGCCGTAGCCTCCGTGGAGAAGGGCAAGTTACCCGCCCGAGAGTTGTGATCGCGCGAGAGGTACCCGATGCCGTCGGGATACCCAGTCCCGCGCGTAATCACCAATCAGCAATCCGAACTGGGGACCTTGTCGTCCATCTTGAGACCCGCGTTGTCGCTGCAGACGGCAAGCCGGTATGGTTGACCGGCAAGGAATACAGTATCTTAGAGGTGCTCAGCTTGCAGCAGGGCGCCACCGTGACCAAGGAGATGCTTCTTGGCCACCTCTACGGGGGAAAGGCCGAGCCGAGGCGCAGGATCATCGATGTTTTTGTCTGCCATCTGAGAAAAAAGCTGGCACAGGCGACAGGCGGCAAACACTATATCGAGACCATTCGGGGTCGAGGCTATCGGCTTTGCGATCCGGCGGAAATATCTTTGCTGCCACCTATTTGACGGGACGGCCTCTGGTGCCGCAAGCGCGACAGCCGGACGAACCCGTCGCGCCCCGCAAACAGGGAGATCTCCGCGTAATTTGACGCCGCCGCTTTCCTGAGCGAGCGAACATGAAACAGGTGAACAGAGATCGGCGTTCACCTCCGACAGGAGGGCACCCTCCCGTCCCGACATCAACCGGCCGTCAAGCGGTGAATTTCCGCTGACCGGGAAGGTCTGTGCCTGACGCGGGCGGAAAGGACCGCATTGCAGCTTGTTTTGCCGCGTCATCTGCGGCGACGCCGGGAGAAAATATTCGGACCCGCACCCTCGCATCGCCTTGACGGCAACGCCAAGGCCCGCGTCTGGGCCGCCGCCTCCGCCTACAATTCGGCGAATCGGGCCTGATTTCGTGGCCTATTGAACAGCTCGCTCCTGCCTTCCTTTTGCGAGTAGTCCGGATTCTTGATCTTCAGCCACCGGACGCGCGGGCCATACGGATCAGCCAGACGCTTGGCGACGATCCCCTCAAGGTCGTGCGCGCACATCAATTCGAACAGCTCGCACACCCGCGGCCCTCGACCGACCCCGCCTCGGAGATCACCGGCGATCCCTTTGGCGCAGCGCACGGCGGCGCTCGCTCAGCGGCAACGGGCGCAGGTCGGCGCCATCGCGCCACAGCAGGTCGAACGCCACATAGGCGGGTGCCCGCGTGCCGCGCACGAGACCCCAGAACCGCAGGCGGCCGGTCGCGTCGGCGGCGATCACCTCGCCGTCGAGCACCACCTCGTCGCCGAGTGCGGCAAACCGGTCGAGCGATTTGCCGGTGCGCGAGATGAAACGGCAGCGGCCCTGCTCGATGAAGCAGAGCGCGCGAAACCCGTCATACTTCACATCGAACAACCAGCCGGAATCGTCGAACGGCTCTTTCCTCAAGGTCGGGATGATCGGCTGCACCCAGGGGAGCGTCATCCCGTCAGCGCCGGGCGCCGGTCGCGACAAAATCGACTTGCTTCGAGCCGCAGTTGCCGCAGACGAGGCGTTTGTGCCACTCCGGGACCGTCGTCTCGGCACCATAGTGCCGAGCCATCTCGGCCGGGTCCGGCTCGACCTCGTGGCTGCAATCACGGCACCAGACGCCGGTCGAGGAGCGACGGCGGCTGACTGGGCGGCCTGGAGCCACGATCTCGAGGCGCGGCTCATCTGATCGGGCGGGCTCGTTAGCTGCCAGGAGGCGGAAGCTCCGCCTCTTTCGTGGGTGGGCGATGTACCGGATTGTTGCGTCAGGTGGTGCGATGGGCGGCGCGAAATCGCGAGCCCGGTGATGATCGCTTTGCCCACCGTAATCACACCGATGGAAAGGTCAGCCGTGTGGCGGCCAATAGTGCAGTGCGGCGAACAGCATACCGGCGACGATGAACCCGTGTAGGCATAAAAGATCGCCCCGACGACAGGACCGACGCCGGGGCTAAGGTTGGGAGACGCCATGCTCAAGCTTCGGCTTCGGGATCGCTTTCACCGAAGGCATGGTGTCAGCCGCATATTAACCTTCGCTGGCGCAGCTTCTCAACAAAAAAGCCCCGGTTTTGCAGTCCGACGAAGTATCAATCGGGATACTGCGATCCTACCCCTGCGGAGGTCTCCCGTCATGCCCGATTCGTTCGATCTCGACGCTGCGCTGAGACGGGCTAATCGGTCCTCTCAATGCCCCTGAAACAAGAAGCGGGTTGCGAGGACCCATAAGAGCAGTGCGCCGGGCCACGCCAATCCGCGCTCCTCCCTGCAACGACACGGCTTTTTCGGGTCAAGGGACCTTGGTCAGACTTTCTATCACGCCGCGGACGGTGCCGTTGCTTGCTTCCGACCCGGCGCGATCCGGTCGATCGCTTCGGTGATCGCGCGCACCAGCTCGCGCGGCTGATCTCGGGTAAATCCCGGTTTTACGGCCGTCCGCCCATCATGATCGCGGCGGCGAGGATCACGCCGACCGCGACCACCATCATGCCGCCGAGCCGGCCGAGGGGCTACCGGGTTCACCGCCCCTGCCGAGGGAGGAAGGGCACCAAGTCATAGCCCGATCATCCCCCAAATCCACCAAATCATCACCCACAACAACGCCGGGAGTACAACCAACACAAGCCTGAGCAGTGGCCTCCCCCTCACCGCCGGGGGTCTTGGCCGCCGTGAAGGATCGCGTTCCTCCGGCGTCGGCCATTGAGCGGGAGGCGGCGGCGCATAGCGTCGCAGCCGCGCAGCGAGTTCCGGCGAAAGCCCGCCGACTTCGCCGCACTTGCCGAGGATCTCTTGCAGCAGCCGGATGCGCGGCGAGCGCGGGTAGCGGTCTGCCTCGATCACCTCGATCAGCAGGTTGAGCAGCGCCCGTGCCTGTTCGTCGCTGAGGTCAAGGATCATGGCCGCCGCTCGCCCAGTGGCCCGAAGGCCGAGCACTTGCGCTTGGCCTCGCGTAAGGCCAGCTCGTTGCAGAAGTTTTGCCCGATGGCCCCGGCGGCCCGGCGCGCCGGTCGGCCTCCAGGCAAGCGTCTTGGCGGGCGTAGTAGCGGTCCCAGTCGAAGGGCCGATCGGCACCCTTGGCTGGAACGATCCGCAAGGCCACAGCGATCAGCACGACGGCCAGGATGACGCCGACAAGCCCGATGAACAGCACGACCAGGAAGATTCGGGGGCGCTGCGTTTCATCACCCGTGTCCTGAGAACAGGAATACGAGCAAGCCATGCGAGCGCCAGGTAAACCGGCAGCGTGGCGGCGCTCGCTTTGCCTAAGCATATGCAGAGCCCATATGTGGTCTGCAATGCAAGGGCGCTATGTGAAGCTGTTCCGCAACGGACAGAACCAGGCGGTGCGGATCCCGCGTGAGTTCGAATTGCCGGGTAGCGACGCGATCATGAAGAAGGATGGCGCGCGGCTGATCATCGAGCCGGCGCTGCCGCGCTCGCTGCTGGCGCTGCTCGATACGCTGGACGAGCTCGAGGAAGAATTCCCTGAGATCGACGACCCGCCGCCCGAGCCGGTCGACATCTAAAGGATGGGCTGGCTGCTCGACACCAACATCGTCTCTGACCTGGTGCGTCATCCGCGGACGAGCAGGGTGCGTTATCTCTCCTTCGACCCGGATCAGGTCGGCCTTCAAGGATGAGTTCTTCGGGTCGCGTGCGATGGCGTCCTGCAACACCCCGCGGACCTGGATCAAAAATTTCGCGCCGTTGAGCGCGTTAAGATAGCGCGACAAGATCGGTGCCGAATTCGGCGCGAGCGCGTAGGCCCGCTTGAAGCTGGAAACTGCGCTGTTGGTATCGCCGGCCGCGAGCTGCGCCTGCCCTTGGGTGTCGAGGATATCGGCGTTCCCTGGGAATTGCGCGGCGAGTTCCACCGCTAAGGTCTTTGCATTGGTCCAGTCTCCGCGCCTTTGGTAAACGCCGACCAGTTTGAGCCCCGGCACCGGATCATTTGGCGCCGCGGTGCGCGCCCGGTTGATCGCGTCGATGGCTTCCGTCCACTTCTCCTCGGCTATGGTCGGCGAGGCCGAAGAGCGCTGACATCATTGGGATTTTTGGACAGCAGATCGTTATAGAGATTTCTCGCCTCGGCCGCGCGACCCGTTGCCACGTAAACTTGCGCGAGATCGCCGGTGGCGTCGGGAAGATTCGGGTTGATCGCCAGAGCCGCGCGGAACGCGCTCTCCGCCCCGGGATAATCCCGCTGAGCGGCGCGGACTACCCCGAGCAGGGTGTGGTAGATCGGGTTCTTGGTGTCGCGCTTGACCAGCGAGACGGCGGCCTCCGCGGCCATGTCGAACCGGCGCGCCCGCAGTTCCGCGGTCACCAGCGCGGGTCCGGCTATTGGCGCGCCGGCCTCGGTGCCGAACACCTGTGCCAGTGTGGCGAGACCTTGCTCGGGTTGACCGATATCGATCTCCGACATACCGGCTTGTGTCTTGATGGTCGGGTTATCGGGGTCGAGAGCAGCGGCTTTTTGGAACTGCTGCAGGGCGAGGTCCGGCTGACCGTCCGCCATATAGGCCTCTCCTAGAACGGTCAACGCCGCCGCATCGGCCGGCATCTTGTCGACCAATGGCTTGAGGTATCCGATCGCCCGGCGCGCCGCCTGCTGTTGCAACGCCGCGGTCGCGATCAATCGGGTCGGCCGACTATCCTGAAACACGCCATGACGCCGGCGCAGCGGCAGCGCCGGCATCGGCGGAAGCTGCGGCGCGAAAAAAGAGAAACCGAGGCTTTAGCCGTACGGGAGCGCAATCGGCAGCGGTGCGGCGCTTACCAGACATTCGAGCGCAAAGCTCAAATAGACGCAGAAACCCGACGTTAGATGCTGTGGCGCGACGAATGGTTGAATCATGTGGGGAATGCAGGAATCGCCGACGAGCTGGTCCGGCAATTCGCCGAGGCCATGCTAACCGACCGCATTTCGGTCGCTGATATCCGACAAGCTCTTGATCGTCGCTTCAGAGACGACTGAACGGCTGATGCGCTGGTGGCGGCGGCGGTTCCGGTCATCGGGGAAAACCGGCACAGAGCGGGGTAGGATGAAAAGAAATTGGTCGGAGAATCTTCGACTAATTTTGTGGCGCCTCGCCGTGGTCGATAAGCGATTGCCGGGTTTATGGTCGCAGTGTCTGCGACCATAACACCGAATGACCTGAGCCGAGGCGTCACCAAATCGGTGTCGAGCCGCGCCAATGGCCGGACATGGCGCTCACGGCGGGCATGGGGAGTTGCAAGCTCGTCTGGGGCAACGAGGTTACCCCCGGAACCACCTTCGCCACCACGGCACCCGCGGCCTGGTGAGCCAGCGCCAGTCCCGCATGGGCCGGCGCCTCCTGTCGAACTTGACACGTCGCAAGAGCGTGTAAGACCGGGAATTTACAGCGGCGGTAATCAGAGAACGAACGCAGATCTGGGTTTTGTTTTACTCGGCATCTTTTTCGCTGAGCAGCTCCTCTAGGCTCACCGGACAGGTGTCCGGTACCGGCAGCGCAGCGACACCGTCCACCTTCGCCGGCATGCGCCGCCGTGCCTGGCGATAGAGTTTCTCGACATCGATCCGCTGCGCCATCGATGGCGTGAAACGATCACGGGCGTCATCACGATGTCCACGAGCCTCGGCCCGCCAATGCTCGACGTCACGCGATAGTGGCCAAGCTTCAGCCTTCAGGTCGTGCAGCAGTGCCAAGCGAAGGTGCGACATCACGGCATGCAGCTGGCTGAGCCCCACGTCTTTGATCTCCTCGGCCAGGTTGTCCCAGTCGAGCGCGTTTGCGCTGCGGCGCAGCAGCAACTCCGCCTGCTGCTCCGACCACAAGAGGATATCAGCGTCGTAGAGAGATTCGGTAAGCTCGTTGTCAGCCATGATCGAGATCATCCTCGATGTGGTCAAGGGAAGCCGCCTGGTGCCCAACACCAGCCGCGCCCCGCTTATAGCACGCCCCGCCAGTCACAGAACCCACCGGATCTCGCCGCGCCGGGCGCAGGCGAGCGCCTCCGCCCGCCGTCGGGGGATCATCATCAACGGCTCAGCGAGCGGTGTCAGGGGCGCATCTAAGGCCACCTCGAACTGCGGGGCGGGGATCGTCGACATAGTCGCAGAAAATCCTGGCGGCAGTCATGCGCTCGTCATGGGTGAGTTTGGGCAACAGCCGTAGAATTGTCTCGAAATGGCGTCGGCTTCCTGCGGAACCCGGCCTTGAGCGCCGCGGCATTCGGCCGAGAGCTCACCAGCGATGCCCCGATGCCGCCAGGTCTGGGCGATCGCGCTTGAGCCCGCCTCTAAGCACTCGGGACGTTTTTTGGTGCCGTCCGGGGTGTGGTTGGAATTGAAGGTGGCGTAGTCTCCGGGTGCTGAAACCCAAACGATCCCGGCGTTGAGCGCCGGTGGAGACCACGCCATGACCAACAATAGCACGAAGTCACCGGTTCAGGGTTCGCAAGCCGAGACGGCGGTCCATCTTCTCGACGATTGGTTTGATCCGATCGAGACCGGTTTGCGCGACCGGGTGCGCGAGCTCATCCAGACGATGATCGAGAGCGAGCTTGAGGCGGTGCTCTCACGCTCGCGGTACGCTCGCCGGCCCAAGGCGGATCCCGCGAATGCCGATGACACGGGCCATGTCACCGGCCACCGGCACGGCCACCGATCGCGCTCGCTGCTGGGGACCTTTGGCCGGGTGGAGATCGCGGTGCCGCGGGCCAGGCTCGATACCACAGAGGGCAAGACCACGGAATGGAAGAGCAGGGCGCTGCGGGCTTACCAGCGGCGCACTAAGCAGGCCGATTCGCTGATCGCCGGCGCCTATCTTGCCGGTACCAACACGCGTCGGGTGCGCCGGGCGCTGTCCGCCGTGTTCGGCGGCGCGGTCAGCAAGGACACGGTGAGCCGGGTGTGGCGCAAGGTGAAGGGCGATTGGGACGCCTGGAATGCCCGCTCGCTCGGCGGAGAACCGATCGTCCGCCTGATCCTCGACGGCACTGTGGTGCGGGTCCGGCTCGACCGGAGGGCCACCTCGATCGTGCTCTTGGTCGTGCTCGGCGTACGCGAGGACGGCCAAAAGATGCTGTTGGCCATCAAGAACATGGGGGGCGAGACCAGCGAGGCTTGGCGCGCCGTCCTTGACGACCTCGTCAAGCGCGGGCTGCGCAAGCCTGAGATCCTGATTGTCGACGGCGGGACGGGGCTGGAGCAGGCGTTGGCCGCGCTCTGGGGCGATGTGCCGACCCAGCGCTGCACCGTCCATAAGCACCGCAACCTGCTGGCCCACGCGCCCCGGCGGCTGCACGACGAGGTCTCGGCCGACTACAACGACATGATCTACGCCACTTCCCCCGTCGAGATCCAGGAACGGCACCGGGTCTTCCTCCGCAAATGGCGGCTCAAATGCAAGGCGGTAGCCGACAGCCTCGAGGAGGCTGGTGATCGTCTCTTCACCTTCGCCCGGCTGCCGCGCAGCCAATGGAAGAGCGTGCGCACCAGCAACGCGATCGAACGGCTCCATGAAGAGTTCAAGCGCCGGATCAAGACCCAGACGGTGTTGCCGTCCGCCGAGACCGCAGCGATGTTGTTCTGGGCACTGCTCGCCTCGGGTCAGATCACCATGCGCAAAGTCGACGGCTGGCAGACCCTGACCCAGAAACTCGCCGATAAGCCGATTGACCTTGCCGCCTGATCCAATATCCTCACCCGACCGGAGACCGCGTCAATCAATTCCAACACAAATCGCGACGGTACCCGTTTTTTTGACGCTGTCGTGGTTTGATTAATCCAAATTGAAACCGACGCCAGCATGGCCCGATGTCCAGCTACTGGTCTCCAAGCCTTGATCGAGGCTTTTCCTCGCGCACAGACTTCAGACAAGTCAACCACGACCGCACCAGGCGGCTGGCTGCCAAGCTGTTCCGTGTCGCGCGTCCGGTTCTCGGTATCCAACCGCGGCGCGAAAACGCTTACATCGCGCTCGACGCTGTTGCCTGGGTCGCAGCGAGGATACTCGTTGGCCTTGAAGACCGCGACGCATGCGATTTCTTCGATCTGGCGCTGACGAAGAGCCTCGCCCAGCTGGGAGGCGTCAGAAACAGCAACTGGTGTCCTTCCGCTACTAGCCCGTGGCAAGCTCCATGGAGGATTCCCGTGACTGCATCATTTAAGTCTCCTTCGAGGAGGATGAACCGAGCTGACTCGGCTCTGCCGAACCATAGCCTTGGAGAAGGGCAAGTTACTCGCCCGAGACTTACGGCAGAGAGTCTGTTGGACGACATCGTCATGCCGAGACACATGCGCGCGCTCATCGCCGATCGTCTTGAGGTCCTGCTTGTCGAGGCGATGGCTCGCGGCCGCCAGCTGGCCCGCAAATCGATGCGAAGCAGAAGGCGAAACTGAAGATGAGCCCTCTGGGTCTTGGGTGCGCTCTCGAAAAGTCTCGGCGGAGCCCCGCCCGGCACAGATGCTAATGAACCCAGTTGGTCGTGCAGAATGTGTCCAATGCCGTCGGAATCCCCAGTCTCACGCGATCATTATTCAACGATCCGAACCGGGGACCTTGTCGTCGATCTCGAGACCAGCGTTGTCACTGCAAACGGCGAGCGGGTGTGGCTGACCGCAAAGGAGTACGGCATTCTCGAGCTGCTGAGCCTGCATCGGGGGCCACCGTCACCAAGGAGATGCTTCTTGGCCACCTCTACGGCGGAAGGGACGAGCCGGGGTTCAGGATCATCTGTGTTTTTGTCTGCCATCTGCGCAAAAAGCTGGCACATGCGACGGGCGGTAAACACTATATCGAGACCGTTCGCGGTCGGGGCTATCGGCTCTGCAATCTGGTGGAAATACCTGTAATAGCTCGAACTTAATCTGACATTTGTTGGTTGGTATCCGAAACGGAGCCTTTGGCGGGATGGGGATCACCGTGACCCAGGAGCAGAAGATCATCCGAGCCAGGCTCGGTTTGCTGGAGTTGGCCAAGCAGCTCGGCAATGTCAGCCAAGCCTGCAAGATAATGGGCTACAGCCGGGACAGCTTTTACCGCTTCAAAGAGCTCTACGACAAAGGCGGCGAGCTGGCCCTGCAGGAGATCAGCCGGCGTAAGCCAGTGTTGAAGAACCGCACCGAAATCGATCGGGCGGTAGTCGAGCTCGCGATCAAGCAGCCGGCCTGGGGCCGGTTACGTGATCATGAGGCTCTGTCTGAGTGCCGGATACGGCACCGAGAGTATCGCCCACGGGTCGAGACCATGCCATCTGCTGCGCATTCCGATGATGTGGGCCGAGATCCGCGAGCCCTCCTCTGTCAGGACGCTTTCTTGACGCCTTCAAGACCGCCGGTGGTCGAGTGGTTCGCCAATCTAACCAACCCGAGCACACGACGCGCTTACGAGCGAGCCATCGGAGACTTCATGCGCTTCACCGGTATCGCGCGTCCGGAGGAATTTCGCACCGTGACGCGCGCTCATGTCATCGCCTGGCGCGATGACCTTGCGCGCCGGGCGCGCGACGGCAGCACTATCCGGCACCGCCTGGCCGCACTGTCGTCGCTGTTCGAGTATCTCTGCGACAAGAACGCTGTCACCCATAACCCGGTCAAGGGCGTTAAACGGCCGCGCGCCCAAAGCGGCCAGGGCAAGACGCTGGCGCTTGGCGATCATCAGGCTCGCCAATTACTCGTGGCGCCCGGCAAGCATACCGATCCCGGCGAAGAAGAAGCCGTTAAAGACATTCGGGACCGCGCCATCCTCTCGACTTTGCTGTTTCACGCGCTACGGCGCGACGAGCTGTGCAAGCTGAAGGTCAAAGACTTCAACCAGGTCCGGCGCGGCGTGCCGTATTTCAAGGTCTCCGGCAAAGGCGACAAGACCCGCTATGTGGAGCTGCACCCGGGTACCAACGCACTCATCCATGATTACCTCGAGGCCGCCGCGCACGGTGGCGCCGAGAACGGTGCCCTCTTCCGACCGCTCAAGAACAACCGCACCGGCCACCTCGACAAGGCGCTCACGCCCGATGCGGTTTACCGCCTGGTGCGCGGATATTCGGCAGCACTGGGCTTCGAGATCGGCGCTCACGCACTGCGCGCAACCGCCGCCACTAACGCGCTCGACAATGATGCCGACATCGCCAAGGTCAAGGACTGGCTTGGCCACGCCAACATCGCGACCACCCAACTCTACGACCACCGCAAGACCCGACCCGAGGACAGCCCGACGTTCAAGGTGGCATACTGAACGCCGACGGCAAGCGTCAAGAGAAGCACCGCCGGTGGATCGAGATCCCGATCCCCGGGAATTTGATGAGAGGAGCAGGTGGGTGAGGTTGATTTCGGCAAACTTCACCGAGGAGTGGGGCAAGACGAAGTAATCATCGTGTCGGGATCCCCACGGGCATTCTCTTTTTGGACACGGGGCAATCTTTGCCGGCTATGCCGGCGGTACCCGCGGCGATTGGGCGTGGTACGTCGAGCGCCGGCTGCCGCCCACCTTCACCGGCGAGAAGATCGCCGACGGCGCCGCCACCACCAAGCGCGAGGCCCAGCTGGCCACCCAGAACGCGATCCGAGCTCAAGAGGGGAGGCCCGATCGTCGATCTCAACAACCCAAGCAGGAGTGACTAAAGATGTTGACCAGGATCGCGACCGCCGCGGCGGCGCTTATCATAGCAGGAAGCGCGGGAGCGCACGCGTCCTTCACGGGGATTCCTTCGGCGCCTAATGCCGGTCCGTCATGCACGAAGTTTACGGTGCAAGGGCACACGTTCGCCATCAACACAACGGACAACAGCGCGAATTCAGCCGGTCGGCTGATGGCGCTGAACAACGCATTTCTGAATAACGCTCCGACTCCCGCCGCCGCGCTCAACCAGACATTCCTAATCTTGCTGACCTTGGATGTGCGCTCGAACCAGCCGACCCCGTGACCCTGATCGGACTGGTCTTGACCATCGAGGGCTCGATCGGCAACTCCTTCCTGGAGCGGAGGTACGTTTTCAACACGAGCACCAACGGCGCCCCGATCCTCGATGTAACATATGTGCCGTTCCCGCCGTTCTAATACGAGAACTTGCCCGAGCTAACGCCCAGGTAAACCAAATACGGGCGGCGCTCGCGCCGCCCGTAGCCCAGCAATACAGGTGGCAGGACGATGGGCATGCGAACCGTCAAGCGGTCGCGTTTTGGCGGAACCACATCAAACCGCACTGTCTTGACCGGCCCACGGTCTCTCTCCCACGGGACCGGGCGCTCGGGGAGGCGGCGAGCGAACGGCGGTGTCACGGGCTGAGCCTGGGCCGAGGCGGCCTTCTGGTCGAGCGCCGCGTTCACCCAGGCAATGGCGGCATCGCGCTCAATGAAGCCGAGCAGTAGCTCGGTCTGGCGGCTGACCTTGCGCGCCCCGGAACATTTATCGTGGGTTTCGCACCGCTGATAACATCAGCCTGGGCGCGTTGCGCCGCCCGCTTGGGATCGCTTTGCTCCGAGATCCCGTAGGCGCGATTGAGGAGGATCGCGATGATCGCGGCGTCGTCGCGGCATGCTCTGACCAGTTCACAGGCCACCCACCAGACTGCCCGATCGCATACCCCCCTGCCCGGCCGTCGACCCGCGAAAACCCCGGTCATCCCCCGCCGGGGTTTTCCTTTTCCGGAAGGCCGCATCGCCGTTCAAGGTCGTCCACGCAATACACATCCCGGCCGGATCGTTCCCTCCCCATATACGCTTCGCCATCAAGCGACCGAGGAGGAGGATACGGAATGGCCCGCGCAGCCCGCCCGGAAAATCACGTATTTCGAGCCGGCCCCGCCGCGCCTTGCCCGCAACACCATCATCGAATCCACCTTCGATGTCGGCCGCCGCTTCCGCTGCACGATGCGCATCAATTGTTGCGACCTTGATCCAGGCACCGTCATTCGGCCTATACGTGGCGAATGGCAGCCGCATATGCCCGATCGCCTCGACGACGAGGAGCTTGCCGACTGGCGCGCCGGCCGCAACGCCGTATATCAGTTCGCCGCCGTGACGATCGGCGCGCGCCTCGCGGTCGCGGACGGATAAGTTAACGTCCGGCTGCGCTTTACCCGGCCGCCGCGGCAGCGCCCTGCCGGATTCTGCGCTCGATACGGCCAACGGTTGATCGGCTAACACCGCGCGCGCGACCTCCTGTGTCGCTTTCGGGTTTGCCCGCAGCCGAACCGGCGTTCGACGTGACGCCCCTCCCTTCCCGCCGCTCCGCGATTCGGTCGGAACTGGGGTGTTAATAAATCATGAACTCATGAATTGATGACCGCTAACTTAACGGCCTGTACGGATTGTGTGTCCCGCAGCATTGCTAAATTCATGAATTCATGCCAAGCAGAACTCGCGCATCGGGGGGTGCGATTCGGGGGATCCATTAATGACCGGCTCGGCTTGGTACGACGTCATTACGCTCGCGACATCCAAAGGCGGTGTCGCAAAGACCACTCTAGCCCGTTCACTTGCCGCCTACTGGTTCGCCATCGGGCACAAGCCGGCTCTGATCGACGCCGATCCTGAGAAGCGCCTCTTCAATCGCTACAATGAACAAGGGCCGCTCGGCGCCGTTCCGGTGATTTCCGAACCCGAAGAGCTAGTAGCGCAGGTGATTGAGGAATTGCGTGCCCGGCATAGGCCAGTGATCGTCGACAGCGCCGGGTTCCGCAATCGCACGACCATTGCAGCGCTCGTGGCGGCCGATCTCGCGATCATTCCGCTTAAGCCCGCGCCGGATGACGTGGATGCCGCGATCGCCACGTATAATTTGATCCGGGAGATCAACGAGACGCCGGAGCGGAGCGGGCACCCGATACGGGCCGCAATGATCCTCACGATGACCATGCGCGGCACAGTGATCGCGCGGCATGTGCGCAACGAGCTCGAGGCGGCCGGCTATCCCCTTCTCCAAGCGGAAATGCCCCACCGCGTGTCTTATCCGGAGGCCAGTATTCAAGGCCTTAGCCCTAATGTCGTCGAGCCGGACGGCGCGGCGGCGCACGACATTGCAGAAATCGTTCATGAACTGCTGAATTTAGAAAATCATGCAATCATGAATTCATTCGCTCATGAACTCATAGATAAGGGGGTTGGCGCATGACCAAGCCACCGCACGAGTGTTTGCCGCCGACTGCAGCCATTTATGAACGAATGATTTTCGGAAACTATGAAATCATGGACTCATCTGTTCATGAATTCATGAATAACGTGGTGAACCCATGACCAGCAAGAAACTCGGCGCGCTGCTGAAGTCGGTGCCGCCGGCGACCGCACGTGCGGCCCCGGAGATCATCCCCGTTTCTGCGGTCGAAAAACCGGCCCCGGCGCCACGCCGGGCTGTACTGCCAGCCGCAAAAAAAGAGCCGGAGGTGCCGCTACAGGTGCTGGTGCCCGCCCATATCCGTCAGGAGCTCGGCATCATGGTCGCCAAGGAGCGCACGAGCCTGCGGTCGCTCATCCTGCGCGGCATCCGCGGCCTCGGCATCGAGGTGACCGCAGAGGAGATCAAGGGCAAGCGTGGCCGTCGTCATTCCTTTTGAATTCAGGAATTCATGTAAATCATGGATTCATGAGCTCATAAAATCCTCAACTAATGAACTCATGAATTATTGAATTCATGGGCCCTTTGGGCGCGACCCGAGACTCTGAGTGATTCGGGGTTCTCGCTTCCCGAACACCAGGAAGTTTGACTCACCCACGAACTTTCCGCATCCGAGACAATCCAGAAAAACCAAGGGATTACGACGAATCATACCAGAACTGGCCGGAGGGCGATGGACAGCCACAAGCTATGGTTTTACCTTGAGCTCGCTAGCGACTCACGCGCTCGCAGAGGAGGGGGCTTATGCAAACGACCGAGAATGCCGTCATCGACAAGGACCGCGCCTATAGGCGCCGGCTTACCGCGCAGGGACAGCATCAGCTCGTGGTCGCGCTGCCGCGCGAGACAGTAGCCCTCATTGACGAGCTCAAGGAACGCCATGGTCTGCGTAATCGCAGCCAGGCGCTGATGCAGCTAATCGAGCAAGGGAGGGAAATCGCCCAGCAGTAGACCTGGAGACTGAAAAGCCCGCCTTGCCGGGCGGGCTTTCAAAACTTCGTGACGGGCCTTCAAGGCGACCGTTGGGGTACACGCAGCCCCCAACCTAGCCAAAAGACGCCGTTCTTGTCAAACGGAAATTGCCGTTTCCGTTAACGGGGAAGGCGTGCCCGTCGCGATCCAACCACAAAGAGGAGGATCCGATGGATCAAGAAAATTGTGCCCAAGAGGCGCCACGGGGGAGCTTTACCCGTGCACCAACCGGCTTTAGGCGGCTCACGCCTGGGCTTCTGAAGGCCGACCGCACGGCAGAGAAGTTTACTGGACTGCCTGAAGGGGTGGAATCGCCTGGGCAGCTGCTCGCGGCACTGAAGGCCGCGGCATCACGGCTCGGCATTGCATCGCGTCTCGTGCACGCGGTCGACTGGCTGTTCTGTTTTACGCAGCCACAAGACTGGCAAAAAGACAGCCGGCCGATCGTATGGCCCTCGGCCTCGATGCAGGCAATAGCGCTCGGTCTTTCGCCAACGCAGGTCAAGGAAATCAACCGTCGGCTCATCGAGCTTGGCCTGGTCACGATGAAAGACAGCCCGAACGGCAAGCGCTACGGAAAGCGCGATCCCAAGGGCCGCATCATCGAGGCCTACGGCTTTGATCTCGCACCAATAGCCGCACGCTACGCGGAATTTCAGCGTGTGGCGGTAGAGGGCAGGGCGGAACGGCGTGCCATGAGCCGCCTACGCCGACGCGCCACGATCGCGCGCAAGGCCATCACCCAAATCCTCGAGACGGCCCAGGAGTACGGGTTTGAGGGCGAGGAGTGGCAGGTGTTCGCCAATGAGACAGAGGCCCTGGCGCTCGCGCTGAAGGCCGTGGAGCGCGTGGATGAGATGGAGATGGGGGTCAGGAGCCTGGAACGCCGGCAGCAAGCTGCGCGCGAGCGCCTCGAGCTCCTATTGGGAACTGTGGAAACCGCCCCCATGGGGACGGAAAACCGACCCCACCAATACAACTACAAACCAAGCCCTAATCCTGAAGAGGACACAGTAACCGCAGCCAACAAGTGTAACAGGGCAGGGCGGTCCGGTGTCTCTCGATCCTCAGTGCCGGTGCAGCCAGCAAGGGCAGAGAAGGGCATGGTGCACGGCATCCGCCCGGACGAGCTGGTGCGGCTCACCCCGAAGCTCAAGCCCTATCTGCGGCGCCCGGATACGACCTGGCCGGACATCATCGACGCCGCCGACTGGCTGCGGCACGACCTTGGCGTCTCAAAATCCCTCTGGGGTGACGCCTGCCTTGCCATGGGCCGCGAGCTAGCCGCCGTGGCGCTCGCGATCGTCTCGACCAAGGAGCCGGAGCATTTCCGGACCTCCCCGGGCGGCTATTTCCACGGTATGGTCGCCAAGGCAATTGCCGGCGAGCTCCACCTCGACGGCACGGTATGGGCCTTGCGGCAGGCCTCGGAGCCGGAACGCCACGAGCGGGGCAGGGGAGGGGGCTCGCGCCGCCGAGACGCTGACTGGGTTTCGTGATGCTTTCTATCATGCTTTTCGTGGATCCCCGGAAACCGAGTCCTCGATGTGCGGGCTCGCTACGGTTCACTCCGGCGCTTCGGGGGTTCGACCAAGGCCTCCGGCCGAAGACCTATCCGGTCGCTATCGAGGCCCCATTCCGAATGGATCATGAACAAAGACCCGACCGCCGCCGGCGAGGGCTGCGCCGGGCGTTCGAGCCCTTGTACGCGGCATCGCTCACTGACGCCGGAAAGTGAGGCATCGTCCACAGCCGCGGCGATGGGCCCGGGGATTCTCTTCCTGCCGAGCTTCCCGTTGATGCGCTTGACGATCCTATCGCGATCGTTGGCACCGCCGTTCGGGCAAAACTTACACGGCTAAAGGTTTTATCGAGCATCTCCTCAAGAGAGGTGCGCTCGGTCGCCTGATCGCGATGAAATTGACTGCGAACCAGGACCGCGACGCGATCGGTGCCTGGATCGAGGGCGGTCGTCGCGCCGACTGCCTCTGTGGCTTAGATATCCAGCTCAAGCTGGCGGCGATCCTTTGACTTTGGAGAGGGTCTTGCGGTGATGGACGCCGCCTTAGCTGTGAGAGGAATGCTGCGGCGGAGCTTTTTTGGGCTGCTCGCAGCGATCGGCACCGGCTCGGTCGCACGGTCGTCGGGAACCGATCCAGGAAACGGGATCAGGTTTGATGCCGCAGGTGGCGTCAGGCCGAGGCAGAAATCGCCCCAGGCCTTGCTCAACAGCCGCCGTTTTTCGAGAAGCTCGCCGCGCCGATAAGCGGCCTCGACTTTGCTGCCGACGGCGTGCGCCAATGCCAGCTCGATCGCCTCGGTCCTGAAGTCGGTCTGTTCGGTCGCCCAGTCTTTAAACGTCGAGCGGAACCCGTGTGCGGTGGCGATACCGGTATAGCCCATATACCGCATCAGCGTTTTCATGACGTGCTGGCCGATCGGCTGGCCGGGCTTGATCCCAGGGAAAACAAAGTCGTCTTCGCTGCTTTTGAGCGCCGCCACCTCGCGCAGGATCGCCAGCACCGGTTCGTTCAGGACGACGCGATGCTCCCGCCGCATCTTCATTCTCGGCGCTGGGATCGTCCATATCCCGGCAGCGAGTCGAATTCGGACCACCGTGCCAACCGCGTCTCTTTCTGTCGCCCGGCGGTGAGCAAGGTGAAGTCCAGTGCGATGGCGGCCATTCCACGATGCCGTCGCAGCTTTTTTAGAAACGCGGGCACATCACGATAGGGCAATGCCGGATGGTGCCGGACGCTGCGGATCTGGCCCGGGCGCGCCAGTGGATGCTCCAAATGCCCTTCCCAACGCGCGGCGTTCTCGCCGGTGCAATAACCGAGAGATTTGGCCCAGTTGATGATCATCTCTAGCCGACCTCGGATGCGCCAGGCGGTTTGGGTCCGGGTCTCCCAAATCGGCTCGAGGATCTTGAGCACGACATCGGTGTGGTTCACCATCTGCATCGGCAACGGGCCGATCTCGGGAAAGACGTAAGTCTCGAAATGAATGATCCACTGCTGAGCATAGGATGCGGTCCAGCCGCTCTTTTTGCCGTCGATAAAAGCAAGGGCGGCCTTGCGGAAGGTCATCGCCGTCTTCGCTGCGGCAACCGCGCGCCCACTGCGGCGATGTCGATCGGATCGATACCCTGCTCGACCAGCTCGCGGTATTGGCGGGCACGCTCGCGCGCTTTGTGGAGATCGATCTTCTCGACCCCGCCGAGCCCCATTGTCCGGCGCCGGCGGCCGAGCATGAACCGAAAACACCAGCTCTTCGAACTGCCCTTGGCGACAGCCAAGTAGAGCCCGCCACCGTCATTCAGTAGACCTGGTCGTCGTGCCGCTTCTACTTTTGACGAGGTAAGTTTTTCTTTAACCATTGGTATCTCTGCTTGCAGATTGAGGTAATCTCGCGCGACCCCCCTCGAGGCGATGCATCGGACATCGTGGTAAATCAAACACTCACTGCCCCTTACGGGGGTTGAGGTCGGCCCTAGCCGGGCACCGCTGTTAACTATACGCGAGCCGATGTCAGCCAGGCTAGCACACCTTGACATATAGAACAATGCTGAGCGGTCATCGGTTTAGTTTGATTATTTTCGATATAAAACAATAGGATATAGAGGGACAATAGAAATAGAATTGCGGTTTTCGGCCAATTTTCCTACCAGTCGGGCCGTGGTCCCGACTCTATGCCGCCGTTTAAGCTGCGGTTGCGCCGGCTTAAGACGCCGCTGCTATTCATCCGATTTTCCTACCGCCTGCAGCCACCACCGCGCTTTGGACCGGCGCCATGTCGCGGTCCAGCAGTGGGCACGCCGGTCCAAGACGAGACGACAGCAAGACGATGTGCCGCTCGGTGAAGCAATCGAAGTGGCGATCGAAGTGGCGCCGAGCAGTCTCGCGTCGCCTGTCGCAAGGCCAGCGCGTCGCAGTATTCGATCCCCTTGGCGCAGATGGCAATGATCCGGTCTTTGTCGCGGCAGGCGTCCTGGCGGGCGTTATAATGCCAGGGCGCGCCGCCCGACGGTCAGGAGGACGCCGACCAGCCCGACGAACAGGGGTCCCAACCGCGCGGCGGGCCGCCGACAAACCCGTTGCCAGCCGCTATATCCCGCGCCAGGCTTTAATTCACGCGCCAAAGGCCGCGGCGCCTTCCGTCACAGCATATTGCGGGGTGATGCCCCGGCGCCGGCTGCGGAGGAGCTGAAGCCGCGGCTTGTCGGGTTGATGTCAGCCCCGGGTCGCGCCGCCTGCGGGCCGCGGAATTGCTTAGGTCTTACGGGATCGGATGCGGCTTTGGTGTCGGTTTTGGTGAATTGCGCATTTTACGGCCGTAGGTACTGGCCGCCGTCGCGCGGTCCCAGCCCCTGCGGTAGTCGTTTCTCATCACGCTGACACCGCGCCTGCAACGGTCGACGACGTGCTGATCGCAGCTACGCATACCAGCGTCGCATTTGTTCGTTTCCTCGTGCAACCGCTGACATGAGCGCGGCTCGGGCGGCGCCGGTGCGATCGGCTGAACATTGGGCGCGGCCGTCTGAGCATTGGCCGCTGTCGAAGCCGCCGCGATGATCGCCAGCGCCGCCGACGCGGCGATGATCTTGCTGTTCCTCTGGATCGAGCTGGTCTTCGGCCGCAGGCGAAGGTATTTCGCGAGCAGCGTCTCCGGCAGCGGGTCGCGGAGCCGACGCTGCTCGCGCTTGCGCAGGGAGGCCAGCATCTTCTTCATCAATCCTCGCTGAGCAGCTTGTCGAGCGTCACCGGGCAGGATGCCGGCAACGGCAACGGCGGCTGGCCATCGATCATGTCGGGAACCGCGCGCAGCGCCCGGCGATAGATCTTCGCGAGATCGATACGCTGGCGCATCGAAGGGGCGAACCGATCCGCCGCATCGCCACGAAACCGCTCCGTCTCCGCTTTCCAGTGCGGTGCCTCACGTGAGTCCGGCCAGCCCTGCGCCTTTAGCATGTGGATCAGCGCCTGCATCAGCAATGAGTTGACGGCATGCAGTTGTTCGCTGCCCACGCTCTCGATCTCCTCGACGACGTTCTCCCAATCGACCTGATCGTTGATCCGCTCGCCGGCCGCGACCCGGCGCAGCAGCGCCGCCTGTTGCTCCGACCAGAGCAGGACGTCCTCCTCGTAAAGGTCGGTCATGGATCTCCTTTCTTGGATGCCGGCGCCCTCAAAAGCGCGGGCCAGGGGCAGCTGGTCGGTCATGGCGCTGACGCTGCTGCGTGCGATGCCCGATACGCCCTTATCCGGCAGAGGCTGGAGCAGAAGCGCCGGGTCGAGCGCGTCGCTTTGATCGGAATGCCGCAGTGCGCACATACCCGGCCAGCACGAGCTTCGGCCCGCCTTGCCGTACGTACGGCGTTGATGAGCTGGTAATCGGACGGACCGCGCCGTTGTCGCCATAGCCGTTGCTTGGCATTGTGCAGTCGCCTGGCACACTCGTTCGAGCACACCCGCACTCGGTGATCGCCACCGCGCCTTAGCCCGAGATACCGGGCACCGCAGTATTCACAGACGTATTCGCGCGCTTCCCACACCGAGAACTCGGGTGTTACTCGGATGCTGTCGATCAGCGGACGCCAAAGTTCCGGGTCGCCGACTAGCAACCGGGTGGTATGGGAAAGCCCGTCTCGCGTTTGCCCTTGCCGCTCTTCAAATTGCCATGTCGCAATCGGCATCGTCTCGAGCCGACGCTTGTCGATTAGCACCTCATCGCGCCGTACCGGCTCGTCGCGCAGCCGCCGATCTAAGATCGGATTAAAGCCAATAGCCATCGCTGTACGGTAACGGAAAAAGTGTTTCGTTCCGAACGGTTTATTCCGCTAGCGTACAGAAGGTCACTGTCTCACCTGAACCACCGTGCCACCACGGGCGCTGGAAGCTCGGACTGCCGGCGTGGCGCCTCAGGGTTCATCGGTGGTCCGCGAGCGGCGGTTCCGGCTCTAGATCGAGTTCCAGCTGACGCGGATCGCTCCTTAGCGGTACGGCACGGTAGGCCGCACCGTCCGGCGGACAGAATGAAAATCTCCACATCGGGACGCAGCCGCCGGGCCTCGGCGGCCAGAGCCTCGACCTCCTGGCGCGAGCGGGTGCTCGCCGTGAACAGCACGACACCCTGGCTGATGATCGTAAGGCGCCAACCCACTCAGGAGCGCCCGTCATCGCGGAGGAGCCTGACGCTCGGCCGGCTCATAACACGCTCGCCGGAACCAGCGCCGCCACCACGGTCGCCGGTCGGTCAGCAGCGCATCAGCCGGTGCCGCACCAAGCAGCGGCGGCAAAGGTTGCGGCTCTTATCGGCCGCGAACCGGTCGAACCGCTCGAAGAGAACGCCCGTCACAAAGCGCTGACCGCACAGCGCCAGCGAGCCCCGGTCGGCAATATAGGGAACCAGGGCATGCTGCTTGCGCGCGGTCCCGGTGCGGGGCGCGGTGTGCCGCCTCACCGGA
>Ga0310911_10000114_pt1 | contig 26733 bp, 20 predicted proteins | sample GREbulkMGHF170_FD_203532 | JGI IMG/M metagenome (GOLD analysis project Ga0310911, IMG submission 203532) | Lab enrichment of tropical soil microbial communities from Luquillo Experimental Forest, Puerto Rico - GRE.bulkMG.HF170 | ecosystem: Environmental > Terrestrial > Soil > Tropical forest >... | reverse complement strand
AAACCGCCAATCATCGGCCGTGCATCGTCTCGTGCGGCGCTGGCGAACGCACGGCCGCGCACCGAAGTGTTCACCCAACACCTGCCGGCCGAGCGGATGATCGGCATCCTGCTTTATGTTCACGATCGTCGCGACGCATGTTCGGGCCGCTGGTCGGCGTTCCCGAGGATGCCGCATCGGGCAGCCCGAATGTCGCAGAGTCTGCGGCCCGAGCCCGACCTGAAGTTTGCGCTTCGCATCGGCCAGGGCGTCGACATGGGCAGGCCGAGCCTGCTCGAGGCCGGCGCCGAGAAACAAAATGGCAAGATCACGAGCTTGTCGATCGGCGGCGGCTGCGTGCCGATGATGCGGGGGGTGTTGGAGGTTTAGGTCGCCTCTCGTCATTGCGAGGAGCGTATGCGACGAAGCAATCCAGAAGATTGTGCACTCGACTCTGGATTGCTTCGCGTTGTTCGCAACGACAAAGCCGATCACTTTCCCGCTGCGGCGGCAGCCTTGGCCTTGGCGACAACATCGGGCGGGGTGGCGTAGACCTCCTTGACCAGGTTCTCGACCTCGGCGCCCGAGACCGGATTGATCTCAAGCTCGGTCTTGCCGGCTTCGGCGAGAAAATCCTTGTCCGTCATGGTCGCCGCGAACGCATCGCGCAGCGCCGCGACCCGCTCTGCCGGTACGTTGGGCGGCGCCAGATAGGGCCGGCCCATGACATTGCGGGCGAACATCATCTTGAGAATCTGGCGCTGCTCGTCGGTCTTGGCGAAGTCCATCACCAGCGGCACGTCGGGCAATTCCGGATGTTTCGTCAGCGAGAGCTGGATCAGAATGATCATGCGCTTGTCGTCAATCCAGGATTTATGCGTCGACTTGACGCTCGACCACGACCAGCCGCATCGGCCGGCCACCTCGCCGCGCTCCATTGCCAGGTTGACGTCATTGCCGCCCGGATAGCCCTCAACGATCTTAAAATGCGTGCCGAGCACGCTGTTGAGCACGCGCGGGAATTGATCGGTGTCGGCGCTCGCACCGGTGCCGCCGACGGTCAAATCCTTGGTGAAGAGGTCTTCGAACTTGGTGATGCCGGACTCCCGTAGCGCGACGCACACGCTGACCTCGTTATTGGCGCTGCCGATCCAGTTGAATTTCTGCGCGTCGAAAGCGTCGCCTTGGCCGATAAAGAGCGGATCGAAGGCGATGCCGCGGCCGATCGTGCCAAGCGCGGAGCCGTCCCGCGGCGCGACGCGATAAAGGTAATTGGCAAGGCGAAGGCTGCCCGCGCCTTCGAGATTTTTTGGCACCAAGGTCGGATTGCCGGGAAGATGCGCGCCGAGATGCCGTCCGATCACGCGCGCATAAAGGTCGTAAGCGCCGCCGACGCTGTAGCCGATATAGAGATCGACGGCGCGACCCTTGTAGAAATCGTCCAGCGCGTCCGCCCAGGCAACGCCGAGCGCAATGATGCCCAGAAGCATCGTCAGCGCGCCGGCGGCATTGGTTAGGATTTTGCGGATACGCGGTTTGTGCGGGCTGCGCGGTTTGATCGCTCCGAACCGGTGGACTTGGTTGCGCATTCTGCTCCCGGACGATGTCGGCAATTTATGATGACGGTCAGGCCAATGCGGCGATAGGCCGGACCAAGAACTCTAGCATGAACCCTAACATGGGCTTGACGGCTTTGCAGGTTTCAGGCGCGATGCTGCGTTTTTGCGCATGATCTTTTCCGAAGACCGGTACCCACTTTTCGGGATCATGCGTATTTTTGCGCATGATCTTTTCCGAAAACCGGTACCCACTTTTCGGGATCATGCGTAGCGGGAGCGATGATCGATGCAGCCGGACATGATTGCGAGCGCCATCCACGCGCTGCAGCTGTTGCTCGAGCCGGCGCGCCTGATGATCCTTGTTGTCGGCGTGCTGATCGGGCTCGCGATCGGTGTGCTTCCCGGTCTGAGCGGAATCGTCGGCATGGCGATGCTGATCCCGTTCACCTACAACCTCGATGAATATACCGCCTTCGCGCTGTTGCTCGGCATGGCGGCCGTGATCACCTCGTCGGATTTCATCACCGCCGTGTTATTCGGGGTGCCCGGCCATGTCGGCGCCGCGGCGACGGTGATCGACGGCCATGAAATGGCGAAGAAGGGCGAGGCTGGCCGCGCCTTCGGCGCCGGCTTCGCCGCCTCGCTCGCCGGCGGCATTGTCGGCGCGATCGTTCTCGCCGTCAGCATTCCGATCCTGCGTCCATTGATGCTGTCGATCGGCTCGCCCGAGCTTCTGGCGTTCACCTTGTTCGGCATGTCGATGGTGGCGACGCTCTCCGGACGCGCGCCGCTCAAGGGCCTGACCGCCGCCGGGCTCGGCCTGATGATCGCGATGATCGGCTCGCGGGCGCAGAGCGGCACACTGCGCTGGACTTTCGGCTGGCTCTATCTGTGGGATGGAATGCCGCTCATTCCGGCGACGCTCGGCATTTTCGCTTTGCCGGAGCTCGCCGAGCTTGCCGTGTCGCGCAAGCGCATCGCCGGCGACAACGCGCCGGACATCAACCTCTCCAGTCAATGGGAAGGCGTGCACGACGTGGCGCGGCACTGGTGGCTGGTGCTGCGCTGTGGTGTGCTCGGTACCGGGCTCGGCGCTATCCCCGGCATCGGCTCGGCGGTGATCGACTGGATCGCTTACGGCTATGCGCAACGCACTGAGAAAAACCCGGAAACATTCGGCAGCGGCGACGTGCGCGGTGTGATCGCGCCGGAAAGCTCCAACAATTCCAAGGAAGGCGGCCATCTGCTGCCGACCATCGCTTTCGGCGTGCCCGCCGGAGCCTCAATGGCGATTCTGCTCGGCGCCTTCCTGATGCACGGGCTCACCCCGGGACCGGAGATGCTGACCAAGCATCTCGACCTGACCTATCTGATTGTCTGGAGCCTGACGCTCGCGCATGTCATCGGCGCGATCATCTGTCTCGCTTGCAGCCGCTGGCTCGCGCAGGTGTCGCGCATCCGGCCGGAAATTCTTCTCCCCGTCATCATCGCACTGGTTTTCGTCGCCGCCTTCGAGGGCGAGCACGATTGGGGCGATCTCTATTCGCTCCTGTTCTTCGGCGTTGTCGGCTGGATCATGAAGCGGCTCGGCTGGCCGCGGCCGCCGATGGTGCTTGGCTTGGTGGTCGGCGCGATTTTCGAGCGCTACCTGTTCATCTCGACGCAGCTCTATGGCTGGGGCTGGCTGTTGCGGCCGACGGTGTTGGCGATCCTCGCCTGTGTCGCCTGGGTGCTGTATCGGCCGTTGTCGCAGATCGTGATCACGCTGATCGGACAATTTCGCGAAATCGGCGGCCACAAGGCGCGCTTCGGCGCGGCGCCAGCGTTCTCGCTTGCCATCGTCGTGCTGATCGTCGCGGCGATGCTGTCGTCGACGGATTGGCCGCACGATGCCAAGCTTGTGCCACTCACCGCGTGCAGCATGGCGCTCACCGCCGCGGTGCTCAATCTCGTTAACGAGCTATTCGGTCCCGAGCAAAAGATCGCCGCGCACGCCGATTCCGGAATGAAAGTGAGCGCCCATGTTCCGGATCTCGGTGTCACTGACGACGTGGTGCCGCGGCGGGCGACAATTTTCTTTTTCTGGATGGCGGGATTTCTCGCACTCGTCGTTGGAATCGGATTCATTCCGGCGATCGCCGTATTCGTCTGCGCCTATATGCGCTTCGGCTTCGGCGAGCCGTGGCCGACGGCGCTCGGCTTTGCCGCGGCGACGACGCTCGTTTGTTACGTGGTGTTCCACTGGGCGCTCGCCGTCGCCTGGCCGCCATCATTGCTCGGTGATTTGTTTCCCGCGTTGCGCGCGGCGACGCGGTTGTTCTGACGTGAATGTAAAGTCTGATCCTGCCCCCACCCGGGCCGCGCTTGCGCGCGCCCGAGTGCAAGCTTGTGGGGAGGGTAAGGAGGAGGGTCACTGCATTCGCCGGCCTCCCCGACAAGGGGAGAGGCAAAATAGGAAGGACCAAGACCACCTGCGCGCGATGCGCCGGTACGGTGCATAGACTGCGTCCCACATTCTGGCGTTGATCGCCGTGGCGGTTTCGTTCTCCGAGGCCTTCTCTCTCCTTGAGCCGCTACAGGTTTGGCAGCGGTGGCCGCTACCGGCGCGCTAGGCCATCGCGGGTGCAGTAGGCCGAGTGCCAGCTTCCATCCTTCATGCACTGCGCATACGTCGTCCGGCAGTCCGCCGCAGTATCACTCGTTTGGTGTAGACAGAAAGAAAGCGCTGCGGAGCAACTCTTTTCGTTGTTGATGCATTTCGCGAAGGAAGCGGTGCTTTGAGCCATCGCGCATATTGAAGCGGCTATGAGCATCGATGCCGGTTTGCGTAGATGCATGTGCCTCCCGTGATATCCCGCCTTCGTAAATGTGAACACGAATATAGCTCTCATGGTTTTCGACCCTGCAATGCGTGGATGGTGGCCTAATAGGGACTAGTTCGCGCTCTCGGCGCGCACTGCTAATAACAAATTTTATGCGACTCGAAAGTGAAGGCATTAATGATCGCGCTCATAACGGCGGCGACATTAACGGTTGGAGGAGGATGCGTCGTGCAGGACAATTTCTTGGTGAATTGAGGGCCGCGGCGTATGTTTTAATCAATACCCAAGTCCGGGCCGCGCTTGCGCGCGCCCGAGTGCAGGCTTGCGGGGGAGGGTAGCGAGAGGGATGGTCGGTTGGCGTCGTTGCCTTGCCGTCGTGACCCCCGTCCCCGCAAGGGGAGGGGAATAGAAAAGCGGATTCGCCTTTTACTGCACCGCGGCCGCAGCTTTTTTCGCGATCTCCGGCGGCGTCCGGTAAACGTCCTTGACCAGCGCTTCCAAATCCTCGCCGTTCACCGGATTGATCTCGAATTTGTTTGCTTCGGCCTCGTCGAGAAATTCCTTATCTGTCATGGTGTCCATGAAGCCTTTGCGTAATGCCGCGAGCCGGTCGGCGGGGATGCCCGGTGGCGCCAGATAGGGCCGGCCCATCGTCTGGCGCGCGAAAATCATCTTGAAGATTTGCCGTTGTTCGTCGGTCTTAGCCAAATCCATGATCAACGGCACATCCGGCAGATCCGGATGCTTGGACAACGACATCTGCACCAGAACGATGATTCGCTTGTTTCGCACCCAATTGAACCGCGTTGTCTTGATGCTTGACCACGACCAGCCGCAACGGCCTTGCACTTCGCCGCGCTCGAGCGCGAGGCTGACATCGTTGCCGCCCGGATAACCGGTGACGATCTTGAATTTGGTGCCGAGCACCGCGTTGACCAAAGCTGGGAACTGGTAAGTATCATCGGCGGCGCCGGTCGAGCCGATCGTCAGTGGCTTATCGAACAGATCGTCGAACCTGGTGATCCCCGATCGGGCCGAAGCGATGCAAACGCTCACCTCGTTATTGGCACTGCCGATCCAGGAGAATTTTGTCGCGTCGAACTGCGCGCCGGTCTCGCCGAGCAGAGGATCGAACGCGGCACCGCGGCTAATCGCGCCGATGACGGTGCCGTCGTTGGGCGCGGCCGAATAGAGGTAATTGGCAAGGCGAAGACTACCGGCGCCTTCCATATTCTTCGGCACAACGGTCGGATTGCCGGGAATGTGGCCGCCGAGCCGGCGTGCGATCAATCGCGCGTAAAGATCGTAACCGCCGCCGACGCTATAGCCGATATCAAGGTCGATGGTTTTGCCGCGATAGAAGTCGGCGACGCTTTGCGCGCGCGCCGCTGGGATCGACGTCAGCGCGAGCGCGACGGCGAGCAGCGCCGCGGCGGCCAAATCTCCGGTCCGGTCCCTGGCAAAAAGCGTCATGCGAGCCCTTTCGTTTGCGCGATGGTAGCCTTTCGCATCGGCGCGATAAATGCCAAATGAAAAAAGCCACCTGATGCAGCGCCGGTGCGACATTGCGCGTCGGGGAGAAATCCCTTAAACGACGCCACTAAACGCGATGCGAAAAAGTTTCACAGGACCGTGAACATGACTGGAATGCTGGAACACGAAGTGCCCGGACTTGGGCACAACAAGCCGTCGGAAGAAGACGCCGACGAGATCAAGCATGGCAAATGGGAGCGCTGGGCCAAGAAGCGTACGTTCGTGCGCGCGCTCGAAGGCACCTACAGCCACCTTTACAAGAAGCTCCTGGAAGAGCCGCGCGTCTATTCGTCGAAGGATCATCCGTGGAAGGGTGGTCCGGCGATGTACGGCAAGCACGTGATCTCACCGCAGGCAGTCAACATCGTCCAGTCGATCGAATCGCATATCGAATGCTACGCGCCGCTCAATGCCGGGCAGAAGCACGGTCATCTCAACAGCGCGGTGTTTTATGTGCTCAAGGGCCACGGCCACGACGTCCACGACGGCCGATACATGAAATGGCAAGCGGGCGACGTGATGCTGGTCGAGAACGGCTGCGTGCACCAGCATTTCAACGATGACGAGAACGAGGACTGCATTCTCCTCGTGTTCAAGGCGAAACCGCTGTTTCTGTTCATGCACCTCCTTTTCCAGAAAATGGTGGAATGGCCGACCGACAGGCTGCCGCCCGGCCACGAGGATTTCAAACCGCCGACCGACATTTAAGCGGAGAAGAAGAAATGCCGTTCGAAGACAAGCAAGCCGCGCTGTCCGGCTCCGCCGCCGCGAGCTTTCTCGCCGAGGACCTGGTGGCGTCGGAGAAATTCCGCGCCGAATATGCGACGCGCCCGAACGTGATCAAGGCCGAGGACATGCCGTGGGAGCGCTCACCCGACGGCCTGATCAAGCATCTCGTGCACAAAAAGATGCAGACCCGCGAATGCTGCATCGAAGCCTATATGCAATTTCTCAAGGACGGCGAACACTCAGGCAAGCATCGCCATATGTGGGAGGAGTTGTTTTTCGTGGTCGAAGGCTCCGGCTACGATCTGCACTGGGACCTGAAATGGGATTGTCTCGAAGCCTTTGATTGGCAATGGGCCGAGACGCCGAAGAAATTCGAATGGACCCGCGGCGACTATGTCTATATTCCGCCGTTCACGCTGCATCAGCATTTCGCCAATCCCGGCGAAGAATGCCGCATCATCGTGATGAGCAACCGCATCGTCAAAGACATGGGCTTTGACTGGTATGATCAGGTCGAGCGCGCGCCGGGGTTTCGATGACGTTTTGATTTCCGCTAGCCCTACTATCAGACATCGAGTGGTGCGCTTTGGATGTCGGATAGGTGCCGCTTTCGGACCAAGTGCATCGCAGCAAAATAGCTTGCTATTCGATCACCTCGTCGGCAGCCAGCATTACGGCGGGCGGAATTGGTAGCCCCAGAGCCTTCGCTGTCTTGAGGTTCACTAGCAACTCATATCTCGCGCTCTGCTCCACCGGGAGGGTTCCCGGCGGTGTACCCTTGAGGATCTTGTCCACATACGCGGCGCCACGTCTAACCAATTCCTTTAGATCAGCAGCATATGCGAGCAGTCCCCCTGCCAAAACTCCCTCCTTTGAAAAATGTACGGAAGGTAATCCGCTCGCAATCGCCGCATCTGAAATTTCTTGTGCGAACGAGAAGGTGAATCCGCTGGGCCATACGTACACAGCTTCGGAACCTCGGCCTTTAGCTGCGTTTATCGCTGATGCAAGCCCGGACGGAGCTCCTACTTCAACTCTTTCTAGTTGGAGGGCCAAAGCCTTTGCGGCGGCGGTCAGGGCGTCCTGGCCTCCGCTGGTCAGGGTTTGCTCCGTGGAGACGAGTATTGCTACGCGGGTAACGGAGGGGGCAACTTCCTTGAGAAGTTGGAGGCGCTTGGAAAAAATTTCTAAGCTGGCGAGACCCGTCACTCCCGTCAGGTTGCCACCTGGGCTGGCCAAGTTTGAAACGAGGCCAACTTCCACGGGATCAAAAGTCATTAGAAAAACGACCGGGATCTGGGTCGTCATTCGCTTGGCGGCAAGCGCCAGTGGTGGTCGCCAGACGACGAGGGGATCGGAGCGAATGACTTCTTCGGTAATGGGCGCAATCTTGTCCTGACGCCCGCCTGCGTATCGGTATTCGATGGCGATGTTTTGATTTATAATCCAGCCAAGTTCGTGCAGGGCCTGTTCGAACGTTTCGTCTAGGGGATTTCTGCCCGCAGCCACCGACAAATAGCCAATGCGGGCAATCTTGCTGGCTTGCTGCGCTTTAGCAGGGAACGTCAATCCGATCGCCGCGCCGCCAAGCAATGCGATGCACTCCCGCCGTCTCATTCGATCACCTCAGCGGCGTTTAACTCGCGCCGCTTCATTTTCGCCCCAAGCTCGAGGCCGGTAATGTAGCACGTCAGTGAATTGCGCTGTGTGGCGCAGCGTAGTGGTCCGTGTCATGTCGTAGATGGGTCAACAGCTGACATCGACGTAAGGTGAGGGATTGTCTGCTTTGCCCGCAAAAGCAGACACACGAGGCGCAATGCCGTCGGAGGACAGAGACCCGCGCAATAATCGCGCCATAACGCTATTGCCGGGCGCCGAATTAGATAATATTTGCAATGTGCTAGCCCGCGGTGTCTGCTGCATCGCCATTTGTCGTGCCGTCGTCTAGATTATCCGCGGGTGGGGCGGCACTGCAGAACGTAACGCGGGGCGTATATGTCCATGTCACTGATGGCGACGCGCCGTTTCGCGCCGTTGTTCTGGTGCCAATTCTTCGCCGCCTTCGGCGACAATTTCCTCAAAACCGCGCTGGTCTTCGTCATCCTGTTCGAAGTATCCGGCGCTAACTCGGCTGCTTTGATCACGCTCGCCGGCGCGACCCTAATTGTGCCGTTCTTTTTCCTGTCCGGCCTCGGTGGCGAGCTTGCCGATCGTTATGACAAAGCGCTCGTCGCGCAGCGGATCAAGCTCACCGAGATCGGCGCCGCGATCGTCGCGGTCGCCGGCTTTGCCTTTCATTCGCTCACGCTGTTGTTTCTCGCCGTGCTTATGTTCGGTACGCTCGCTTCGCTTTTCGGTCCGATCAAATACGGCATCCTGCCGGACCTGCTCGAGCGGCGGGAATTGCCGTCCGGTAATGCGCTGATCGAAGGCGGCACCTTTCTCGCCATCCTATTCGGCACCATCGTCGCCGGCATCGCCGCGAACGGCAACAGCAATCCGGTTCATTTCGCCTGGCTGATGATCCTGACTGCGCTCGCGAGCTGGCTCGCCAGCCTCGCAATTCCGAAAAGCGGCGAGGCCGCGCCGGATTTGGCGATCAACCGCAACGTCCTCGTCTCGACCGGCTCACTAATCAAGCAAATTCGCGCCGATCCGCGGCTATGGTGGGGCGCCCTGGTTGCGAGCTGGTTCTGGCTCGTCGGCGCGCTCATTCTGTCGCTATTGCCGCCGCTCGTTTCCTTCACCATTGGCGGCGGCGAAGAAGTGGTGACGCTGTTCCTGACGATTTTCTCGGTCGCGGTTGCGGTCGGTTCCGGCCTTGCCGCGTGGCTCGCGGCCGGCCGGATCGTGCTGTTGCCGACGCTCGTCGCCGCGGTGCTGCTTGGCCTGTTCGCGCTCGATCTCGGCTGGACCGCTTCGGCGATCGTGCCGGCGACGAGCCCAATGTCGCTCGGCGCCTTCTTCGCTTCGCGTTACAGCATTCACGTCGCCGTCGATCTCGCTGGTCTCGCCATCGCCGGTGGCTTGTTCATTGTGCCGGTGTTCACGGCAGTGCAGGTCTGGGCCGGCGCCGATCGGCGGGCCCGCGTGGTTGCGGCAGTCAATGTGCTCAATGCCGCCTTCATGGTCGCGGGCGCCGTCATCCTCGCCGTGCTGGAAAAGCTTGACTACGGCACGCCCATCCTGTTCGTGCTGATCGGCGCCGCCAATCTCGCGGTCGCCGTCGCGATCGGCATGACCATGCCGGCGAGCTGGATTCACGATTTTCTCTCGATCGTGTTCCGCGCGTTTTTCCGGCTCGAGGTCAAAGGCCTCGAAAACATCGACAAAGCCGGACCCAACGCGATCATCGCGCTCAATCACGTCAGCTTCCTTGATCCGCCGCTGGCGATGTCGATCCTGCCGAAACGGCCGGTCTTCGCTATCGACGTCACCATGTCAAAGCACTGGTGGATCCAGCCGTTTCTCAAATTCGTGCGCACTATGGCGCTTGATCCGCTCAAGCCGTTCTCGCTGCGCGCCATCATCAACGCGGTGCGCTCAGGCGACATGCTGGTCATCTTCCCGGAAGGCCGCATCACCGTCACCGGCAGTTTGATGAAAGTCTACGACGGTGCGGCTTTGATCGCGGACAAATCCGACGCGATGGTCGTGCCGGTGCGCATTGAGGGGCCGGAGATGACCATCTTCAGCCGGCTCAAACGCTCGCAAGTGCGCCGCCGCCTATTCCCGAAAATCACCGTGACAATTCTTGAGCCAGTGCGGCTGAAGATCGATCCCGAATTCAAGGGCCGCAAGCGGCGGCAGGCCGCCGGCTCCGCGCTTTACACAGTCATGTCGGATTTGATCTTCCGCACCACGCCGACGGACCGCACCATCGTCGAAGCGCTGATCGACGCCGCGAACCGTCACGGGCGCGGCTGGGTCGCGATCGAAGATCCGGTCCGCGGCCAGATGACCTATTGCCGCTTGTTGCAGGCCACGGCGATTCTCGGCCGCAAGCTGATGCCTTACGCGCTCGAAGGCCACGCCCTTGGCGTCATGCTGCCGACCTCGAATGCGGCCGTGATCACCTTGCTCGCGGTAATGTCCGCAGGCCGCATCCCGGCGCTCATCAATTTCACCGCGGGAGTGGCCAATATCCTCGCCGCTTGCCGGGCGGCGCAGCTTGATACCATCGTGACCTCGCGCACCTTTGTCGAGAAAGGCCGGTTGGAGCATGTCGTCTCGCAGCTCCAGGCGCAGGTCCGGATCGTCTATCTCGAAGACATCGGCAAGACCATCGGCATAGCCGACAAGCTGCGCGGCTTCTTGAGCTGGAAAGAACCGCTGGTGGCGCGCAAGCCTGACGATTGGGCCACGATATTGTTCACCTCAGGCTCCGAAGGGTCGCCCAAAGGCGTGGTGCTCTCCCACCGCAATATGCTGGCCAATGTGGCGCAAGCTGCGGCGCGCATCGATTTCGGCCGCGAGGACAAACTGTTCAACGTGCTGCCGGTGTTTCATTCGTTCGGCCTGACCGCCGGCACGGTGTTGCCGCTCGTCTCCGGCGTGCCGACCTATCTCTATCCATCGCCATTGCATTATCGCACCGTGCCCGAACTGGTTTATTGGACCTGCGCCACGGCGCTGTTCGGCACCGACACCTTCCTCAATGGTTACGCGCGCGTTGCCAATCCTTACGATTTCCGCTCGCTGCGCTACGTGCTCGCCGGCGCCGAGCCGGTGAAAGAGGCCACCCGCCAGATGTATCTGGAAAAATTCGGCTTGCGCATCCTCGAAGGCTACGGCGTCACCGAATGCTCGCCGGTGATGGCGCTCAACACGCCGATGTTCAACAAATTCGGCAGCGTCGGCCGGCTGTTGCCGGGCATGGAGGCCAAACTCGAAAAGGTTGAGGGTGTCGAGGAGGGCGGACGGCTCTATGTCAAGGGCCCCAATGTGATGCTTGGCTATTTGCGCGCCGAAAGGCCGGGCGTTCTGGAAGTGCCGCCGGAAGGCTGGCACGACACCGGCGACATCGTCACCATCGACGACCAGGACTTCATCACGATCAAAGGCCGCGCCAAGCGCTTCGCCAAGGTCGGCGGCGAAATGGTCTCGCTGGCGGCGGTCGAAATGCTCGCGGCGGAGCTTTGGCCGAACCATATCACCGCGGTTTCGTCGATTCCGGATCCGCGCAAGGGCGAGCGCCTAATCATGGTCACCGACAAGCCGGGCGCGACGCGCTCTGAATTCATGACCTATGCGCGATCAAAGCACGCGTCCGAACTGATGCTGCCCGCCGAAGTTGTCGTGCTCGATAAAATGCCGATGCTCGGCTCCGGCAAAGTCGATCAGCTCACGATCGATAAGTTCGTGCGCGATCAGGCGGCGGCCAAAGCCGCCGCGGCCGAGTAAAGTCCCCGCAAAGCTGTTCCTGGGTGGATCTTAAGGCTTCGGCGTGACGCGGGTCGCGTGGCTTGCTTTGCTCACGCGGATCGCGCTTTCGCCGACGCGTTCTTGCGGCGTTGTGATCACCAAGTTCTCGGGCCAAGCGGTCACCTTGCGGAGCTCGCCGACGGTCCTTGCCGACACGCCGATGCCACGGTCCGCCTCGACATGCATCGCATCCGGCAGGCCGCCAAGCGCCACTTGGAGCGCGGCGATGCTTTTCGGCTTGTATTGCATGGGCTCCCTCCTCGCTGCCGGGCGCCCGACTGCCGACTGCCGCAACCCCTCACCGTTATGCCCCCCGCGGCAAGCCACGCCGTCGGGTCGTCCCTACCGGTTACGCTGAAAAGCATAGGCCCACAGTGTGACCGCGCCAAGGCTGGCATGTTCACCCGGCTCCACTGGAATCGGGTGATTGCTGTCGCCTGAGCCCCGTGCGGTCAATGTTGGTCCGGCGCGTTTGCAAAGTATCGTGTGTATGATATTGTACTACCATACACATAGGCGGAGTTGATGCGAACCAACATTGAAATCGATGATGCGCTGATGGCGGAAGCCCAAAAAGCGTCTGGGCAAGCAACCAAAAAGCAAACGGTCGAGCAGGCCCTTCGCTTGATGATCAAATTACGTCGGCAACGTGAAGTGGGAGCAGCCTTTGGCCGGTATCACTGGCGAGGCAATCTCGCGCGAAGCCGTAAGGGCCGGTTGGCCGGGTGATTGTCGTTGACAGTAGTGTCTGGATCGACTTCCTCAATGGACGCAATGCGCCTTGCGTTCGCCGGTTGAAATCATCTTTCGGCACCGAAGAGATCGTCGTTGGCGACCTCATGCTTTGCGAAGTTCTGCAGGGCTTGCCGAGCGAACAAGAAGCTCGGGAAGTCGAAGCTCTGTTGCGACGTTTCGAGGTAGCGGAGATGGTCGGCGATGCGATTGTGGTTGCTGCGGCTCGTAACTTTCGCCATTTGCGCCAACGTGGGATTACGATACGCAAAACGATTGATCTGTTGATCGGCACCTGGTGTATCGAGAATCGAACGGCACTATTGCACAATGATACTGATTTTCGACCGATGGCGCGGCATCTTGGCCTTATAGAAGTTCCCGTTAGTTAGAGCGCACTACCGTCCCATCGTCGCCAGCACGCGATCGACCATGGCGCCAGCCTCGCCGAGATAATTCGCCGGATCGCACAGTTTCTCCAGTGCGGCGCGGTCGAGATGCTTGGCGATCTCGGCGTTTTCGGCAAGGAGATCAATGAGCGGCCGGCCGGTGGCAACGACTTTGCGGCAAATGTCGTAGACCAGATCGTGCGCGTATTGCCGGCCGAGATAGGGACCAAGCCCCATCATCACCGCCTCGGAAACGATCAAGCCCTTGGTCAGATCGAGATTGGCCCGCATCTTTGCCTCATCGACCTGCAGGCCCTTGAGCACGAACTCCGTCTGCGCCAGCACGCCCGAGGTGAAACAAAAGATTTCCGGCAGCACGATCCACTCGACCTCCCACGGGCCGGTGGCGCGCTCATGATCCTCGACCATGGCATCGAGCAAAGCGGCGACCTGCTGGCGCACGACCGAAACGAGCGCGGTGATATAGACCGAGGAGATCGGATTGCGCTTCTGCGGCATGGTCGAGGAGGAACCGCGGCCTTCATGAAACGGCTCGTAGACCTCCTCGACCTCGGTCTGCATGAGAAGCTTCACGTCGAGCGCGATCTTGCCGCAGGTGCCGGTGACGAGTCCGAGAAAGCAGCCGACCTCGGCGATATTGTCGCGCACGGTGTGCCAGGCGATTGCCGGCACGCCGAGCTTTAATTCCTTCATCAGCTCGGCTTGGGTCGCCAATCCGCGGCCACCGAGCGAGGACAGTGTTCCGGCGGCGCCGCCGAATTCGCCGACCAGCGCGCGCGAGCGGATTTCGGCCAAGCGCGCGCGGTGCCGCTCGAAAGCGGCGAGCAAGGTCGCCATCTTATAGCCGAAGGTGATTGGCACCGCCTGCTGCAGATTGCTGCGGCCGGCCATCGGCGTGTCGCGATATTTGCGCGCCAGCGCGGCGAGCGCGCCGGCGATGCCGTCGAGGTGGCGCTCGATCAGAATGAGCGCCTCGCGGATCTGCATCACCGTCGCGGTGTCGGTGATGTCCTGGGTGGTGGCGCCCCAGTGGCACCATTCGCCGAGCCCATCGCGGCACAGCGCCACGAGCTGCTGCACCACCGGCAATACCGGATAGCCGATGCGCTCGGTCTGGCTTTTCAGTTTGCCGAAATCGATCTCGGCGACGTGGCAATGGCGGCAGATTTCCTCGGCGGCGTCCTTGGGGATAATGCCAAGCCGCGCCTGGGCGCGCGCCAAACCCGCCTCGAAATCAAGATATTTTTGCACCCGGTTCTCATCGGAAAATACGCCACGCATGGCCTCGGTCGAGAAAATGTCGCGGAACACCGCCGAGTCGATCAATGATGCAGGCATGGATATTAAATCTCCAAAAGCCGTCTTTGGCGCTTCGCGCATACGGTTTCGCGAACTCCGCATGCGTCTCCTACCGGCTTAACAAAATGGATTTGCGAAGCCCATCCCCTTAATGTGCGGATATGGCGATTGACGTAAACGAACGACCGGGTCGCTTGGCCCCGGATTTGGCGCTGCCGCCGCATCTGCAACCGATCCTGGAGGCTGAATATCCGCGCTTTAGCGCCGGCGAAATGGCCCGACGGCGGAGCGCAATCGAACATCTGCTCGGCGAACTCGATCTCGACTATCTGGTTTACTGCGGCGCCAATCGGTTCGGCTCTGCGGTCCAGTGGCTCACTGGCTGGCCGGTGACCGCCGAGGCGGTCGGCGTGCTCACACCGGGCACGCCCGACGCTTTATTCATTCAGCACATCAATCATGTGCCCTTGGCGCGGCAGCTCGCCGCGCCGGCGGAAGTCGCTTGGGGCGGCGGTTCGTCGATCGGCGCGGCCGTCGCCGCGCTGGAACGCCGCGGTGCCCGTCCTGGCCGCCTCGGCGTGATCGGGCCGATGACGTTCGAACAGCACGCGGTGCTTGCGGCGCGATTTGGCAACATCGCCAATCTCAATCGCCACTATCTGCGCTTGCGGCAAATCAAGTCGGCAGAGGAGATCGACTGGATGCGGATCGGCGCCGCCCTGACCGACCGCGGCATGGTGGCATTGCGCGACGGCTTGCGGCCCGGGCTGACCGAGCGCGAGCTCGCCGATGTCGTGGAACGTGCTTACATCGCGCTCGGCGGCACCAACGTGATCCACTTTTTCGGCGTCACGCCCATGGCCAATCCCGCAATCGGCGTGCCGACGCAATTTGTCGCGAACCGCAAAGTGAAAGCTGGCGATGTCGTGGTTGCCGAAATCAGCGCCGCGTTTTGGGAACATCCCGGACAAGTGCTGCGCAGTTTCGCAGTCGACGCCGAACCAACGAAACTCTACCGCGATCTGCATGCCGCCGCTGATGCCGCTTTCGATGCCGTCGCTGCCGTGCTCAAGGACGGCACCATGCCACAACAAATCATCGATGCGGCAAGTTTGATTGAGCAGGCAGGGTTCACCATTATCGACGACCTCTTGCATGGCTATGGCGGCGGTTATTTGCCGCCGGTGCTTGGCTCGCGCAGCCGGCCGGGAGCGCAAGTGCCGGAAGAGCCACTGCGCGCCGGTATGATGGTGGTGATCCAGCCCAATGTCGTCACCCCCGACGGCAAAGCCGGCGTCCAGACTGGTGAACTGGTTTTGATTACCGCGACCGGGATCGAGCCGCTGCATGCCGTGCCGCGCGGACTCGCGCGGGTGTAGACGACACGCTGACATTTTTTCGAGCTGGCTAAAAGCGATCGCAACAATTGGGATCGTTATGCATTCGCGGTTGGGGGCATTTCATCAGATATGGCTATTCGAGATTCTTGCTCGGAGGAAAGTCGCGCGAAAATACCGGCTGCTCGACGAACTGCTTTGGATCATATGTCCAGAACTGGCTCACCTGCGGATAGGTCTTGACGATCGTGTTGGTGAGCTTGCCGTTGACGCGTGCCACTTTGCGAATGTGAATGTCGAGGACCGGCGTTCCGTATTCGTCCAGTCTTACCGGCCCAATCGGACCGTGGGTAAGCCGGACCTCGTGCATGGCTTTGAGAAATGCCGCTGTGTCATCTGTCTTTGCGCCAATTGTCTTGAGGGCTTCCTCGACGATGAGAAGTGCAGTGTAGGGACCAGCCGTATAGAATCCGGGGTCGTGTTTGTTTGCGGCATTGATGCCAGCGACAAATTTGTTGTTGTCTGGTGTATCCAGGCCCGCCGCATACCAGCCCCCCGTATAGACTCCGATCGCTTCATCACCCATCACCCGAAGAATGCCTTCATCGGTGCTTGTTGTATTGCCAAGCACGGCGATTTTGCCCTTCAGCCCAAAATCGTTGAACTGCTTGAGAAAGCGCACCGGATTGCTGCCGGCAAATCCCATATAGATTGCATCAACGTCCGGTTTGATCTGCGCGAGATAAGGCGCGTATTCCGGTGTGTTGAGCGGTGGCCAGAGTTTCTGCACGATCTTGCCGCCGGCAGCCTCGAATGCGAGATGGAAGCCGCCAGCTCCCTCGTGGCCGTAAGTGAAATCTTCGGCGACGATAGCAATCTTCTTAAAACCTAGCGTCTTGGCCGCGTAATCGCCCAGCGGATAGGTCACCTGCGGCGCCGTACCAAAGGCGTGCAGCACCCACGGGTTTACTGCGTGACTTTTGAGATCGACCGTGGCCGCGGAAGTGGTCGTAATCAACGGCACTTTTGTTTCACGAATGTAGCTGTCCATCGCGATCGCTTCATTGGTCGCTAGCGGCCCGATCATGATTGGGACGTTGTAACGCTCGACCAGTTCCTGTGTTTTAGTCTTGGCCAGCGCCGGATTCCCCCCTGTATCTTGGGTGATCAACTCGACCTTTCGGCCAGCGATCATCCCATTTCGCTCATTGAGGAAGAGCCCAGCGCCTTCCTGCTGTTGCTGGCCGCCGGCGGCAAGAGGCCCGGTCAGAACGGTGAGGAACCCGATTTTCAGTGGCTCTGGCGTTTGTGCGAGGAGCTGCGGAGCGGGATAAGCGCTCATTAAGGCGCCGGCTTGGAGCAACGTGCGGCGTGAGATTCCCGAAATGCGCTTCCTCGCTGACATGCGTTGTTCTCCCCTGTGAAGCATTCACATTTAAACGAAATCAGGCGATTGTGCTTTCCGTTACGACAGGCCACAAGCCACTTTTTCGACTGGTCGAAGTTGCGGTAATGAAGTGTCGATCAGCTATCCTGCCAGCTTTCTGATGCCGGAACTTTTTTCCAGCACCATCACGTTGACCGCAAAATCGTGTCATCCGTCCTGGTTCGGACGTGGGGCTATACACTAGCCTCGTCGCTTAGTCTTCGAACGGCAAGCCGCCATATTGTTCAGCCAGCGACGCCTGGGCGTGTTCGGAGGCGTGCAGGTAATCGAACTGATTAAACCGCATCCGCTCTTCGAATGGCGTCTCGTCAGGAAAGCGATGCAGCAGCATGGTCAACCACCACGACACCCGCGCCGAGCTCCATACGCGGCGCAACGCCATCTCGGAATAGCGTTCAAGGTAATGGGTGCGCCCGGTGCGGTACACTTCGGTGAGCGCACGTGACAGATAAAACACGTCGGAGACCGCGAGATTAAGCCCCTTGGCGCCGGTCGGCGGAACGATATGCGCGGCATCGCCGGCCAAAAATAATTGCCCGTAGCGCATCGGCTCGGCGACAAAGCTGCGCAGCGGGGCGATGGATTTTTCGATCGACGGCCCGGTGACGATCCGGTCAGCCATTTCCGTAGGACAGCGCGCCTTGAATTCGCGCCAGAAGCGGTCGTCGGGCCAGTCCTCCAGCTTGGTGTCAAGCGCGCACTGGATGTAGTAGCGGCTCAGCATCGGCTTTCGCATCGAGGCGAGCGCGAAGCCGCGATGATGGTAGCAGTAGACCATGTCGGGAAATGGCGGCGTCTCCGACATGATGCCGAGCCAGCCAAATGGATAGCCTTTCTCGTAGGTCTTGAGCACCGCGGTTGGGATTGATGACCGGCTTATGCCATGGAAGCCGTCGCACCCGGCGACATAGTCGCAATCAATTCGCTGCGCGGAGCCGTTTTTGTCATAGGTTACGAATGGCCGTTGCGACGTGAGCTCGTGCAGACGGACATTGGCGGCCTCGTCGATCACCTTGCCGCCGGCGGCGTCGCGCGCGGCATAAAGGTCTTCCGTGATCGAAGTCTGACCATAGGCCAACAATTGCTTGCCGGTGAATTTCTTGGTGTTGATAAAGAATCGCGGTCGTCCCTCCCAGGCGATGGCCGAGCCGTCATGCGGATGGCCTTCCCGATCCATGCGCTCGCCGAGCCCGACGTCGCGCAACAAGTTGACTGAGCCGGCCTCTAGTACGCCGGCGCGGATGCGCTCGAGCACATAGGCGCGGCTCTGGCGTTCGAGCACGATATTATCGATGCCGTTGCGATGGAGAATATGTGAGAGCAGCAGACCGGCCGGGCCGCCCCCGATAATCGCGACTTGAGTGCGCGCAGCCGATGTCACAGCCTAAGAAAAGGGCCAATTGCGCATATTGGCAAGCGGATTTTGCCGCTACAGCGGCGAACTTCAGGCAGACTTGCATAAGGCTTGCATGAAGGCGGCATGGAAGGCTTGCATCCAGGCTTGCATCCAGGCTTGCATCGGGGGCGCGATGCCGCGATATCAATAAGCAAGTGGCGGATGTTGGCTCAGGCGCATCGCGCGTCGCCTGAGGCGATGCCAATCTTGATAACTCCCGCAAAAAAGCGATGGTGTTATGTTTGACTCATTCAAGACCTTTATTTCCGAATTTGTCGACGGCGAGAAACATCCTAGCCAGTTTGCCGAGAACGATTATCGCCTGGCCGCGGCCGCATTGTTGGTGCACGCCGCGGCGATCGACGGGGAAATTTCACCGCGCGAGCGCGACAAGCTTCACGCCGTTATCAAGCAGCGCTTCGCGCTTGATGATGCGGCAACCGACGAACTGATCGCCAAGGCGACTGAAGCCGAACACGAGTCGGTCGATCTTTATCATTTCACACGGCTCCTCAATCGCTCGCTCGATGAGCCGGGTCGCGCTCGCGTCATCGAGATGATGTGGGAGATTGTTTTCGCCGACGGCCAGCGCGACGAACTCGAGGACAATCTGTTGTGGCGCGCCGCCGACCTGTTGGGCGTGTCGCCGCAGGAGCGCATCGAATTGCGGCGGCGGATCGGCGGAGAAGCGTCATGAAATCGGTTGTCCTGATCACCGGCGCGTCGTCCGGCATCGGCGCCGCCCTGGCCAAGGTTTTTGCCGCGCATGCAAACGACCATGGCCACGACCTTGCCTTGGTGGCGCGGCGAGCCGATCGACTCGAAGCGCTTGCCGACGAAATCGCGGCGACCGGCCGGCCGCGGCCGACGGTATTCACGGCGGATCTCGAGCGCCGCGATGCCGCGTCCGCGATCGCCGCGGAGCTGTCGTCGCGGGGACTTGAGCCTGCGATCGTCGTCAACAATGCCGGCTTTGGCCTCATCGGCGCCGCGACGGCGCTCAGCCGCGACGAACAACTCGCCATGATCGACGTCAATGTGCGTGCGCTCACCGAACTGTCGCTGATGTTTGTCGACAGCCTGGCGCGGCATCGCGGCGGCATTCTCAATGTCGCTTCGCTTGCGGCTTTCCTGCCGGGGCCCGGCATGGCGGTCTATTATGCGAGCAAGGCTTACGTCTTGTCGTTCAGCGAGGCCTTGCATCGCGAATTGGCGGACCGCGGCGTGCGCGTCACCGCTCTGTGTCCGGGTCCGGTGCCGACCGAATTCCAGGCGCGCGCCGGAATGGGGCGCGTTCCCGCGGCGCGCGTTTTGGAGCTTCCAGCCGAGCGCGTGGCGCAGATCGGGTATGACGCCTTCATGGCCGGTCAACGAGTCGTTATCGCGGGAATAGGCAATAGGATTGTGGTGTCTTTGATGCGATTGGTGCCGAACGCGCTGATCCTCCGCCTGGCGGATCAGCGCCCGCGGAGCGTGCGCGGTAGCTAAAGCGAAATGGGATTAGGTTGAATCACCATTTCGCCTTAGCTTGTTGTTTGAGCATGATCTTTTCCGAAAACCGGTATCCACTCTTCGGGATCATGCTTTAATAGGCGGCGCGCCGCCGCGATCGGCTTCGGCGGCGAAGGCTTTGCGGCGAAGGCATGGGGCTCTAGCGAGTTTGTTCGGTCGGGTTTATGCCACCTCCGGTCCTGCGGCTTCCGGTCCTGATCATCCTGCATCAGGAGCACTCGACGCCTGGCCGTCTCGGCCATGCCCTGCAACAACTCGGCTACACGCTGGACGTGCGACGGCCGCGCTTTGGTGAGCCGTTGCCGCCGACCATGGCGGAGCATTCGGCCGCGATCATTTTTGGCGGGCCGATGAGCGCCAATGATGGCGACGATTTCATCCGGCGCGAGATCGAATGGATCAGCGTGCCGATTAACGGCAACAAACCGTTCCTCGGTATTTGTCTGGGCGCGCAGATGTGCGCCAAATTTCTCGGCGGCAAAGTGTTTCGCCACCCGAGCGGCCATGCCGAGGTCGGCTATTACCCGGTGCGGCCGACCGCGGCCGGGCTTGCAGTCGTCGAGACCTGGCCGGAATGCGTCTATCAATGGCACCGCGAGGGCTTCGATGTGCCGTATGGCACCGAGCTTCTCGCCGAAGGCGACATTTTCGAAGTGCAGGCGATCCGCTTCGGCCGCGCCTTCGCGCTGCAGTTTCATCCCGAAGTCACCCACGCGATGATGCACCGCTGGACCACGACTGGCCACGACCGCTTGGCGATGCCAGGCGCGCGGCCGCGGCACACGCATTTCGATGACCGCGCGGTGTACGATTTTTCGGGCCGGGCGTGGCTGCGCGTTTTTCTCGATCGCTGGCTCAACGGGTGAGTGCTCTCACTCGCCCGCGCCGGCCAGCTGCTGCGCGAAATAAGCGACCGTCTTGGTGTAGACCTGCGATGCATTCCATTGCAGCAGCACCTGGAAATTCGCGGTGCCTTCGCCCCACGGCTGGCCTCGCTGCCAGCCGTAACCTTTGAGATAATTGGCGGTCGAGGCGAGCGCGTTGGTCGGATTGTGGATGAGATCGCGGCCGACCGCGTATTTGAGATAGGATGATGGCAGGAACTGCGTCTGGCCGATTTCGCCGGCCCAGGCGCCGCGCATCTCGGCCGGGTTCATATCGCCGCGGTCGACGATCTGCAGCGCGGCGATGAGTTCGCCGCGGAATTTGTCTGGCCGCCGGCAATCGTAAGCCAGCGTCGCCAGCGAGCGGATGGTCGGAAAGTGACCATTGTCGGCGCCGAAATCGGTCTCCAATCCCCAGATCGCGACGACCACCGCGCCCGGGACGCCATATTGTTGCTGGATGCGATTAAGCGCCGCGCTGTACTGCTGCATCATGCGCCGGCCGCGTCCGAGCCGCGGCGGCACCATGCGGCCGGCGAATTGATCGAAGCTCTGCCGGAATACGCCTTGGCCGTGATCGCGTCTGATGATGGCTGGATCGTAGGTGACACCGGCGAGCGCGGATTGGATCGCCGCTTGCGAAATGCCCTTCGCCGCGGCCTCCTCCTTCACGCCTTGCAGCCAGGTCGCGAAATCGCCACCACACGGCGCGGCGTGTGCCGACGATACGACACCCGCAAGCGCGAACAGCAAAATCATCAATTTGACGGCGCGCCGGCCCCGCATGGATAATTCCTCGCTGTTGTTGCCGTAGAACGCCAGCCAATCGGACGCTCTTTTCCTAAGAGCAAAGCATGGCAAGCTTCGCGGTGAAAGCGCCTCACAACCAGCGCGGCGGCCGGAAAACGCATGTCGTGCTTATGGACCTGGTGGAGCCGAGGGGAGTTGAACCCCTGACCTCCTCATTGCGAACGAGGCGCTCTCCCAACTGAGCTACGGCCCCGCCGTGTGCCCGCCTTGGGCATAAAACCAGGCCAAATTGGCGAGTGGCGCAGTAGCTTCCTCCAAACACCAACATCATCAGTCTGTTAACGCTGATAACCTAGCCACAACACAGGATGCGTTGCAAGAAACCGTTTTCCTTAGGACGCAACCGAAAGACATTGCGGTTGATGCCGCGAGGCGGTGTTCGGAGCACTCGCTGTGACAAAAGTGTGCCAAGACAGCGTTGGCTCGCCGTTGGTTGGGGAAAAGAACTACAAGCTGAACCTTCCGCCCAACATTCCCGCTGAAAACTTCTGGTCGGTGACCTTGTACGAGGCGGAGAACGCTTCCGGCCTTGCCAATGGCCAGCCGTTTCCGTCGCTCGGCTCACGCGACAAGCCCGCGCAAAACGCGGACGGTTCAACTGATCTTTATCTCGGGCCGAAGGCGCCCGACGGGAAAGCAGGTAATTGGTTGGCGACCGTTCCAGGCAGGGGCTACCTCGCGATCCTGCGCCTCTACAGCCCAACAACCAGCAATCGACAAGAGTTGGAAACCGGGCGACATCGAAAAAGTTCAGTGATTAGCGTCCGGGCATCCGTACCAATCAAAGGGAGGATGAAGTGACAGCAACTCGCCGCGAAATCATGGCAGCTAGTGGAGTGCTGCTCGCTGCCGCGACGACCTCGAAAATCGCGCCCGCGCAACAGGTGCCCGCGCCCACGTCGCCTGCGGACGTCCCCGGAACACCATCGGGCACGATTATGACTAGCCAGTATGTCTCGACGGTGGGGGCGAGCGCCTATTTGTGGGGTTGGCCGATGGTCAACCAGATCAACCGCCGCGCGTCCTTTGCAAAAGCGCCAGAGCCGGGACGTTTGGGCGGCGTCCTCCCAGTCGCGCCGGTAGGCCATGTCGGGATGCTCACCGACTACATCGCACCGGAACAGACTTTCGTTACCTGCCCGAACCAAGACACAGTCTACGGCGCAGGCTTCATGTCTCTCGACCAGCAGCCGGTAGTCGTCCAGGTTCCAGATTTCGGCGACCGGTTTTTCACGTATCAAATGGTAGACCATCGCACAGACAGTTTTGCTTCGATAGGCAAGCAGTACGGCACTAAACCCGGCGTCTATCTCCTCGTCGGACCGAATTGGAACAGCAATCCGCCCGCGGGGATCAACGCCGTTTACAAGTCCTCGACTGACCTTGCTGTGGTTTTCCCGCGTGTCTTTCAGGACGACACACCAGAAGACAAAGCGGCCATTCAGAGCTTACTCCGCCAGATCATGGTCTACCCGCTGACTGAGTTTGACGGTCAAATCAAAACCAAGGACTGGAGCAAAGCACCGTCGTTCCCTGCGCCTCCCGGCGCGGGTCAAGGCGAGACTAAATGGGTTGTTCCCGAGAAATTCTTCGACCAGCTTTCAGAGGTTCTACAGACGGTCTCTCCGCTTCCCGGCGAAGAGGCGCTGTACGGTACTTTCAAGTCGCTACTCGACGCCGCCGCAAAAGACCCGAAGATCAAAGACACGCTGATACAAACAGCAATCGCCGCTGAAGAACAACTGATCAAGCCGTTGTTTGATTTCCACAACAATGGACGGCCAGTCGGCAATGGCTGGACTTCGCCGCCAAACGGTGCGCGTTGGGGCACCGACTACCTATCGCGGACAGCGTCGGCAAAGTCGAACATGTACGACAATGCTCCGAACGAGACGCGGTACATTTACACTGATTTCGACAAAGATGGGCAACGACTGAGTGGTGCAAATCGTTACACGGTGACCTTTGCAGCCGGACAAACGCCTCCGGTCAACGGCTTTTGGTCACTAACTGTCTACAACAAGGAGCACTTTTTTGAGCCGAACGAACTCAATCGCTTTTCGCTTGGGACCAAGAGCATCAAGTCGATGAAGGAAAATGTTGACGGCGCTCTCACGCTCTATTTCCAGAACAAGTCGCCGGGGCAGGCCAAGGAGGCAAATTGGGTGCCGACCCCAACTGACGAGTTCTCACTGTACATCCGCGCCTACTGGCCCAAGGACGAAATTCTCAAGGGAGGGTGGACCCCGCCAGCAGTAATCAGAGTGACCTGACAGCGCGCACAACATTCTCGGTAAACCGCTGTCGTTCGAGGACTGCCTCCACTGCACGCAGCCAAGCGCTTGCAAGCTTTAGGACGAAGATTGCGAAATAGGGTGGTAGGGGCTTTCTGGAAATACGCGTGGCTATAGGAGGCTCATTTGTCTCTCCGCTCCGTCATTTGCGCCTGCAAACGCGAAAGCAGCCGAGCAGCAGACGTTGGATGCCACGCACCACCACGCGCCGTTACGATGCCCCGATCGTTCAGTTGAGCAGCGATAGAACACACGCTTATGGCGCAGAGCGCCTATTGAAGTCTTGTACATACTTCTCAGGATCGTCCTGGCCCCAGCTATCAACGAACCGTTGACAGGTGACGCCTGGCTTGTTGGCGAACTCGACGCGGTAGTGCTCATCAACTTCCGCGACCCTTTTGCGGATTGTCGCCTTACCTTCAATGACCAATTCATTAGGTGGTGAAATCTGAAATACTGTCACCACGTCACCCACCTTGTATTGGTGCGCCATCGCGCTCTCCCATCCCACACGCCAGCCCGACACCACGTCACCAACCTTATATTGGCGCGGCCAGCCGACCACATATTGTAGCAAATCATACCAAATCGATTTTTTACCCAAATCGCCATCAATGACTAAGTGGGCGAGCACCAATGATTTTGTTTGTCTTAATTTTTGATTTGGCTGCAGATGAGTGCGGGCCAGCCAGTTTTCGTTAATCAGCGTTGCGTTTTTGCATGAACAACTTTTGAATTGAAAAGCAGTGACTTACGTTTTGGAGTTCCCGTGACAATCTCATTCCCTGATGAATTCATAATCTTTGCACATTGAAAATCGTAGAACCGCAGCCGCTCGCACCTCGTGTGAGCGCGGCCCCGTCGACGTCCAGGTTCGGGCCGTCAATTTCCCCAATTAATAGTGGCCGCGAGGCTAAGCACGCGATCAACACAGCGGTAGCCGTAAGGGAGAACTCGTATGCAAATTTCCTTTTGTTTGGAACGCATTTTTATTAGTGTGGCGCTGACGCTAATCTTGTTTGTGAGCACTGCTCGTGCAGAGATGGCAAGCGTCTACGGCGGACGCGACGGATATTGCGGAAGTCGCACAGCCAACGGAGAGCGAGTAAATTGCTCAGCAATGACAGCGGCTCATCGCCGATTGCCATTTGGCACCCGGGTTCGCGTCTGTCACAGCGGGTGCGTTACAGTTCGCATTAATGATCGCGGCCCCTTTGTCCGGGGCAGGGATATTGATCTAACCCCGGGGGCGGCCCGAGCTATCGGTTTGGGTAGCACCGGGCATGTCACTGTTTCGCGACTGTGAAGCGTGCAGGAGAACCCATGAGGATGCGCGGTACTGGGTTTCCACGCAACGCAGAAATAGGAAGATAATGTCACCCGAGCGAAGAGCGCGGTTAATCAAGATTGGCTTTGTCTGGAATGCAGATATGGGTCTGGTTGCTTATCGACCAAAAAGAAAGGCGACGTGCGTTTAAAAGCCTACGGGTGATGATGGGCAAGCGCGGTGATAATCAGCCGCTTGAGACTACAGCATCATCTTCTGCCAGTGCAGCTTGCGAGGGCACCGGGGAAGTGAGTGGCACATCAATCTCGCACCTGAGGCCGTCAATGGGGTATTCAAGCCGTACCTCTGAAAACACAGCCTTGATGAGCTGAGTGCCAAAGCCGTGTTGTGTAGGCGCAGCCACGGGTGGTCCCTCGCTCTCCTGCCATTTAAACTTCAACACAAAGCTGGAGTGACTTCGCTCAACTGTCCAAGAAACTGCGATCTTTCCTCCTGTACTAGACAAAGCACCGTGCTTGGCCGAATTGGTTGCAAGTTCATGCAAAACGAGCGTGAAGTTTTGCGCCATTTGCGGCGGCAGCACGATGCTTGGGCCAGCGATGGTCGCCCGCTTCGAGAACGCCTCTAATTCCGTGCGTACGAGTTGACCGAAGTCCACTCCGCCCCAATTCGATCTAACCAAAGCACGATTAGCGCGAGCCAGCGCATGCAGTCGCGCCTCAAACGCTTCCTTGGCCTCGGTCAGAGAGGAGTAGCGACCGCCAAGGCTGCGTTGAGCGATTGACTGAATAACAGCAAGCAAGTTGTTACTGCGATGTTGCAGTTCAAGCAGGATCGTCTGATGCGTTCGTTCAGCCTGCTTGCGCTCAAGATAATCCGCAGCCTGTCGGGCCAGTATGTTTATAAGCCGTAACTGGCGTTCGCTTGGGTGACGGGGCCGAGTGAAATGTGTCGAAAGTACCCCCAACGGTCTTTCCTTGCTGCTCATCAAAGGTGTTGAGAGGACAGCGCGCACCCCCGCGTCCAGCAATACTTTCTGAGCGGGTTGCCCAACGAAAATCTCGCTCGTCAGTACGTCATCGACGATGATCTGTTTCACCGCGCCCATTGCTGCGCCGCAGGCCGCCTCATTCTTATTGACGCTGTCGAAGAATTTCAGGAACTCTTCTTCAAATCCTTGTTGTGTCGCTATGGTGAGTGAACCAGAGGTAGCATCGAAGAGCTGTAAGTTGCCCTTGTCCGCTTCCGAAATCGCGATGGCTGTCTTGGTAATCTCAG
>Ga0310911_10000090_pt1 | contig 30532 bp, 27 predicted proteins | sample GREbulkMGHF170_FD_203532 | JGI IMG/M metagenome (GOLD analysis project Ga0310911, IMG submission 203532) | Lab enrichment of tropical soil microbial communities from Luquillo Experimental Forest, Puerto Rico - GRE.bulkMG.HF170 | ecosystem: Environmental > Terrestrial > Soil > Tropical forest >... | reverse complement strand
TTCAAGTCAACGCGGCGGATCGTGACCGGCCATGATTCGCGAGGCAAGGCGGTCGTGCTGTTCGATGACGCCGTGCCGGCAAAGCAACGCGGAGCCAATGGGGTGACCTTATTTTGGGTCACGGGCGAGTTTCCCGTAGACGCCGCCGGATCAGGGGACCGCGCGCAGACGCCGGTCGGCGTACCGCCGCCGGCGAATGGCACGGTGTTCCGCGTTGTCGATTTTGCTCCGACAGCAGCGCATACCGCACCGATCGATCACAATGAAATTCTCCGTTCCATGGGTATCGATCCGGCGACGCAGGGCTATGCACGCCATGCCAATACCCACCGGACCAGGACGATCGATTATGCCATCGTGCTCGATGGCGAGATCGACATGCTGCTTGATGACAGCGAAATTCACGTCAAAGCCGGCGACGTTTTGGTACAACAGGCTACCAACCACGCTTGGGTGAACAACGGTACCAAGCCGTGCCGTATTGCCTTCATCCTGATCGACGCTAAGTCGCCGACAGCGTGGCAGAAGAATTGGAAGCAATGAAAATAGGCCATGAGAACGACGCCGCCTGCTCTCGCTGGCGCCGATGGAGGTCCTGATATGAATCGTGAAGTTGCCGTTTAATCCTATGCCGCTCCGGTCGCTAACCTCTTGGCGTTTGCGTTGGGCGTGGCAGCGGTCGGCCCGGTTGCGATCGGCGTTTTCGCCATCAGTCGCCTGGCGGTCGATCGCGTGGCAATCAAAAGAGCGAGGTTCGGCAAATTGGAGGTCGATGAATTGACGGTTCGGAAGTTGTATGTCGAGAACTCTGAGCCAGCCCGGTGACGGCCCTCAATACTCAATTCTTCACTGATTTCCGTCACCGCGTTTGGCTTCGTTGATCGGCGCAGTCACCAAATCTGCAGCGATCGCCTCCAGATTTTCTGCTGGCGCGGCCATCGACCGGCCTTCAACCGAACTTTCGATGTAGTCACACATTTGATCGAGAAGTCTGCACAGCCGGGCTGGGAATTCTTCCGACAGCTGATATCGCTCCCTCAATTTCAACCCAATCTGTTCTCTGGTAAGCCACCAGGCAAACGTTTCGTAAGCGCCGGTCTTGACATAGCTCTTGGTACTGCTTCTGGGCATCATCAACCGAGCGTTTTGGCACCTCTTCGACATTACTGCTAATTGCCGAACCAAGAGCTTGTTCCCTTTTCCATAAGACGGCCGCAAATTCCCGCGATGCAAAAAGCGTCGCTTTGAGCACGCAAAAAATCACAAAACCGGGTTCCTCGGAACCAATTCGGGCGTGATCGCCTATACTCGCGTGGAAAAACTGTTGCAGCTTCTTCCGGTGCGGCCGCAGCCGCTGCTCCTCCGCTACGGCGCGGCGGCAATACTGGTTCTACTCTTTTTCATATTCCATCTTGGAGTCGGACCCGCAGCGGGGGAATATGGCTTCATCGTCTATATTCCACCAATTCTACTGACATCCATTCTGTTTGATCGTGGCAGCGGTTTTTTTGCTACAGCGCTCAGCGTGATTCTTCTCGGCTCTGGCCTGGATTGGGCGGGCGACCTGGCGCACCATCTTAGCGCTCTCACTCTATTCGTCGTGGTTGCCGCGTTTATCGTGATCGTTGGCGAGGGCATGCGCACCGCGTGGGAGCGCGAGGTGAGAGCACAGCAGGCTGCCGAACTTTTGCTTGAAGAACAAGATCATCGCATCAAGAACGAACTGGGAATCGCCTCTTCCTTGATCACATTGCAAGCAAAGGCGCAAAGCAATGATGAAGTGCGAAGTGCGCTCGAGCAGGCTGTCGCTCGCCTCAATGTTCTTGCGAAAAGTCACGATCACCTGCGCATCCGGACTGGTGACCACGTCACCGACATGCAGGAATATTTGGGCGAGTTGTGCCGACAACTCGGCGACGCACTACGTGGAACGCGACCGATCGCTATCACGGTAGATGCCGATCACGTCGCCGCTCGCGGGCATTTGGCCACGCGCATTGGCCTGATCGTCAACGAACTCGTGGTCAATGCGCTCAAACACGCCTTTCCGGACGATCGTGCGGGCGCGATTTACGTCAAACTGGAGCGCATCCAGTCTGAGCTCACACTCACCATCGAAGATGACGGAGTCGGATGCCCCGAAGATGTAAAAGAGGGCCTTGGGTCCAGGCTCACGCGCCTGCTAGTGCAGGAATTGAAAGGCACGATCACGCGCAACGACACACCGAACGGGTGTCGGATAACAATCACAATTCCAACCAATGGATTAGATCGCGAAGCGAATCGAATCTAGGACCAGCTAAACTCCCGCCGGCAGTTACTTTGACCGTAACGGCCTGGCTCGGACTCTCCAACGGGGGTAGCCCTGATGAGCAAATAATCACGCCAACTTTACCCTCCCCCGCGAGCGGCCCTTGCGTTAGCAAGGCGAACACACTCCGTGCGCCCCATGGTTCCGCACGCGCTGGTGTTCGCTTGATGGTGCGGCACGATCTATTTATCACGAGCGTTGTTTGCCCAAAGTGCGGGCAAGGCGGAGCCGTCAAACTGGAGGCCAGTGTGCTCCCAGTCTATCAGTGCGGCCAATGGAGCACGACGTATACGCGTCTCTCGCCCGGCTTACGGCTCGGCCCAAAGGCAACAATCCTTTGCGCTCTATGCGAGGTCGAGGTCACGCTTGGCGGCCGAGCGCTACAGTCGAATTCTATCGACCGAACTTGATCTCTTGCCAAGATTCACGTGAGTAGCCGGCGGACCGCCGAGGCCCAATCGGCCAATCTGCGCGCCTGCTCAGCCGCGTCCATTTTTGGCTCGAAACGCCGTTCCGACCGCCAATGATGCGAAAATCGATCCGGCTCTGGAAAGAATCCGCGCTGCAAGCCGGCGAGATAGGCGGCGCCGAGTGCTGTCGTCTCCTTTATTCGCGGCCGATCGACCGTCGCGCCGAGGATGTCAGCCAGTCGCTGCATGGTCCAATCCGAGACCGCCATACCGCCGTCTACGCGAAGCGCGCTGAGCGCGCTTGCGCTGCCATGCCAATCGGCCTTCATCGCTGCGAGAAGGTCGGCGGTCTGAAAGCATACGCTTTCAAGCGAGGCTCGCGCCAATTCGCGCGGCCCAGTGGCGCGCGTCAAGCCGAATAGCGCGCCCCGCACATCGGGTCGCCAGTGCGGCGCGCCCAATCCAACAAAGGCGGGAACGAGCACGACATCCTGCGACGCGTCGGCCAGTTGCGCCAGTGCCCCGCTCTCTTCGGCACTGCGTATGATCTTCAAACCATCGCGCAGCCATTGCACTGCCGCGCCGGCGATAAAGATCGAGCCCTCGAGCGCATAGCTGCGTATCCCACTGAGCTGATAAGCCACGGTCGTGACGAGCTTGTTGGCAGAGGCGACCGGCGCGCCGCCGATGTTGAGAAGCACGAAACAGCCGGTGCCGTACGTGGCCTTCACCATGCCCGGAGAAAAGCACGCCTGTCCGATCAGCGCGGCTTGCTGATCGCCGGCAATGCCGCAGATCGGGATCGCTGCGCCGAATAGTTCGGGCTCGGTCAGTCCGAAGGTTGCCGATGAATCGAAGACCTCGGGCAAGACCGACCGCGGGATATCGAGCGCTGCGAGCAGCGCATCATCCCAGCCCCCAGTGTGAATGTTATAAAACAGTGTTCGGGACGCATTAGTCGCATCGGTCGCGTGAACGCGGCCGCCGGTGAGACGCCACAGCAGATACGAGTCGACCGTGCCGAAGGCGAGCTGGCCCCGCGCCGCTTGTTCGCGGGCGCCGCGAACGTTGTCGAGCAGCCAGGCGAGCTTTGTTCCGGAGAAATACGGATCGAGCAGGAGGCCGGTCTTGGCAGTGAATAAAGGTTCATGGCCGGCGGCCTTGAGCCGCGCGCACAGATCGACGGTGCGCCGGTCCTGCCAGACGATCGCGCGATGCACCGGTCGCCCGCTGGCGCGGTCCCACAACAATGTCGTCTCGCGCTGATTGGCGATGCCGATCGCCGCGATATCGCGGGCAGTGGCGCCGGCTTGGTGAAGTACCGCGCGGCAGGTCGAGAGCGTCGAGGACCACAGGTCTTCAGGCTCATGCTCGACCGTGCCATCGGCGGGAAAATGCTGCGGAAATTCCTGCTGCGCGACGACGGCAATCGAGGAGTCGCCGCGAAACAAAATGGCGCGCGTCGAGGTGGTTCCCTGATCGATGGCGAGGACGTAAGAGACCAAGCGATTTTCCAGCGGTTTGCTAATGGTTTTTTCTAGCGATTTTTTAGCGGCTCGCGGCCCGCGTACTTTCCTTTGCCGCAGGAATGGACAGGTGTTGCAGCCATCGCTCGCAGGACGTGATGGTATTGATCAGGAGCATGGAAACGGTCATCGGCCCGACGCCGCCCGGTACCGGCGTGATGTAAGAGGCCTTTGCCGCAACGCCGGCGAAATCGACATCGCCGACGAGTCTGCCGTCGGCAAGGCGGTTGATGCCGACATCGATCACCACGGCGCCGGTTCGCACCATCTGCGGCAAGATCAGATTTGGATAGCCGGCGGCCACGACCAGCACGTCGGCAAGAAGCGTAAATTGCGCCAGGTCGCGGGTCTTGGCGTGACAGATACAGACGGTGGCCTCGTGCTGCATCAGCATCAGAGCCATCGGCTTACCGACGATATTGCTCGCCCCGACGACGACGACGTTCTTGCCTTCGAGCGAAATATTCTCGTGCTCGAGCAGTTTCAGCACGCCGTAGGGCGTGCACGGCGGGAAAACCGTGCCGCCAACGACAAGGCCGCCGACATTATAGAGATGGAAGCCATCGACATCCTTGTCCGCGGATATTGTGTGCAAGATGCGCGCCATATCGAAAGAGGCCGGCAGCGGCAGCTGCACCAAAATGCCGTGCACGGCCGCATCCACGTTAAGCTCGGCAATCTTGGCGACAACCTCGTCCTGTTTAACGTCGGCGGGATAATCGAAGCGGAACGAGCGGATGCCCACGTCAGCACAAGCGCGAATCTTGTTTTTGACGTAAATTTTTGAAGCCGGATCGGAGCCGACAAGAATGACGGCCAATCCCGGCGGCACGCCCGATTGGGCGACGATGCGCTGCACGCGCTGGCGGCACTCGTTGCGGATATTCCGAGCAACCGCATTACCATCAATGATCTTTGCGGTCATGCGGGCTCCAAAATCATCGAATTGCTCCGGCTGCCATGGCCTACCCGCCAAGAGGTTCCAAGTGATGCCAGGTGGCGCCAAAGGGGCCGCTGGAAAGCTCGACGGCGAAGATGGCACGTGCTTCTGCCGATTTGAAGCGGCACGGCGATATGCGGTGAGGCACTTGAGTGGGGCGTTGCGCTTTTGACACTACTTAACATCCACGCCTCGCCCTATCGATTGCGATCCTGACCGATGTGGAGTACGACGGCCAACGGCACGCGTGGCGCCGCCGCATTAACCAAAGCCGTGGAAACGGCCGAGCCGAGGCGGCAACATGGCAGGTGCAAGTAGAAGCGGCTGAGACGGAAATGACGCGGAGCAACGCCCGCTTTAGAACGTTTCATCAACTGCACGGTGCGCGGTGACTGCGTTGATTGCCAGAGTCGGGAATCCATTGGAGATTCCGCGGCGGCTGCGCGCGCTCGTTCGAGCGCGAGAATCAAGTCTCATTCTGCTCGCGGTGCTGGTCGGCGTGCTGGGCGGTCTCGTCGTCGCGGCAATGGGTAGCTGCGTCGAACTTTTGCATTTGTGGCTATTTCACCTGGAGCCCGGCGAACGCCTCTCGGCGCGGTTCACGCTGGATCCGGTGCTGGCCATTTCGATCCCTCTGCTCGGCGGCTTGTTGTTCGGCATCGGCAGCGAGATTCTCCAGCGCTGGCGGCCCGAACGGGAAATCGACCCGATCGAGGCCAATGCGCTGCACGGCGGCCGGATGTCGCTATTGGGCAGCATCATCGTCGCCACCCAAACGGTGTGGTCGAGCGGGGTCGGTGCCTCAGTCGGCCTCGAGGCCGGCTACACGCAATTCGCCAGCGGCCTTGCCTCGCGCATCGGCGTCGCATTTCGCCTGCGCCGCAGCGATCTTCGCATCCTGGTCGGCTGCGGCGCGGCCGCGGGAATCGCCGGCGCTTTCGGCGCCCCGCTCGCAGGCGCCTTCTACGGTTTCGAACTGATCATCGGCAGTTATGCACCGGCGAGCCTTGCTCCGGTCGGAATCTCTGCGCTGATCGGCTATTTGGTGGCGCACTCGGTGGAGCCCGCCGATCTTGGCGTGGTCGCACCCGACAAAACCGTTCTGGTTACGCACGATCTCGTACTTGCTGCCGTTGTCGGCCTGCTCTCGGCTGCACTCGGAATCATTCTCATGCGCGGGGTGGCCTTGTGCGAGTCGGTGTTCACCCACATACGGCTGCGCCCGGCATTGCGGACGATGCTGGGGGGACTCGTGGTCGGGGTCATGGCGCTCGCCTCGCCACAGGTCATGTCGTCCGGTCACGGCGCGTTGCGCGTCATCGGCACGCTTGATCTTTCGCTTCGCACCGTAGCGATTGTATTCCTGTTGAAGATTCTGGCCTCGATTGCCTCGCTTGGTTCCGGATTTCGCGGCGGCCTGTTCTTTTCCTCGCTTCTGATCGGGGCGCTTGGCGGACATTTGCTGGCCGAAGCGATCACCATGACCTGGCCGACCATGGATTTCGATACCAATGCGTCATCGGTGATCGGCATGAGCGCCTTGTCGGCATCGGTCATCGGCGGCCCGCTGACCATGACGTTTATCGCGCTGGAAACAACCGGCGATCTGTGGCTGACCACTGCAGTGCTGATTGCGGTGATCATCGCGGCGCAGCTCACGCGCGAAGTCTTCGGTTATTCGTTCGCGACTTGGCGTTTCCATCTGCGCGGGGAGACGATCCGCAGCGCCGCCGATATCGGCTGGATGCGTGATCTGACGGTCGAGAAGATGATGCGCCAAGATGTCGAAACGACTAAAGCGACAGCTACAGTCGCCAAATTCCGCGAGGCCTACCCGCTCGGCTCCACGATTTATGTGGTCGCCCTAGATGACCTCGACCGCTATGTCGGGCTTGTTCTGGTGGCCGAAGCTCACGGGGCGGACATCGCGCCGGAGCGAGCCGTCAAGGACCTCCTGCACTTTCCGGACGAAATGCTGCTGCCGGAAATGGCGGTCAAGGAAGCGGTGCTCGCTTTCGACCGCGCCGAGGCCGAAGCGCTGGTCGTGGTCAATTCCTTCCTCGACCGGCGCGTCGCCGGACTGCTCACCGAAGCTTACGTGCTGCGCCGCTACGCTGCAGCCCTGGAAGGACGCCGCCGTGACCTTACCGGGGAATAGTATTTATCGCCAAGAATCGTATTTTGGGCGGCGGCACGCCGGCAACAGGCTGGCGCTGTGCCGCGGTGCAAGAAATACGCGCTACCGCACTGTCGAATGAAATGAGGGGCCTATAGATATATTGAGCGGAAATCATTGCCTTCAATCCAAGCCGGGGCTTTACTAGCGCAAATAGTGCGTGCCGGCGATATCGCCTGCAAAACTCCTCGCAAACAGCTACCGAGCAAGCCACCGAGACAGCCCTGTATATGTTCACTCCGCTCGCCAATCCCTTCGCGGACCTTGCAACGATCGTGCCGCCGGCAATCATGCAAATCTACGTCGTCGTGATGGCTCTCTTGGTCGTGGGCGGCACGCTCTTTGACATTATACATAAGAAGAGTGCGACGTATTTTTTTAACAATTGGCGCAGCTTCAAGAACCAAGCGAAGCGGCAGATCGGCGCCGGGCAAATGGTCTCGCTGGCAGTTCAAACCGCCGTCATCGATGTTATGGCTTCGGGCGAGTTCTGCAACATGCGGCGCAGAGTAGCGCATCTGCTGACGATGTACGGCTTTGTGATTTATCTCGTCACCACCATCATTATGGTGTTTGTCTATCCGACATCCGCGCCACCCACGCCCGCCAGCGTTACGGTGCTGTGGTACGTCGGCATCCTGATGGTTTGCGTCGGTGGTTACTGGTTCTGGTTTTTCATCAGAGTCGACGTTGTTGCGGAAGGCAATTCGCCATTCCGATTTGTGCGCGCCGATCTGTTTATCGTTTCGCTGGTCTTGAGTGTTACCTTCGCTTTGCTGTGGGCGTGCCTGCAATCGACCAGCAACATGGCGTGGAGTTATGTATTTCTTGTTCTCTATCTTCTCGCCACAACCATATTATTTGGATCGATTCCCTGGTCCAAGTTTTCGCACATGTTCTTCAAGCCCGCTGCCGCTCTGGAAAAAAGGGTAGCCGAAGCAAATGGCACGATGAGCAATCTGCCGCCTCCGGCCGACGCGCCGAGAAAATATGGTGGCGGGCTCAAGCATGCGCGGCACTATTGATTGCCGGCGCATCGACTTTGGCACAGGAGACAAGGACAGATCATGCCGACCTTTGTTTACATGACGCGCTGCGACGGCTGCGGCCATTGTGTCGACATTTGCCCGTCCGACATCATGCACATCGATACTACCTACCGGCGCGCGCTCAACATCGAGCCCAACATGTGCTGGGAATGTTATTCCTGCGTTAAAGCCTGTCCGCAGTTTGCGATCGACTGCCGCGGTTATGCCGATTTCGCGCCGCTCGGCCATAGCGTGCGCGTGCGCCGGGAGGAGGAAAAGGCGACTATCTCCTGGAAAATCAAATTCCGCGACGGCCGCGAAAAGAACTTTGTGTCGCCGATCAGAACCACGCCTTGGGGTTCGATTAAATCCCCGGCCGATTATGCGCCGCCGGGCACCGAGGCGCTAAAGTCGCAGCAGCTCGCGCACGAGCCTGAGGCCCTCAAGATCGACGCGCTGCCGGCGCTATCGCGGAATCGTTTCAGGCAAGGACCAATCTGATGCGTCGCCGCAAGACCGTATTTGTTGACGCCGACATCCTTGTCGTCGGCGGCGGCATGGGCGGCTGCGGCGCCACCTACGAGTCAAGGTACTGGGGCCGGGATTTGAAAATCGTCTGCGTCGAGAAAGCCAATATCGAACGCAGCGGCGCGGTCGCGCAAGGGCTCTATGCGATCAATTGCTACATGGGGATGCACTGGAACGAAAATCAGCCTGAAGACCATGTCCGTTATGCACGCAATGACCTCATGGGTCTGGTTCGCGAAGATCTGGGCTACGACATCGCGCGGCACGTCGATGCCACGGTGCACAAGTTCGAGGAATGGGGTCTGCCGATCATGCGCGATCCCGAGACCGGGAGATATCAGCGCGAAGGCAAATGGCAGATCATGATCCACGGCGAGAGCTATAAGCCAATCGTCGCCGAGGCTGCGCGCAAAGCCGCCAGCGAAGTCTACAACCGGATCATGGTGACCCACCTGCTGATGGACAGGAAGCGGGCCAACCGCGTCGCCGGCGCCGTCGGGTTCAACGTGCGCACTGGCGATTTCTACGTATTCCGCGCTAAGGCCGTCATTGTCGCCGCCGGTGGCGCCTCGCACATCTTCAAACCGCGCGCTGTCGGCGAAGGCATGGGGCGAACCTGGTACGCGCCGTGGAGCAGTGCCTCGGCCTATGCCTTGCCGATCCTCGCCGGCGCGAAGATGACGCAAATGGAAAATCGGATCGTGCTGACCCGCTTTAAGGACGGCTATGGCCCGGTCGGCGCCTATTTCCTGCACTTAAAGACCTACACGCAAAACGCTTATGGGCAGGATTATGAGGCATTCTGGCACGACTCGATCGAGAAGATGGTCGGGGACTACGTCAATCATCACCCGGTGCCGACCTGCTTGCGCAACCACGCGCTGCTCGAAGAGGTCAAGGCGGGCCGCGGGCCGATCCGCATGGTCACCAAGGAAGCCTTCCAAGACCCGCACAAGGAGACGGTCGGCTGGGAAAATTTCCTCGGCATGACAATCGGACAAGCGGTGGTCTGGGCGTCGCAGAATATCGATCCCAAAGAAATAAATCCCGAACTGACCACGTCGGAGCCCTACGTCATGGGCTCGCACGCGACCTGTTCGGGCGCCTGGGCGAGCGGACCGGATGACTACGCGCCGGACGAATATCAGTGGGGCTATAACCGCATGATGACTGTCGAAGGACTGTTTGGCGCCGGCGATGCCATCGGCGGCTCCGCGCACAAGTTCTCGTCGGGATCTTTCACCGAAGGCCGGATCGCCGGCAAAGCCGCCGTCAAATACGTCAACGAAGCTGGGAAAGAGTGGCCCGAGGTCAGCGAAGTGGAATATGAAGGCCTGAAAAAAGTCATCTACCAGCCACTGGAAAATTATCAGATCGGCCGCAATGAAATCGTCGCCGGCACCGTGTCGCCGAGCTATCTTCTGCCGCTGCATGGTCTGCAGCGGCTCGAAAAGATCATGGACGAATATGTCGGCGGTATCAGCGCGCACTACACGACCAACGAACCGCTGCTTACCCGCGGCCTCGAACTATTGGGCATGCTGAAGGAAGATCTCGCCCATCTCGGCGCCGAAGATCTACACCAGCTGCAGCGCGCATGGGAGCTTCACCATCGCGTGCTCGCTTCTGAATGTGTCACCCAGCACACGCTGTTTCGGACGGAAACGCGATGGCCGGGATATTATTATCGCGCCGATCATCCGAAACTCGACGATGAGGATTGGCATTGCTTCACGCTGTCGCGCTATGACAGTGACTCCGGCAAGTGGGCGATGGAGAAGGCGCCGGTGTATCACATTATCGACTGATCACCGGCGATGAGAATGCCAGCTCTATCAGATTGAGCATGCATGTGTGGCCCGCGCTACGCCCCTCCCCGCCGAATTTTAGGTCATCTCCTCCAGGATGATTTGATCTGTAGAAAGCGATCGGGACATAACAGTCGGACATAGTCATTTGACGTAGTCACTAGTCATGGCCCAACTCGTGCCGCCGCACCATTCGGAAGTGGTCAAGCCGCTATCGCTGCCGCAGGGACAGCGGCTTGAAGAGCATAAGCGGGCCGAAAAACTGAAGAAAATTCCTCTCAATTCGCGCACGGTCTCCGACCTTTTGATGCTGGCGATGGGAGCCTATACACCGCTCGACGGCTTCATGGGCCATGACGATTGGCGCGGTTCATGCCTAGACATGAAATTGTCCAGCGGCGCGTTCTGGCCGATTCCGATCACGCTTTCGATCGAGGCCGATCTTGCTAATAGCATCCGCGCTGAAGAAGAAGTCGCGCTCGTCGACGCGGAGAGCGGTGAAATACTCGCCGTCATGCAGGTCCGCGAGAAATATGCGATCGACAGGTCAGTGGAGGCCGAGCACGTCTACCGTACGACCGATCCGAAGCATCCCGGTGTCGCGAAACTCTTCCAGCAGGGCGACGTCAATCTGGCGGGGCCGGTATCCGTTCTCAGCGAAGGCGAATATCCCGTCAAATATCCGAAACTCTATGTCCGCCCGGCTCAATCGCGGGCGATGTTTCTGCAACGCGGCTGGTCGACCGTCGCCGCCTTTCAGACCCGAAATCCGATGCACCGCAGCCACGAGCACCTGGTCAAGATCGCGGTAGAGGTGTCAGACGGCGTCTTCATCCATCAGGTGCTTGGCAAATTGAAAGCGGGCGACATTCCGGCTGATGTTCGGACCCGGGCAATCCAGGCGATGATCGATAATTACTTCCGCCCGGAAACGATCATTCAGGCAGGATATCCGATCGAGATGCGCTACGCCGGGCCGCGCGAGGCGCTCCTGCACGCGCTCATTCGCCAGAATTTCGGTTGCTCGCATCTGATCGTCGGGCGCGATCACGCCGGCGTCGGCGATTATTATGGACCGTACGATTCACAACGCATTTTCGATCAGCTCTGGCCTGGCGCGCTTGCCACCAAACCGCTGAAGATCGACGTGACGTTTTACTGCCGTAAGTGTTACGGCATGGCGACAGGAAAGACCTGCCCGCATGATCCGAAATATCACATTTCGATTTCCGGCACCGAGCAGCGCGCCATGCTTTCCAGCAATGCCGAGATACCGCCGGAATTCAGCCGGCCCGAAGTGGTGGCGATCCTTAAAGAATATTACGCCGGGCTGAAATCGAAGAGCAAAGCATGATCTTTATTTCGTCGTCATTGCGAGCGAAGCGAAGCAGTCCAGATAGCGAAACGATAACTGGATTGCTTCGTCGCTTACGCTCCTGGCAATGACGAGATAGCCTGGAGCGATTTCGTGATCGTCGCGCAGATCTCCGACACGCATCTCGCGCTCGACACACGCGACGCCGAGCGGCGAATGCGCGACTTCGCGCTCACCATCGCCGACATCAACGCGCTCGACCCGGCGCCTGACGTGATCGTTCACACCGGCGACATCGTCCATAACGGGCGACAGGACGAATATGCGCAAGCTCTTGCCATTCTTAAAAAGGCGCGGGCGCCGTTTTATGTGCTACCCGGCAATAAGGACGACAGGGCTAATCTGCGTGCGGCTTTTTCCAACGGCGGCCATCTCGCCGCCAACGGCGACTTCATCGACTATACGGTCGAAAATTATCCGGTCAGGCTGATCGCCTTGGACACGCTCAGTGAAGGAAAGAATCGGGGTGAGTTTCGGCGCGAACAGGCCGAGCATTTGGCCGCGTTGATTGACGCCCACGCCCGTAAGTCCATTGCGGTTTTCACCCATCATCCGCCATTCGAGGTCTCGGTCGGGCCAGATCGATTCCACTTCGAGACCATGGCAAGCATGGCGTTATTGCGCGATGCGTTGCAGCATTCCGGGCGCGTCGTCGCTATTTTCAGCGGCCACGTCCATCGTGGAACCGCGGGACAAGTCGGACGCATCCCCGCGAGTGTGGTGCCGTGCGTCGCGACGACGCTGCGCAAGGGCGAATATCCTGCGCACATGAAGACGCGCCCCGTCTATCACCTGCACCGCTACGATCCGGCCTGGGCTTTGCCACCGAAAGCCGAATTGTCGGCACCACGGCGGCACTTGAGGGAACGAACGCTTCAGTTCCGGCGAAAACCTTTGCGGGCCGCTGACAAGATCAACCCGGCACAACTGCCGTTGCCTCGATCTCAAGCCGCGCCTCGTTTTCAACCAGCGCGCCGACCTGGACCAGCGTCATGGCCGGAAAGTGTTTGCCCATGACGTCGCGATAGGCCTCGCCTAGTTCGCGCAGCCGCGAGAGATATTCCTGCTTGTCGAGGACGAACCAGGTCAGCCGCGTGATATGTTCCGAGCGGCCACCGGCTTCGGCAACGAGCGCCACGATATTTGCGAGTGCCTGATGCGCCTGCGCAACAAAATCTCCACTCTCGAATCGCTGCTCGGCGTTCCAGCCGACTTGGCCGGCGAGAAAGACCATACGGCCCTCGGCGACGACGCCGTTGGCGAAGCCCTTGGCTGGGCGCCAGCCGCGCGGATGAAGAAAAGTGTGTCCCGCCACTTGCGCCCTCCTCACGACGCGCTAAAGCGATGTGAGATTAGATTGAATCGCCATTCCGACTTAGCTTGTTGTTTGAGCATGATCTTTTCCGAAAACCGGTATCCACTTTTCGGGATCATGCTCTGGCCGCTGGGTTTTGGCGAAGCCGAAATCGTTGGATCTTGCCGGTCTGTGTTTTCGGCAGGGCGTCGGTGAATTGCACCGAGCGTGGATATTTGAATGGCGCAATCGTTGCCTTGACGTGATCCTGCAAACGCTTGGCGCATTCCGCGCTCGGCTCGACGCCGTCCTTGAGCACGACATGGGCCTGAACGATCTGGCCGCGCTCCTCGTCGGTGACCCCGATGACCGCGCATTCCTTGACGTCCGGATGCGACAGCAACGCCGCCTCCACTTCCGGCCCGGCAATGTTGTAGCCGGACGAAATGATCATATCGTCGGCGCGCGCCGCAAAATGGAAGTAGCCTTTGTCGTCCTGGAAAAATGCGTCGCCGGTGAGATTCCACCCGTTACGCACATAGGAATCCTGGCGCTTATCGGCGAGATAGCGGCAGCCGGTGGGACCGCGAACGGCAAGCTTGCCGATTTCGCCGCGCGGCTTTTCTGTCATGTCGTCACCGACGATCTTGGCCTCATAGCCGCCGACGGGTTTTCCGGTCGAGGCCGGCGCCGCATCGCCGAGCCGGTTGGAAATGAAGATGTGCAGCATTTCGGTCGAGCCGATGCCGTCGAGGATCGGCTTGCCGGTCTTGGCCATCCATTCCTTGAAGACCGGTGCCGGCAATGTCTCCCCGGCGGAAACCGCAACCCGCAGCGATGAGAGGTCCGCGCCCTCATGCATGGCGCCGAGCATGGCGCGATAAGCGGTCGGCGCGGTGAACGACACCGTTGCTTTGTAGGTCTCGATGATCTCGACCATATTGCCCGGCGAAGCATTTTCCAGAAGCGTCGCGGTCGCGCCAAAGCGCAGCGGAAAAATTGCAAGCCCGCCAAGACCAAAAGTAAAGGCGAGCGGCGGGGAGCCGACGAATATGTCGTCAGGCGTCACCGAAAGAATCTCCTTGGCATAGCTGTCGGCGATGATCAGAAGATCGCGGTGAAAGTGCATGGTCGCCTTCGGCTCACCGGTGGTGCCGGACGTGAAACCCAGGAGCGCGACGTCGTCGCGCCCGGTCTTCGCCGCGTTGAAGCTCACCGATTTGCTGAGCGCGATACGATCGAGCTCGGCGTCATGGTTGGCGGTGCCGTCGAAGCCAATGACTTGCTTGAGATGCTTATTGGTCTTGGCGCAACTGATCAATTCATCCATCAACCGAGTGTCGCACAGCGCCAGCGTCACTTCGGCTTTGTCGACGATCTTGCTTAATTCGCCGGCGCGCAGCATCGGCATGGTATTGATGACCACGGCGCCGGCCTTGGTTGCGGCGAGCCAGCACGCCACCAAAGCCGGGTTGTTCGCCGACCGGATGAGAATGCGATTGCCGGGCTTGATGCCAAAATCCTCGACCAGCACGTGGGCGATGCGGTTGGTCCAATCGGACAGCTCCTTGTAGGTGCGGCGGCGGCCATTGCCGATCAGTGCGTCGTGATCGCCGAAGCCGCGCGCCACCATGCGGTCGGTTAGTTCGACCGCGGCATTGAGCTCCTCGGGATAATCGAAGCTGTCGAGCAAAATATCCGGCCATTTATGGGCAGGTGGAAGGTTGTCCCGCGTGAACGTATCGAGATGGGCCGAGCGGCCGAGCGCACGGGTAGCCATGATTACCCTCCCGCAAGCAGCTGTCTTGCGATAATGACCTTTTGCACTTCGGACGCGCCCTCGTAGATGCGCAGCGCCCGAATGTCGCGGTACAGCCGTTCGGCGATGTGGCCGCGGCGAACGCCGTCGCCGCCGTGCAGCTGCACCGCTTTGTCCACCACCCGTTGTGCGCGTTCGGTCGCGAACAATTTGGCCATAGAAGCTTCGCGGGTCACCCGCGCAGCGCCCAAATCTTTGGTCCAGGCGGCGCGGTAAACCAATAAAGCCGCGGCGTCGATGTCGAGGGCCATTTCGGCGATCGCGCCCTGTACCAGTTGCAAGTCGGCGAGCGCACCGTCGAACATGCGGCGATCCCGCACCCGCTTGAGCGTCTCGTCGAGCGCCCGGCGGGCGAAGCCGAGCGCGGCGGCAGCAACTGTTGCACGAAACACATCGAGTGTCGTCATAGCGATCTTAAAGCCATCGCCCGGCGCGCCGATCATGGCGGTCGCCGGCACGCGCACGTTATCGAAGGTGATACGCGCTAAGGGATGCGGCGAAATCACATCGAGCCGCTCGGCGACCGAAAATCCCGTTGCATCGCCGGGAACGAGAAATGCGGAAATGCCTTTGGCACCCGAGGCTTCGCCGGTGCGGGCAAACACGACGTAAAGATCGGCGATGCCGCCGTTCGAAATCCAGGTCTTTTCCCCGCCCAAGACATAGCTGTCGCGCTCGCGCCGGGCCGCCATGGCGATATTGGCCACGTCGGATCCGGATTGCTGCTCGGTCAGCGCGAAAGCGGCGACGGCCTCGCCCCCGCGAGTACGCGCGAGCCAGCGGCGTTGATCCGCATTCCCGAATAGGCTGATCGGCCCGGCACCGAGGCCTTGCATTGCGAAGGCGAAATCGGCGAGCGCATCGTGCCGCGCCAGTGTTTCGCGAATAAGGCAGAGTGCACGCACATCGAGCGGCGCCGGCGCCGCCGGATCGGGCGCAGTATAAGCAAGCCAACCGTCCCGGCCGAGTTTGCGCACCAGATCACGGCAGGCAGCGTCGAGGTTAGCGTGCGCGCTAGCATTCGCACTTGCATTCGCACTTGCATTCGTACTTGCATTCGCACTTGCATTCGTACTTGCATTCGTACTTGGAAGATTCGCGGCGCACCAGGATTCGATGGCGCCCGCAAGCGCGCGATGACGCTCCTCCAAGAACGGCCAGGTGAGGAAGGTTTTATCCGGCATATGAGCGCGATCCGATCAAATTGAATCCCTTTTTGCGCATGATCTTGTCCGAAAACCGGTACCCGCTTTTCGGGATCATGCGCTAGTTACCCTGGAATACCGGTTTCTGCTTAGCGACGAAGGCACGATAGGCGCGCTCGAAATCCTTGGTCTGCATGCAGATTGCTTGCGCCTGCGCTTCCGCTTCGATGAGCTGATCAAGACTCATCGACCATTCTTGATTGAGCTGTGTCTTGGTGATGCCGTTGGCGAAAGTCGGCCCTGAGGCGATGCGTTGCGCCAGCTCCAAGGCCTCGGTTTCGAGCGATTGCGCGTCGACGAGCTTGTTGAAGAAGCCCCATTGCTCGCCTTCGTGCGCAGTCATGGCGCGACCGGTGAACAAGAGCTCGGCAGCGCGGCCCTGGCCGATGATGCGGGGCAGTATCCCGCAGGCACCCATGTCGCAACCGGCAAGCCCGACGCGATTGAACAGAAACGCAACTTGCGCCTGCGGCGTGGCGAGACGCAGATCGGCAACCATGGCGATGATGGCGCCAGCGCCGGCGGCCGTGCCATCGACCGCGGCAATGATCGGCTTGCCGCAATGAAGCATCGCCTTGACGAGATCGCCGGTCATACGCGTGAACGCCAAGAGCTGCTTCACGTCCATCGCCACTAGCGGACCGATAATCTCCTGGACGTCGCCGCCGGAACAAAAATTGCCGCCGTTCGGCAAAAAGACGACGGCGTGGATGTCGTCGGCATAAGGCAGTTTACGGAACATGTCGCGCAATTCGGCATATGAGTCGAAGGTCAGCGGGTTCTTCCGTTCCGGCCGGTTCAGCTGAATGACCGCGACGGTCCCGTCCACGCGCCAGATGAAATGCGAAGCTTGAAAGCCTACCATTGATGTCATGCTTCGCCCTCCCACTCGCTGCGAAACGATTTCAGCTTGGCCGACAATTGCTCGGCATCGCGTGCGGAAACACCGCCGAGCAGCTCATCAATCCAGCGCTCATGTACCGCCGCCATGGTTGCGAAGGCGGCGCGGCCGCGACGCGTCAGCGTAATGAACGAAGTCCGGCGGTCGCCGTCGCGTTGCGAGCGCGCGACATAGCCTTCCGATACCAACCGATCGACGATGCCTGTGACATTGCCGTTCGACACGATCAGAAACCGCGCTATTTCGCTCATCAGCATGCCATCGGGTTTACGATAGAGCGCCGCCATCACATCGAAGCGCGGCAAAGTCATATCGAATTGCGCCTTGAACCGTTCGCGCGTGATACCCTCAATGAAGCGGCTCGCCCGCAATAGCCTGATCCATAGCCGCAGCCGCGCTTTTCGCTCAATTGTTCTGCCATTGTCCTTAATTGCTGCAGCGGCGGCCGGCGCTGGCGTCACCAAATCTCGCCTCACCAATTCTCGCCTCACCATGTCTCGCCTCCGGAAACTGAGATGGCCTGGCCGGTGACTGCCGCGCTGTCACCGGCGCAGAGCCAGATCACGGCAGCGGCCACCTCTTCGGGTTTGATGAAGCGCGCTTGCGGATTGCTCGCCGCGAGCGCGCTGCGCGTTTCTTGTTCGCTCCGCTTGGTCGCGGCGACGATGCGCTCGACAGCGTGTTCGAGCATCGGCGTCTGTGCATAGCCCGGACACACCGCGTTGACCGTGATACCGGATCTCGCGGTTTCGACCGCCAGTGCACGGGTGAGGCCAATCACGCCGTGTTTGGCGGCGACGTACGGGGCCACATAAGCGTAGCCCTTGAGCCCAGCGGTCGAGGCAATAAAGACGATGCGTCCCCATTGTCGCTCGCGCATCGCGGTGAGCGCGGGTTGCACCGAAAGAAACGCGCCGGTGAGATTGACCGCGATCATCTTGTCCCACAACGCGCGAGAGACTTTTTCAGCGGGCGCGCTTTCCGCCGCGCCGGCATTGGCGACGACGATGCCGAAATCGCCTCGCACCTCCTGAGCGTCGCGATAAAGCTGGCGCAATGAATCCGCATCGGTGACATCTGCGGCTTGCGCATGAATGTTGTCGTGGTGCGCAGCACTGGCTTGCAACTGCGCGAGGCGTCGGCCGCAAATCGTGACCATGGCGCCGGCTTGCGCCAATGCCAGAGCGATTGCAGCGCCAATTCCGGTGCCGCCACCGGTGACCAGCGCGTGCTTGCCCGTGAGAGTGCCGGCGCTTGCCATATCAGAACGCGCCCGGCCCCGGCTCGGCGCCGCCGGACAGCCGATAGAGCTGATCGCGCCCGGCATAATAAGGCGACGGCCAGGCCTCGCCGCGGTCGCCGAGCTTCGCAGCGGCGTGCAGTGTCCAATATGGATTGGCGAGATGCGGCCGCGCCAGGCAAACGAGATCGGCGCGGCCGGCCATCAGGATCGAATTGACGTGATCCGGCTCGTAGATGTTGCCGACCGCCATGGTCGCCATGCCGGTCTCGTTGCGGATGCGGTCGGAGAACGGTGTCTGGAACATACGGCCGTAAATCGGCCGCGCTTTGATAGAGGTCTGTCCCGCCGACACGTCGCAAATATCGACGCCGGCTTCCTGCAGTATGCGGCTGATCGCGACGGCGTCGCGCGGTTCTACGCCTTCCGACCCAACCCAGTCATTGGCGGAGATGCGCACCGAGATCGGCTTTTCCGCCGGCCAAACGGCTCGGACTGCTTGGAAGATTTCCAGCGGATAGCGCATGCGGTTTTCGAGCGAGCCGCCATATTGGTCGGTGCGCCAATTGGTCAGCGGCGTGATGAAAGACGACAACAGGTAACCGTGCGCGCAGTGGATTTCGAGCATGTCAAAGCCGGCGCGCGCCGCCATTGTCGCCGCCGCGACAAACTCGTCGCGCACCCGATCCATATCGGCGCGATCCATGGCGCGGGCGCGCTGATTGCGGTCCGACCAGGCGACCGCCGACGGCGCCATGACCGGCCAATTGCCGGATTTAAGCGGCGCATCCATTTCCTCCCAGCCGAGCTGGGTCGAGCCTTTGGCGCCGGAATGGCCAAGCTGACAGCAGATTTTAGCGTCGGTTTCGGCATGAGCGAAATCGACGATGCGCTTCCACGCTCGTTCGTGCTCCGGTGCGTACATGCCGGTGCAGCCGGGCGTAATCCGTCCTTCCGAGCTGACGCAAGTCATCTCGGTGCAGACCAGCGCCGCGCCGCCCTTGGCGCGTTCACCGTAATGCACCAGATGCCAATCGGTCGGGCAGCCGTTGACGGCTTTGTATTGCGCCATCGGCGACACCACGATGCGGTTTTTCAAGCGCAAGTCGCGCAGCCGGAACGGCGCGAACATCGGCCGCCGTATCGTGTTGTCGTCGGCGCCGGCAAGTCGCTGGAACCAAGCCTCCGCGCCTTCCAGCCAATCTCGATCGCGCAGCCTTAAGTTTTCGTGACTGATGCGTTGCGAGCGCGTCAACAGCGAATAATTGAACTGCACCGGATCGAGATGCAGATAGCGCTCGACGTCCTCGAACCATTCGAGCGAATTGCGTGCTGCCGATTGCAGCCGAAGCACTTCGGTGCGGCGGGCATTCTCGTACTTGGAAAAAGCCGCCTGCAGCGTCGGTTCGCTGGCGAGATAATCGGCCATGGAGATCGCGCTCTCCATGGCGAGCTTGGTGCCCGAGCCGACTGAGAAATGCGCCGTGGCCGCGGCATCGCCCATCAATACGATGTTGTCATGCGACCACGTCTCGCATAGCACGCGCGGGAAATTCAGCCAGGCCGAGCCGCGCAAATGCGTCGCGTTGGACATCAATCGATGACCGGCGAGATATTTGGCGAAGATACGCTCGCAAGCCCGGCATGATTCCTCTTGCGTCATGGCCGCGAAGCCGAACTTGCGCCAGGTCGGCTCCGAACATTCCACGATGAAGGTCGCGGTATCGGCGTCGAACTGATAGGCATGCGCCCACACCCAACCGTGCTCAGTTTCCTCGAAGATAAACGTGAAGGCGTCGTCGAATTTCTGGCGCGTGCCGAGCCAGATAAATTTGTTCTTGCGGGTTTCGATTGCCGGCTTGAATGACGGCGCGAATTCGTTGCGGGTTTTCGAATTCAGACCATCCGCAGCGATGACCAGGTCGTAGTTCTTGGCGATTTCGCCAGTGCTGGCGATCTCGGTTTGAAAGCGTAAATGCGCGCCAAGCTCTTTCGCCCGCTCCTGCAGCAGCAACAACAACGTCTTGCGCGCGATGCCGGAGAAGCCGTGGCCGGTAGAGACGATTCTCTGGCCGCGATAATGAACGGCGATGTCGTCCCAATAGGCAAAATGCTCGCGGATCGCTTGCGCGCTCGCCGGATCGTTGGCGGCGATGTTGTCGAAGGTCTCGTTGGAGAACACCACGCCCCAGCCGAACGTATCGTCGGGGCGGTTGCGCTCAAACACGGTCACGTCGTGCGCAGGATCGCGCAACTTGATGCTGATTGCGGAATAGAGCCCTGCAGGGCCGCCGCCAAGGCAAGCGATCTTCATGTCGATACTGCCACGCCGAATGCCGCAAACATGGCACTGGTCGCAAATTATTTCAAGCTTAAATGTTTAATATTAAAGCTTTTACTCTAAATGCCTTGGACGCTTCCTCCAGCGCCGCCGCAGTGTATTATGACTTTGGATTATAAAGGTTTTTCCCAGAAGCCGGAGCACGCAAGCGCATGAGCAAAGGCAATCCGATTGTCGCAGACGTGATCGCCGCCGACCTCGCCCGCTATGGCGCGCGGCGCTGCTTTGCCTTGCTCGGCACCGCCAATTTCAAAATCTCCCACGCGCTGGTGCAGTCCGGCGTCGAGCTCATTTCCGCGCGGCACGAGGGTAATGCGTCGAGCATGGCCGACGCCTATGCCAAAGCGAGCGGCGAACTGACGTTGGTCAGCGTCCATTCCGGCCCGGGGTTGACAAACGCGCTCACGGGGATTGCCGAAGCGGCGAAAAGCCGGACGCCGCTTTTGGTGCTCGCAGGTGACGTGCCGAACGGTGCGGTGAAGAATAATTTTTACATCGAGCAAGCCGACATGGTGCGCGCGGTTGGCGCCGTGCCGGAGCGGCTGCATACGCCCGCCTCCGCGCGCGAGGATGCGCTGCGCGCCGTCAGTCGGGCGCTGCGCGAGCGGCAGACCGTCGTGCTCAGCATGCCGCTCGACGTGCAGCATGCTCCCCTCGCCTCGAATTTGCCGCCGTTCGACTTACCGCCGGCCGGAGGGCGGCTCCATCCCGATCCGCGCGCGGTCGAGCGGCTTGCCGACGCTGTGCTCCGCGCGCAGCGTCCGCTCGTTCTCGGCGGCCGTGGCGCGGTGATTGCCGATGCCGAAGCGACGCTCACTGCCTTGGCCGAGCGCATCGGCGCGTTGCTCGCGACTTCAGTTTGCGGCCACGGACTATTTGCCGGCAATCCGTGGTCGGTTGGCATCAGCGGCGGCTTTTCATCACCGATCGCCGACACGCTGATTGCGGAAAGCGATTGCATCATCGCTTTCGGCGCCAGCCTGACGCAGTGGACCACCAAAAAGGGCAAGCTCATTGCCCCTGGCGCAGTGGTCGCGCAGGTCGATGTTGAAGCGGGCAAGCTAGGCTATCAGATTCCGATCGAGATTGCGGTGCTCGGCGATGCCAAAGCGACCACGGAAGCTTTACTCGCCGAACTCGACCGCCGTGGAAGTAAATCCAGGCCTGGCCGCCGCGATGAGACGATGCGCGAGCGCATCCGCGCCGGCGACAATCATCATTATCCTCATCCCGACGAATCGAGCCACGACTTCATCGATCCACGCACGTTGAGCAAGGCGGTCGACGCGATCCTGCCGGCAGACCGCGTGGTCGCGTCCGATTCCGGGCATTTCTGCGGCTGGGTGCCGCGCTACCTGCGGGTGCCGAATGCGCGTGCCTCATGCTTGAGCCATTCGTTCCAGTCAGTCGGGCTTGGCCTGCCGTCTGTCATCGGGCTTGCCATCGCCAATCCTGGTAAGCTCGCCGTGCTCGGTACCGGCGACGGCGGCTTGCTGATGTCGATGGCCGATCTGGAAACAGCAGTGCGACTCAAGCTTCGGCTGTGCATCCTGGTCTACAACGACTCCTCCTATGCCGCCGAGGTGCACTATTTCCGGCGTCAAGGATATTCGGTCGATATCGTACAGTTCCCGGATACAGATTTCGCAGCGATGGCGCGGGGTTTTGGCGCGCGCGGCGCGACCGTGCGCTCGCTCGCCGATCTTAATCCGGTCAAAGAATGGGTCGCCGAAGGCACGCCGGGCGTGTTTGTGATCGACGGCAAGATCAATCCGAACCTCGAAGCCGATTGGCACGCCGAGCATTTTCCGAATTAGGGCGTGTGCTCATAAATTTGCTAGTCCGGTTTACCCTCGAAAGCAGACCCTCGTGACTGGAGCCTCACGGCGATCGCTTCGACACACCGAAAGCTTTCTCAGTACCTCTAAATAACTCGGTTTTGAAAGCACCGAAATCTCGGTATTGTCTGGGTGTCGTTCCTCAATTTCGAACCGTAAACGGAGGTAACTCCTTATGACTAGATTTGCGACGATTTTGACAGCGACCGCGGTGATGGTCGGATCGATGGTATGGACTGCCAATGCCCAGACCCAACGGTTCGGCGCAGCCCTTCACGCGCAAATCCAGAACGCCACGCCGCTCGTTAAACCGGCGGCGTGCCGGGGAACGGGCGCGCATTGTCCGCCTGGTTACGTATGGAACGGATACAGATGCCGTCCGTGTGTCTGAATGATTTTCGTCTTTAGCTAGGCATTGGGGCCCCGGGAGCGAGATGTTGTCGGGGCCTCTTTTTATGCGTCGGGGTCTCCGTGGTACGCCGTGGTACGCCGTGCGAGATGTCTAGTTTAGCCCCCGAACCGGACATCAAGCGTTTATGAGGACACGCCCTAATCACACGCCCTAATCAGATCTCCCGTCCGGCGCCGCGCGCCGGCAGGTAATGCAGCACACGGCGCTCCGCCAAGATCACGGCGACGTAAGCGATACCGCCCACCAGCGTTAGCATCACGATTGAGACGAAGACCAAAGGCGTGTTGGCCTGACCTTCGCCAAAAGTGAGCAGATAGCCAAGCCCGAGATTGCCGCCCACCAGCTCGCCGACGACGACGCCGACCACCGCGAGCGTCGAGCCGATGCGCAAGCCGGCAAACATCGGTGGCATCGAGCTTGGAAATTCGACGCGCCAAAAAATCTGCGTCCGCGATGCCTTAAAGGCGCGGGCGAGATTGATCAAGTCGGGATCGACATTGCGCACCGCGGTGAGCACATTCACCATGACCGGGAAGAACACGATCAGGATCGCAACCAGGATTTTCGGATAGACGGTGAAGCCCATCCATAGAATGAACAACGGCGCGAATGCGACTTTCGGCGCGATCTGCAACGCTAAGATATACGGCGAGAGCGCAAGTTCGGCCGTCGGTGACATGCCGAGGAGATAGCCGCCCAGCGCGCCCAGAAGACTGCCAAGGACAAAGCCGGCCAAGACCTCGGCAATGGTGACGCCGGTATGCAGCGGCAGGTGATAAAGCTGCCAGGCACGAACAAATTCGGCGGCGACGCTCGATAACGGCGGCACGATAAAAGGCGGAATGCCGAGCACGCCCGGTCCCCATTGCCAAGCTCCTAAGAACACGACGAGAAGGCCGACGCTGGCGATGGTCCCCCTGCGGATGCGTGCGAGCTGCGCGCCGTTTGTCATTGCTATCTTTCCGCTTCCCGTTCGAGCGCAACATGCGCGATGTCGAGCCGATCCATCAGCTGCGCCACATAATCGTTGAACTTGGTATTGCGCCGGCGCGCAATCGGATCGTCCCGATGCGGCAGGTCGATTGCGATTTCACCGATGATCGTTCCCGGCCGCCGGCTCATCACCAGGACCCGATCGGACAGTGTCACGGCTTCGGCGAGGTCGTGGGTAATCAGCAGCGCGGTCTTGTTCGCCTGCTTGAGCGTCTGCGCCAGATCGCGCTGTAAGACCATGCGCGTCTGCGCGTCGACAGCCGAGAACGGCTCGTCGAGTAGCAAAACGTGCGGGTCGACCGCTAGCGTGCGCGCCAGCGCCACGCGCTGGCGCATGCCGCCCGACAATTGATGCGGATAGTGCTCGGAAAATTCGGCGAGCTTGAAATTCGCAAGCAGCGTCGCGGCGCGGCGCTGACGCTCTTTGACCGGCAAGCCCTGAATTTCGACGCCAAACATGACGTTCTCGGCCACTGTGCGCCACGGTAACAGCAAGTCCTTCTGCAGCATGAAGGCGACCTGCGCATTGGGGCCGACGACACGCTCACCGTCGACGAATGCAGCGCCTTCGCTCGGCACGGTCAGGCCGGAGCCGATATTGAGGAGCGTGCTCTTGCCGCAGCCGGTCGGACCGATCAGCGACACCACTTCCGCATCGTGAAGGGAAAAGCTCACCCCGCGCACGGCGGTGAGCGCCACCCCGCCCTTCGTCGACGATGACCCGGCATCCGCGAAACGCATCGTCACGTTGCGGTATTCGAGGCGGACAGCAGACATTTCAAATCATCGGAAAAGCGAGCGCAAAGCTATGATGTGGCCTTATGATGGGACGATTGCGTGCGTGTTCGCGCTCGGGTAATTCGACTATACTGGAAAATGAATGGACCGCGAGAGGGAATGATCGATGCGGTTGCGCTTGCCGCCGCAAGAGCATGATCCGGAAAAGTGGGTACCGGTTTTCCGAAAAGATTATGCTCAAACAACAAGCTAAAGCGAAATACCGAGTCGACTAAAATCATTTGGCTTAGCGCCGATTAAGGAGCCCACATGTTCGTTCGTTGCCGTCGATTCTCCATTCGCCGCGCGCTATGGGCTGCTGCCTCCTTGGTCCTTTGTGCGATGACTCTCAATTCGGCGGCTCCGGCGCGCGCCGACGAAAAGATCACATATCTATTCCCCGCGCCCCCGATCCTGCCGGCCTTCGGCCCGATTCAGATCGCCAAAGGCAAAGGCTATTTCTCGCAAGCTGGTCTTGACGTGAGTTACGCGGTCGGCCGCGGCGGCGTCGATGTCGCCAAGGAGGTCGGTGCCGGAAATGTGCCGCTCGGCGGCATCGTCGCCGACGGGCCGATCGTGGTGCGACAGAACGGCGTTCCGGTGAAAGTCGTCGCCCTGTTTGGCGGCAAGGGCTTCATGCAGCTCGTGGTGCGCGCCGATTCCGGCATCGAGAAACCGTCGGATCTGAAAGGCAAAACCGTCACGGTGATGTCCTATCAGGACACCACGTTTTACGCGTTGCTCGGATTGCTGGCGAGCGCCGGGCTGACACAAAACGACGTCGACATCCAGGCCGCGGGTCCGGTTGGCGTGTGGCAATTCGTAGCCACGGGAAAATCGGTCGGCATGGCCGGGGTACCGGACTGGATTCCTCCAGTCGAGGCGGCGGGCGTTTCAATCAAGGTGCTGCCGACCGATGAGTTTTTTCCGCACATGGCGCAGGCGATCGCTGCTTCAGATCAGATCATCAAAGACAAGCCCGATGTGGTGCGCAACTTCGTCAAGGCCGCGTTGCACGGCATGAAAGACATCATGGACGATCCGGACAAGGCGGCGGCCGATTTCGTCAAGTTCGTGCCGGAGTGGACCGGCAAGGAAAATCAGGTCAAGGAAGCCTTCGTCTATTACGACAAATTGGTTTATCCGGGACAAAAGGTGCTTGGCGCAGTCGATCCCGAGCGCATGGCCAAGCTTCAGGATTTCTATCTCGCCAAAGGCATCATCCAGAAAAAGTCGCCGGTCGACGAATTGTTCACCAATCAATTCGTTGAGGGCAATTAAACTCAAGATTATTGTTGTACTTCAATATCTTGAAAATTTACTGCTCCCCAGGATGTCATTGCGGGAAGCGTATGGGGAGTAGCCGAATGCTAAATCGTTATTCACACCGCGCTCGACGAGTATTCAGAGCTCGATCCGCCGGGAGCACGCGACCACGATGCTTTTCCAGCATTTCGTCGGCGATGCTTGTACGATTGCTGTTATTCCGGACAGGATTGATTGAGGCTCTGGATTATTAAAGCGATTTCCCGGCCGTCTGGTGATTTTAGGTCAATATCGTCAAGGATATTCTCCAGCACGAAGAATTCGGATCCGAGTTTTTTCTGCAATTGATTTATCCTCTGCGATAGCGCCTTAGTCTTCTTTTTGTCCTTCTTCTGATCGGCCTGCCCAAGCTGGCGACCGAGGAGGTCGACAACTTCGCAATAGCGCTGGGTCTTACCCCTATCAGCGCCGATAATATCTACGGCTTTTCGTGCGTCCTCCTTTAACTTGGCGACATTCTGCTGTTGACCTTGCGCATAGAGCGGCGCTGTCGGAAGCATCAAAATCGCAACGATCAGTAGCCGGTTCATAAATTCCCCCGGGAGGCCCTACTTTTCATGAGCGCAGAGTTTACGCGATTCGACTCTTCGCGTTTGTGCTGTTAACTAGCCGCGATGAGTATGTTGCGTGAGCGTACCCGCCCCGGACTGGGAATAATCGAGCCGTGCCTGCCCTCGCCTGTGAAGGTCCCGCCCTCAGGGCCAGGCTGGATTCACGAAATCAAGCATGATGGCTTTCGCATCATGGCGCGCCGGGATGGCGCGGGTGTGCGATTGATTACGCGCGCCGGAAACGACTTCTCTGGTCGCTTTCCGTTTATCGCAATAGCGGTGAGCCATCTGCCGGTGCGAAGTTGCTTGATCGATGGCGAAGCCATCGTTTGTGACGAGGACGGACTCGCCGTGTTTGATTTAATCCGCCGCCACGGCACAGTCACTAACGCCGAACATTGCGCGTTCGATTTGCTCGAACTCGACGGTCGAGATTTGCGCCGCGAGACTATCGAGAAACGAAAGGAATCGCTCGCGGAGCTATTGAGCGGGTCGCGCCATAGTCTCATCTTCAATGAGTGTTTCAAGGAAGACGGCGCGATTGTATTTCGCGAAGCGTGTCAGCTCGGATGCGAGGGTATCGTGTCGAAGCGACTTGGCTCGCCCTACCGCTCAGGCCGCTCTCCGCATTGGGTTAAGGTCAAGAACCCGAAAGCACCGGCGGTCACGCGCGAGGCCGAAGAGGATTGGCGGTGATGGCAATGCACAAACAGCGAAAACAACTCTCAAGCCGGGGGAGAAGTCCGGCTCCGGAAGGCAGGCGAACCGATTCGGCGCCAATACGCGCCACGGCGCCTCTCATCGAACAGTATTATGTGGCCGTCGACCGACAATTGAAGTCAGGATTTGGAACATATGAAGCAGCCGAAAAGGCCGCAAAGGAGATAAAGAAAGGACATCCAAATCCACAGGTAACCGTCTTTGATGCGAAAGAGCATCGCCATACCACCATTGAACAACCAGTAGCATCGACGAAACGCGGTGGTTGAGCCATTGCCTGTGCCGCAGTGAGATCCTCCTGCAGAAGCCCTATACCAACGGACAAAAGACAGACACTTGCGCATAATTGAGTTTGATGATTGCGCAGCCCTACCGTTCCGCTACTAGGTGAGCAGCCTTCCCCCGTCCCCCGACGGCTGCCGCCTACTTAGGCAACAGACTTCGACCCCAAGTGCACCGCGCTTGGGGTTCGTTTTTTGTGACGAGAGCAGAACGGGCATTCGTCACATTATTGTTGCTGAATCGCTCAAAAGTGACTTTCCGTGATGGGCGTCACATGACAAATGACCGCTTTCGGAAACGATAAAATATTGGCGGAGGTCCGTCCCCAGAAAGACTACCCCCGCCAGTAAGACGACCACATTGATTCTACTTTGGCCCTGGGGCGGTCGCGGCTGGTACGCAAGCGCACCGCCCCGAGGGCATTTAAGTCTAAGCGCGGACGTGCTCGCTCGAAAAGGGGGTTCCGGGCACAAAGCGTCCGAACAGCACACGAATGGAACGACTCTTTCTCTCACCGTGGTCTGTCGAGAAATCGGACGCCTGCTTCATCGTGCGTGACCATAACGGACAAAAGCTCGCGTATGTCTATTTCGAGGATGAGCCGGGGCGGAGATCGGCGGCGAAATTGCTCACCAAAGGCGAGGCGCGAAGGATCGCGGCGAATATCGCAAAGCTGACGGGGCTCTCGGGCAAGGCTTGATGCGCAGCGCGGCGCGCGTCAGTCCCGAGCGACCACGCCCTTCAATCCCCACGCTAAAGGCGTCTCGGATTACGGGTGGGGCGGTGCTATTGGTGCCGGCGAAGACGGGGTGTTACCGGTTTGGGCTTGTGGCCTTAGGCGTACCCTTTTGGCCGTTGAAGTACGCAACGCATATTGGAGACAGTTCCATGCGAAGAGAGTTCAGGCATTTAATCACGCCACCGTTTTCCCAAGAGATTCCACGGCAAAGCCTTTGCACATCCGGACCGCAATTAGCTCGCAGGGCGACCTCTGTTTGCGTATTCGCCGAAGATGGGGCCCCTCCGGGAGCAGGTCGCCCCGCTACCGCGGGGGCAGCAGCAATGGATGGCGGCGGAGCAGGCGCTGGGGTGACCTTCGCAAGGATTTCCCCGTCTGCGGCTTTCAATTTGGCTATCTCGCGCACCATCTGGTCTTGACTGGCGGCGAGCTGCTCCACAGTTTGCCGCAGCGCAGTTAGGTCCATTGCCATTCGGTGCACCTGCTCAGGATCGATGGAGGGGGCGGCAGGCGCTTTAGGAGTGACGCTCTCTGGCGCAGCCTGCGCAACGGGTGCCGCTTGCGTCATCTTCGGCACTGGCAGCTGAGCAGCAGTGTTTTCAGGACCAGTCGCTAGCTTAGCCCAGCCAAGCTGTTGAACCCAGCTCGCGATCATCTGCTTGGCCTCCGGTGACCAGCCAAGTTCAGGGGCTCTTGCAGCTATTATCTGCTTGGTTGCCTCGCCGTAAGACTGCCAAGCCAAGGTGCCAGCGACACCAATACAAATCGCAACCAGGAAGCGGGCAAACCCTCGTGAAGATCGCCTTTTTGTCCGGCTTTCCATTGCACGGACACGATCAGAAGTCTCGCCGTCAAGGCGACTGACGCGCGGAATAATATCCAAAGCCTCCCCAGGCTTTGGCTGAAGGCTTAAATCGTCAGAACCGTGCAAATCCTCGCCAGGCTTCCGCTGATTGATCGTAACTTCAAGAAGGGCACCTAACTGTTCAACAGAAGCCGCCTCAGCGGCTGACTGGGGTCTAATAGGGTCCATCGGCGCGCTTCCTACTAGGGAGCATGTTAGCTAAGGCAATTTCAGCGAATTTGTCGCGACTTTATTGCGGTCTTTTCGTGGGAATACCGGGCAACGGAGTTTTGCTTTAACGCACCATCGCGGCGGATTGCGGTGAATATCGCCAAGCTGCCGGAGCTATTGCCGGCTTCAAGCGGTACCAGTGTGGCTGGTCAGGTTTGCCACACTACAGCGCACGGCCTTACTACCAGTGTGAGCCGCCTGAAACACTTCCCCGGTAAAATTCGCAGCCCAAAATAAACCCCCGGAAATTTTTGCCGGGGGTTTTTAATTGCATCATTCAAGGACGCTTGCTTTGATCGTGAAAGGACAACGTTGAGCCGGAGACCGCGATGCCGACGAGCAGATTTGAGTGGGAAGCACTAGCGCAGCTTTTAGTGGGCGGATGCGCAGTCTCATTTTGCGCCTGTGTTCTGATCGAACACGCACAAGCACAGCCGGGGTATGTGCCTCCATCTCCTCCGCCGCCACCGCCTGTCTTCAATCCATCCAGTCCCTATACCGTGCCTCAACCGAGCTACACACCCCTAGCACCCTCAACACCAAGCACGACACCTTTCATACCAAGCACCATTCCAAGAGATGAGGTTACGTCACCCAGCATTCCAAGACGTGAGGCTGCGTCCCCGGTGAATGAAGAGAGCCCGAGGACAACCACTCGCTCCCATCACCGTCGGCGGGCATCAGTCTATGGGACCCGTTCGGTTTTCGGCCCCATAGTTATTGGACCACCGCCGATCGCATATTCCTATGTCGGTTACGGCTATCCGTGCGCCTGGCAGCGGTCGTGGGACGGATATTGGTTTCGAACGTCGCCATGTTCCTGGTCCTGGTGAGGCGCGACGGATCGCAGCGAACATCGCCAAGCCGCCAGAAAGCTGGATGCCGGAGGAAGTGAGGCCGCAGTACGAAGATGCGGT
>Ga0310911_10000085_pt1 | contig 30798 bp, 38 predicted proteins | sample GREbulkMGHF170_FD_203532 | JGI IMG/M metagenome (GOLD analysis project Ga0310911, IMG submission 203532) | Lab enrichment of tropical soil microbial communities from Luquillo Experimental Forest, Puerto Rico - GRE.bulkMG.HF170 | ecosystem: Environmental > Terrestrial > Soil > Tropical forest >... | reverse complement strand
AGAACGTGGCCAATCTCAAATGTTAACTCGGAGGCAGTGTTCGCGGACATGGAAACCTCGGTTTCCCTCTTTATTCCAGTTTAGCGCTGTTAACGAGCCGAATCTGTTTAGGAAGTGGAAAAGGTGAATCCCGATCTGATTACTCGTGATCGTGACGGCAAGCCCTACACGGTGCGCTACGAGGTCGTCAACGCGATGTTGCTCAATGAGTTCTTAAAAGAGCATCGTCCACTTAGGGTTTGCTCTGGCCCGGACAACGTTGATGTCAGCGTTTAGCCAATCTTGGCGATGTAAGACGGAACTCGCACAAAATCTTAACCCCAGAGTTCTCGTGGAGGGATGCCAATCCTTCCATTTTCGTAAAGCAGTGGGTGATCACGATCACGGGCGAGGAGGAGCGGACTGTCAAGATCGACATAGTCGGCTGTGCTTGCGAGAACGCGGGCGGGCGCCATGCTCAAAGACGTCCCTACCATGCAGCCAATCAATAATTTGAATCCGGCTTCGCGTGCACGCTCGGATAACTGGAGTGCTTGGGTTAGTCCACCGGTCTTATCGAGTTTTACGTTGATCATATCGTAGCGATTTGTTAGGCGAGAAAGGTCCGCGCTGGTATGACAACTTTCATCGGCGCAGATTGGAATCGGGCGATCGAGGTCTTCCAAGACTTCGTCGGCATTTGCCGGAAACGGTTGTTCGATCAATTCGACTCCAAGACCTTTTAATGAAGGAACGATCTTCTGATAATGCGCGGGTGACCACGATTCGTTCGCGTCGATGAGCAGACGCGCCGCAGGTGCGGCATCGCGTATGGCCTTCACGCGTGCTAGATCCGCGTCATCGCCGCCAAGCTTGAGTTTCAGAATCGGAGCCGCGGCACTCGTCTTCGCCACCATCATCATTTTCTTCGGCGTGTCCAAACTGATGGTGAATGACGTTTCAACTTCGGGTTTCATTGGAATGTTGGCCAGTTCCCAAACGCGTTTGCTCGAGGCTTTCGCTTCAAGGTCCCAAAACGCGCAGTCCAGTGCGTTGCGCGCCGCACCCGCCGGCAAAAGTTTCTGCAGTCTATGACGATCCAGATTTTTCTCGGTCTTGATTAATTCGATCTGCGCCAACGCCGACGCCGGGCTCTGATTGTAACGCTTGATCGGGACCGCTTCCCCGCGGCGCGTGTGTTCTTTCTCTTTTATGGTTACGACTACGACGTGCGTTTCGCGTCGCTCGCCGCGCGAAATTCGAAACACTTGCTTCAGCGGCCAGACTTCTTCATGGGCATCAATCCGCATTCGTCTCTAAAGAACGCAGGAAAGCAGGAAATCAATTTCAGAGATTCAGATTTTTTATGAATCTAAGTTTTTCAGAGCAATCTCTCGACATGAAAACGGGCACTTTCGTTTTATCGATCCTCTTTGCAGTGTCGGTGGCCGCGGCGGAGCCGATCGTCGTGGTCGTGCGTCACGCCGAAAAAGCGGCGAACGATCCTAAAGATCCTGATTTGTCACCAACCGGTCAGGCGCGAGCAGAAACGCTGGCACGAATGCTGAAGGACGCTGGCGTCACCGCCATTTTTACGAGTGAATTCAAGCGCACTCAGGAAACTGCTGCGCCAACATCGAAATCAACCGGCGTTGTGCCAACAGTGGTTCCGGGAAAGGACATCGAGTCGCTCGTTTCGAAATTGCATCAACTGAATGGCAACGCCCTGGTCGTTGGTCACGGCGACACAATCCCGAACATAATTAAAGCACTCGGTGCCGACACACAGGCACAAATTCCCGACAATGACTACACCGAATTATTCATCGTCCCGCTTGGGGCGAAGCCGCAGCTATTGCGAATGCATTATCCTTAGGTCCTCCTTAGGTCCATCGATCAACAAACGCCAAGGACCAAAACCAGTTATTGCTCAAGAAGATCGATGAGTTGGCGCAACTCGGTTTGGTTCAGATCTGAGACGGCCCAGTAGTACATTTCATCGTGCGTCCAGGCCAGAATATGGTAGCCGCGGAGAGTCGATGCTGAGACCGCTGTGTCGCGACTCTTGATTGCCGGCATGATGAACACGTTGATCGGATGTTTGTTTCGGTAATAGACAAGCGCGGCTACGGTTTTGCCGCCAAGATAATCAAGCCGGCCACCAACCAGCGGAAAACCAGCCGCCGATAAATCGCGCACCTCCGGCGCGAAATCGACTTTGCCATCGAACCACGGCTTAACCGTGTGCTGATCGGATGAAGCCACATCAACCAGATGGGTCACAAGAAGTGAGCGCACATGATTCGAAACGACCTCATCAACGATCGCGTTGCCTCGCGAAGTGCGGATTGTCTGAAGGAGTATCAAGCCCGCAACAGCGATCGCGCATACGGCGCCGGTCGCGAAGATCAGCCATGGAGAAAAACCTCGCTCATCTGCTTTGGCTTCGCGCCGCAAGGCTGCGCGCACGTTCCGTCGCAGTTGAGCTGGCGCGCGGTACGCTGGCGCGTCGTTTGTTAGTGCCGAGCGCAGCACGCCGATTTGTGCCTCTAACGCGCGACAATCGTCGCAGCTTCTTAAATGGTGCTCGACTTCACGCGCGGTGAGCAAATCAAGCTCACCGTCGGAGTAAGGATGCAGAAGTTCGCGGATTTCGTCGTGGTTCATTTGGAATACCTCTTGGATAGAGTCACTTGCAGCTGGCGTCGCGCTCGGGCCAAACGCGACATAATCGTTCCGATCGGAGCTCCAGCGATGTCAGCGATTTCCTTGTAAGAAAGGTCTTCCAGCTCGCGCAGGGTAATGGTTTCCCGGAATTCGGGAGGTAACTGCTCGATCGCGGCGCGAATCGTTTGTCGGTCTTGCGCGCGATCCAACGCGACTCCAGCCTCGAGGGGCGGTGTTTGCGCGCCGTGTAACTCCTCATCGAAGACAACATTGGCTTCATCTGGACGGTTTCGTTTTAAAACAGTGAAAGAAGTGTTGCGCACGATGCTCAAAAACCAGGCACGGCTGTTCTCGCCGCGGAAACTTGCGAAGAACCGAAACGCCCGCAGCGCCGCTTCCTGAACGACGTCCTCTGCATCCTGATCGTTACGCATAAGAAAACGGGCGAGGTTGTAGGCCGCGTCGAGATGCGGCAGCACTTTTCTTTCGAAGTCGCTCAGGCGAGGGGACTCGGTCAATCGAAACACGTGTCGTCGCTTTCAATCATAAGGATGCAGACTACGCGAACTGGAATTTTATTCCCGAGGCCGAAATTTTCTCGAGATCGGGAATAACGGCCTTCTTCGCGCGGTCATCGCGATCAGAACAGAAAGGAAAGGCCAATTATGAACGATCACAATCACATTCTTCACAATGTCGATTCCGACGGCATCGATCGCCGCGGCTTCCTCAAGTGCATGGCGTGGGCCGGTACCGGAGTGCTCTGGACGGTAAGCGGCGGCATTCTTGCCTCGAAGACCCTCGCTCAAATCGCCAAGGCGGGGCACTCATTGCCGATCGCTACCGATCTAAGCTTTCTGCAAATCAGCGATAGCCACATCGGCTTCAGCAAGGAAGCGAACAAGGATGTCATCGAGACATTCAAGATTGCGCTTGATCGCATTAACGCGACGCCGACGCCGCCCTCTTTTCTAATCCACACCGGCGATATCACGCAGTTGTCGAAGCCGGAAGAGTTCGACACCTTCGACGAAGTCCTAAAGAACTGCCGAACCAAAGACGTGTTCTATGTGCCGGGTGAGCATGATGTGCTCAACGACGGAGGAAAGCTTTACCGCGAGCGATATTTGAGGGGCGTCGACGCCAAGGGCCTCGGCTGGTACAGCTTCAAGAAGAACGGCGTTCACTTCGTTGGACTGGTGAACGTCTTGAATCTTCAGGCTGGCGGGCTCGGTCAACTTGGCGATGAACAACTCGAGTGGCTCGAGGCCGACTTAAAAGGTCTCGGCGCAGATACTCCGATCGTTGTCTTCGCGCACATTCCGCTTTGGACGGTTTATCCACAGTGGGGCTGGGGAACGGGCGACAGTCAGCGCGCTCTTGGATACCTCAAGCGCTTTGGTTCGGTGACAGTTTTGAACGGTCATATTCACCAAGTGCTTCAAAAAGTTGAAGGAAACGTCACGTTTCACACCGCGATGTCGACGGCGTTTCCACAGCCCGCTCCTGGCGCTGCCGCATCGCCCGGCCCGTTGAAAGTTCCAGCCGAGCAGCTACGCAGCATGCTCGGCCTAACGAGTGTGCAATACAAACAGGGGAACACGGCACTCGCCGTTGTCGATTCAAACCTTAGTTAACTCATTCAAAACATGATTACGTTCATTCGAAGAAACAAAAAAGCAGTCCTGTTGTTCATTCTGGTCTTCCTCAATTTCTGCCTTGCCGCATGGGGAGACGAGATGAAAAACGGTGCCACCGCCGGGGACATGAAAAACAAGATCGAGATCAAAGATTTCGCCTTCAATCCTCAGACCATAACCGTCAAGTCGGGTGAGACAATCACCTGGATTAATCGAGACGAGGAACCGCACACCATCGTCGGCGTCGACAAGCAGTTTAAGAAATCGCCAGCGCTTGACACCGATCAGGAATACACGATCACCGCCGGTGCTCCCGGCACGTACAGCTACTATTGCTCGGTTCATCCGAAGATGACCGGGACGATCGTAGTTGAAAAGTAATACAATCGATTGCCGCGGGCGAACCCTGTCCCAAAGTTATATGAATCTCTTTTTTGCGGCGACGCCAAATCCTTTCGATGTCAAGGCCGCGCTTCTCGCCGGACATGCACAGCATCCGGTGATCGTTCATTTTCCGATTGCACTCTTTATTGCAAGCGCCGTGTTCGAAGTCTTGGCTGTTTGGCGCAAACAACCGATCCTCGCATCAGTCGCTTATTTCAATCTTCTTGGCGCCGCAGTGAGCATTCCTTTTACAGTCGCGACCGGCCTCGGAGCTTGGCGATGGCAGCTGGAAGGCGCAACACTGAAGGGCAATTTACTGCTGCATCTTATTTGCGCGCTGACTTCAGCAGCGCTCATTCTTGGCCTTTGTTGGAAACGATCTCGGCTGCGCCTCAAGAATGAACCGCCGAGTTTCCCTTATTTCGTCGTGATGACGCTGGCGTTGATGATGATCACGCTTACCGGCCATGTCGGCGGAATCCTCAGCGGCGTTGAGACACCGTAACGGCGTCTACTTCAAATATTTCTCGAACCAGGCGAGCACTTGATCCATGCGGTCGGCTTGGTGCTCCGGTTTGAGAAACAGATGTCCTTCGCCGGCATAGACGATGAGCTGGGTCGGGACATTCAGGGTCCGTAACGCGTGCCAAAATTCATACGATTGCGGCGACGGACATTCGGCATCGCGCTCGCCGACAATCACGAGCGTCGGCGTCTTCACATTTTTGATGAACTTGATTGGCGAACTCTTTTCGTAAACGGCAGGATCATTGTAAACCGACGCGCCAAAGAACGGGATCATCCACTGATCGATCAGATTCTGGCCGTAATAGCTTTGCCAATTGGCGACGCCGGCGCCGGCGACGGATGCGCGAAAGCGGTTCGTTTGCGTGACGGTCCACATCGTCATGAATCCGCCATAGCTCCAACCGGTTACGCCCACACGGTTAGGATCGATTGGATATCTTTTAATCGCTGCGTCGACGCCGGCCAAGTTGTCGCGAAGATCGCCGTGGCCAAAATCCTTCACGTTTGCGCGAGTAAAGTCTTCGCCCTGGCCGTAACTTCCGCGCGGATTTGGCAGAAGCACGTAGTAACCGTTTGTTGAAAGCGCGGCGATAATCGCGCGCGACATTCCAAATGAGGCCGGCCATTCCGTTCCCGACATGCTAGACGGTCCGCCGTGAATCAACACGACCATCGGATATTTTTTGTTCGCCACGACCTTCGCCGGCGGAACGAGCCAGCCTTGAATATTGAATCCTTCATTTGTCCATTCGACGCTCTCCGCTTTGCCCCAAGTCATCGCAACCGCGGAGTTATTATTCGTTAGCTGTTTCCATTGGCCGATAGGACCGGCCCAAACTTCCGGCGGCGTGTTGTAAGCGCTCCTAACAACCGCCGCGAATGTTCCATTCTTCGCGAGCGCGAAATCAGGAAAATTGCCGAACGCGTGAAGGCTTTCTTCACCTTTCCAGATGGTGTGCACGGAATTATTCGCCACGCTTAATTCCGAAACGGCGCCTCCGCCGCCAACATATTCAGTAATCAGGATCCGATCCGGCACCAGCCAGAAGAGCGAACTCACCGACGTTTTTCGCCCAAGTGTGCGATTTGTTAGGTCCTTTCCATCGGCAGAGATCGTGAAAAGATCGCCGCCATGAAACCCTTCGTCGCTCATCAAACCCTCAATGAACGCGATCGATTTTCCGTCCGGTGACCAGCGCGGAACCGCAAGTTGCAGTTTAGGTTTGTAGAGCGACGTCGCTGTGCCTTTGGCGATGTCGATCTTGTAGATCTGCGCGATCCACCAATTGTTGTCGCCGGGGCCTGGAGCGGCGGTTGCGACAAACATCTTGCCGTCTCGTGACCAATCGACATCGTAAATGTGAAGATCGGGCGGTGAGACCTCGCGCTGCTCGCCGTTCGCAATATCGACAACCGCGATCCGTTGATTGTGAATCGCCTTGTCGATGATCCCGGTTGTGGAAGGTGCGGCGAGGAGCGGACCACCGCCCCCGGCGCCCTCTATATATAGAAAGGCGATCCGTTTCCCATCGGGCGACCAGCGCGGGCGCGCCGCATATCCGCTCAACCGCGTTAGTTTCCTCGCGCCTGAGCCATCTCCGTTCGCCGTCCACAGCTGTTTCTGGTCGGCGTTGTTCTCCCCGGCGGTGGAAAAAAATGCGAGCGTCTTGGAATCGGGTGACCACGCCGGATCGGCGTCGATTCTTTCGCCGGCGCCGTCGATATTGATCATCTCGGCCGGCGCATCTCCTGAAGCCGGGCGGACGTAGGTTTGTTTCACTGTACTCGCGGCGGTCGATTGAACCCACGTGACACTTTTGCCGTTTGGAGCAATTGCGATATCTCCGTAGAGAACCGTCTTACCTAACTGTTCGGTGAGATGTATCGTCTGAGCTGTTAACAACGTAGGGAAAAGGCAGGCCAGAAAAAAATGCTTCATGATCTTTAAGGAACGCAGGAAGACTTCAGAAGTGAAAGCTGATTGGTTCCGGACGAATAACAGCATGCAGCGTTACTCGGACCGTTTCCTGTCGTAGGGAACGATGTTGTCCCACTCGTCCGCCGAGGAGCGGGCGACAAAGGCAACGACTGGTTGGGTGTCGCTCATATTGAAGACTTCGTGCGGCACGCCGGGTTTGATGTAAATGAAATCCCCCGCCTGGTTTTCCAGGACTTTCTTGCATCCATCGCCGAACTCGTGGCGCACTTTCCCTTCAATAATGTAAAGGATCACCTCGAAATCGACGTGAATGTGCGCGTAAGCGACGCCGCCCGGCGGAATGGTCGCAATGTTAGCCGACAATTTTTTGGTACCGACATTTTTGGACGACATCCCCTGTTTATAATGAATGCCGTTCCAATCTCTCCGCGCGCCGCCGCCGCGAATCGTCAGGATTCCATCGTGATCTTCCACCGCCCCGAGCTGGATGTCATCTGCGTCGCTCTTCATGGTAGGCAGTTTAGCAGCGCTGAAGCCAAGAGAACAAGGTCGCCAAAAGGAACAACAGCATCGGACTGCGAAGTCATGAAGCTGGCGTCGGCTTTCTGGCCGGAAGCAACTTGTTCACCAGCGCGTTGGTTGTTTTCTCCAAAAGAATTCCCCATGCGCTCAGGGCGGCGGCGCTGATGATAAAGATCAAAATGAAAATTAAAATTGGTTGCGGGCGAATCTTCAGCCCGAGCCAGATAACGTAAGGCTGGTGAATGAGGTAAAGGCCGTAGGAATACATTCCAACGACGGTAAGCATTTTGGCCAGAGGAGCGGCGCGCGAAATTAATCCGGCAATTCCGACGATTGCCAGGAAGCAACACGCCCCGGTCCCGAAATCGCAGAACACATACGTGATGCCGTGGGCGTAAAGTTTCAGCGCCAGCGGATACACAAGGATCCCGGCGGCAAGGCCTGGACCGCGCAAAAGCAGCGATTCGACGAGTGATGTCGATCCTGCGTGCCACATCCCGAGCGTCATTCCCAGCGCGAACTCCGGCAACCGGCAAACCGCGAACCCGCCAAGAGTCCAAAGGCCGTTGACCGGATAAACATCGAGCATCAAATAACGCACAGAAAATCCGAGCGCGCAGGTCATCAACAAAAAACTCCACGCTCCAAACTTTCGCGCCGCCAGGAAGAGCAGGGGGAAGATCAGATAGAATTGGATCAGCATCGAGAAGTACCACCAAGCGGCGTTCAGGTACATGAAATTCATCTCGATGTTGATGAAGCGGAGCCCGAGCAGACTGAGAATGATTCGCGGGTCGACCGGTTCGAGTCGCGCGACGAACGGCGAAACGAGATAAACGACGTGCGCGACCCAGTACATTGGATAAAGCCTGACGAATCGCGCGCCGTACCATTTGCCCCACGCGACGTGACCTGATTCCGCGCGTGCCATGGTCGATTGCATCAGCGTCCAGCCGCTCAAGATGATAAAAGCGCCCACGGCATGGAAACCGAGACCGGAAACTTGCCACCACGCGCTGCGCAAGATCGACATTCCCCTGGCGACCAAACTGCTCCAGTCGCTAGGCGGAGGTTGGTAGTGCTCGAAGACCGTTCGAAAGAAATGAAAATAAACGACGAAAAGAATCGCTAGACCCTTCGAAATGTCGATCCAGCCGAGTCGTTTCACTGCGCGTCTCGTTTTTCCTCAGTGCCGAAGAAAAGCGCACAGAAACCGGCGCCGAGCCAGGTCACTGCATAAATCCACCAGAGGGTAATCAGCATGCCGCCGGAAAAGAGCGGGAATATTAATTTGGCACCGATCGTGTTGAGCGTCGCGTGAAACAGCATTGTCATCAACACGCTTCCGTTCGTTCGATTGAAAATCCACGTCAGCATGAGTGTTCCTCCAAAAACCGAAAGAACGAACGGAGCAACGATCGGGAACGGAAATTCATTTCCCATAAGCGGCAAATGCCAAAGCGCCCAGATGGGAGCGAGAATCAGACTAGCGACCAATGGAGAGCGTTTGATTTGCAGTTGGGGGAGAGCGAACCCGCGCCAACCCGGTTCCTCGCCCAGACCAACAAAGAGGAGGATGAACAGAAAGCGCTCCGGCAATTCGCGAAATTTCGCGACGGAGGGGCCAGATACGGGAGAACCGCTGCTGAAGAGGGGAACGAATCCAACTGCAACAAGACAAATCAGAATCGGTGTTGCGAATGTAAGCGCGTACCATTTTGCGCCAACCCGCCAACGCACGATCCGGCCAAAAAATTCGCGAAGACCCGATCGACCGGAGATGATCGCGGTCACAATGATTCCGGCGATAAGCGGGCCGAGCGGATTCGGACCGCTGGTTCGACCGCGCATTAACGCAATGATCCACGGGTACCAAGAGAGCGCGAACGCGAGCAAAAAGAACACAACCAAGCTGTTTCGGTGGACGAAAGCTTTCACTCGTCCGCGATGATGACGCGACGCCGTGCTCGGGTTCAACACGAATCCAACTCAAATAACAGAAACGCAAACGCTGCCTAAGTGTTCCGTATGGTTCGCCGCATTTTATCGCGAGACAATCGGCGTGATGCAGAGCCGAAATCCCCGACCAGAGAACGGCAACGAGCAACACGATTATAATCTCCAAGGAACAGGCGCGTATCTGAATACGATCATGGGGCTGGTGGTGCTTGGACTGGTGCTACCGAACTTCACGACGTCCCTCTCAGGACCGCGTTTTACCAGGGTTCAGGAAATATTTCTCATTACGGTGTCGGTGATCCTCTACGCGATTTTCTGGTCATTCAGACCGGGCGACACCGGCAATATTTCAAGGACGCAGGAGCTGCGTCCGACTCGAGTGATGATCATCCTTCACTGCAACCGCGCTCAACCGTTTTTCATGCTGCGATGTTGTTTCTGTACTTGGTCGTTGTGATCATCTTAGCGGAGAAGTTTGCGATCCCGCTCGATAACTGCATTGAGCGTTTTGGAGTGCCCCAGGCTTTTGGTGGTGCCATCGTCGCCGGACTAGTTTTGGCGCCGGAAGCCCTGGCCGCGATCAAAGCGGCTAGGCAAAATCATTCCTAACGGTCAGTAAATATGCTTCATGGGTCAGTGCTCGCCTCGATTGGGCTCACGATTCCGGCAGTGCTTAACATTGGCATGGTAACGAGCCACCCAATCGTGCTCGGACTTGAGGGCGGAAATCTTCCGCTGCTTATTTTAACTTTAGGCGTGAGCATGATGACGTTTGGCAGCGGCAAGACGAATATTTTGCAAGGCTGCATTCACGTGCTGCTTTTCACTGTCTTCTTATTGCTGATCTTCAGTCCGTAGCGTCCCGGGGTGCGCTAAGCGCAGCCGATCTTCGTTTGATGATCACTAAAAAGATTCCGCCGAGAACGGCGACCGATGCGATGATGTAACGCAGTGTGATTGGTTCACTGAGCAATAGAATTCCGCCGGTTGTGGTGATCACCGGGACACTCAGTTGGACTGCTGCCGCGCTGGTAGCATTCAAACCGGACAACGCAGCATACCAAATTACGTAACCGAGCCCGGAAGTAATCGCGCCCGAAACAATCGCATAGATCATCCCTAACGAATCGGGCCGCATTTGTCGAATGACGAGGACACTAATCAGCGCGGCAAATGGAACGGCCCGCAAAAAATTTCCTGCCGTAGTGGCGATGGGGTTTCCGACTCCTCTGCCGCGCAGCGAGTAAATGCCCCAGGCGACGCCGGCGCCCAGCATCAAAACGGAACCGATCAGGGACGGCGCGGAAAGGCCGGGAAACCCGAGTACGACAAGACCGATGAGAGCGGCGACCAGCCCGACAGTTTGAAACGAATCCAATTGCTCGCCTTTGCGAAGGGCCCAGAGAATCATGGTTGCCTGGACTGCGCCGAACAAAAGCAACGCGCCCGTTCCGGCCGAAAGCGTGTTGTAAGCAAATGAGAATGCCGCAGCGTAAACAAAGAGCGCGAGCGCGGAGATCCAATCGCCGGCATCCCTCATCTCAACCTTCTCCCTAAGATTGAAGGGGCCTCTCCCCTTAGGAGAGGATCGAGGTGAGGGCAAAACTCTTCCGGCCATCAAACGTGCCCGCATCTTTAGAATGAGCGAAAGCGCGATAGCGCCGGCAAAAATGCGAATGAACGTGAATGTTGCAGCGTCAATGTTTGTGTCTCGGAGCGCAGCGCGACAAAGAAGCGAGTTGCTCGCGAACGCGATCATCGCGGTCAACGTAAGGAAAACAAGTCGTGCCAAGTTCACTCGCGAAGAGTCAAAGGTATAACTTGGAATGCCGAGTTATGTGATCGAAGACGTGCCCGTTAAAGATCCCGCAGTCTACGAGCAATATCGGGCCTGCGGCGAGCGACCGGATCGCCAAGCACCACGGAGAATACATTGTCCGCGGCAGTGAGATGGAAGCGATTTCTGGAGACTGGCACCCGAAACGGTTGATCATTGTCAAATTTCTCGACAAGACTTCAGTGGGTGCGTGTATCAATGATGCGACCTACCGACAGCTTAGCGATCTGCGGCAGCGCGCGCTTAAGCGTGAGATTGTTGTGGTCGAAGGAGTTTGGATCCAAGCCGATCAGGAATCGAACTTCGGTTTGCTCGATGAAACTTTTTTGTAGGTACCGGCAGCGGTGACGTTATTTCCGAAACCGCAAATGCCAATTTGCGCGACCACCAATTTTCCGTGTGTGAACTTTAGCGTGATCTTGCATTCATCTTCGGCACCTTCGGGTTTGAAGATAGCGGTGTCGCCTTCAATCCGGGCGATACCGCCGCCTTGTCCCTCGTTTGCGGTCGGACCTTGCGCCGATTGGTATTCATAGACTCCAAGAAACTCGATTTGAAGCCGTTGCTGACCAAGAGCCCAGATTTTAAATTCTCCGATCTTCGTTTTCCATGTGCCGTTGACCTGTGCCGCCGTCACATCGCTCTGACCGTCAACTCGCGGAGTCGCGATCAGGCAGAACGCGATCGCGACAAGAATTATTTTCATGTACTCAGTCCTCAATAGTGTCGGTGGGCGCGAGGAGATGGCCGAAGATTTTGCCGGCGGCGAGGAAAATAATGCCGGCTGCGCCGGCTAAGGCCGCGTGCAAAAGCCAGAATTGTGTGGCCGGCATCCTCTCCAGGAAACCGCCGATCCAGCCGACGAGATTGTTCCCGGCAAAAAACGCTAGGTAGTAAATTCCAATGATAGTGGCGGACAACGCGGCAGGGGCGACGCGAGCATAAAGGGCGAGCGAGACCGGAAAGACATTTGCAAATCCGGCGCTGTTCAAAACGTGAAAGGCGATTAGCCAACCGATCGACACCTTTTCTCCGGTACGCGCGATCGCCGTGCCGATCACGAGCGAAAGCATGCCGGTTACTGCGATAAGGCTTCCGATGGCGATCTTTGTAATCTCGGCCGGTTCGCGAAATTTTTTCGACCAAAGTCGCCAAAACACGACCGCAATGAAAAGAAAACTGACCGACACGATCGAATCGAGTGTGATCAACCACGTGGTCGGCATTTTTTTCCCGAAGAACATTAGATCGGCATGGTCCTGCGCCCAAACCAGATAAGCGTTGAAGATTTGTTGATTTGGGATGATTCCGATCGTGAGAAAAGGCAAAAGCACGAGCAACGCGACGATTGCCAGTTTGTCGCGTTGTGTCAGCTTGGGCTTCGCGGTGTGATTCGCACTCGCTTCCTTTTCTTCGACAACGGGTGAGTCGGGCGGCAGATATTTCTGGCCTAGCAAATAGATGGTCAGGCCGATCAGCATTCCGACGCCGGCGGCGCCGAACCCCCAATGCCATCCGACTTTTTCGCCAAGTGTGCCGGCGATGAGCGGCGCGGCGATGACTCCGGCGTTGATAAAGATGTAGTAAATCTGAAACGCGTCCGCGCGGCGGTTGTCGCCCGGGGAGTAAAGCGCGCCAACCTGGCTGGCGAGGTTGCCTTTGAAACAACCGACGCCAGTGAGCAGGCAAGTCAGCGCGAGCAAAAACGTCACGTCGAACGCCATCAAAAAATGGCCGAGTGCCATTAGCGACGCGCCGATCGTAATTGTAAGAGTGCGACCGAGCCAGCGGTCGGCGATCAAACCGCCGGCGATTGGCGTGAGATAAACGAGCCCGGTATAAAGACCGAAAATTGTTGAGGAGAGCGGTTGGATATCGAGCGGGCCGCGAAAAAACTCGATTGCGTGACGAAACGAACCGAACCCGGCGACATGCTCGACATGTCCGGAATGCAGCAGGCGATTGACCATGTAAAGCACGAGAAGAGCTTGCATGCCGTAGTAGGAGAAGCGCTCCCATGCCTCGGCGAATGCGATGTAGCCGAGCCCGCGCGGGTGTCCGAGAAAACTGCGGTCCTCAGGATTGTACACCGGTGAAAGTAAAAGTTACCACGTAAAAATTAGGAAGTAGAAAACGATGAAAGTCCACCGATGTTATCTAGCAAGATGAAACTTCCAGGAATTAAGGAGCGAAAACGTTTTGGATCACCCACAGTTACGCCTCAGGCGCTGGCGTGGGATGGCAATCGACTTTGGATGAGTTCGCGTGATCTCGGCTTTCTTTACAAGCTCGACGCTAAAGGCTCGAAGATTCTCCAAGAGATCGACCCGCCGGGGGTCGTCTGGGCAGCAGTGGCGATGAATGGTGCGATGCATCTGACGGTCGGCAAAGGAACGAATGACGACCGCTACGTTTATCGTTACGACTCAAAGAACGGGTTCACGAAACTTTTTGCCTGCCCGGAGTTCACCGGCTCGTATCTCAGCTGCGACGGCAGGAATCTCTACCTCAGTCAGTGGTACGCACAGCGGATTCTGAAGTTGGATGAAAGCGGTAATGTTATCCGGAAGATCGACGTTGGCGCAGAAATCTGCGGTCACGCGTTTGCGAACGACGCGATCTATACGTTGCGGGGAACTGAGAATGTACCGAGGCCGCCGTATGCTCAAGGTCCACCGACCGCCGCGCGATTCAGAAGTGGAGCGAAGCAAGGAACTGAGCGGTGGTGGATTGCGCGGCTTAATCCGCGTGAAGAAAAGCCAACGGTAGAAGATCTCGCAGTCGTTCCGTTCGCAGCTCGCTCACTCACATTCGACGGCGAGAACTTTTGGTCGAACCATCGCTCGGAGAACGAAACGATCTGTTTCTCGCTTCCCAATTAGATTTCATGGCGCGCATCATTACCAAATCAGAAGTGAGAAGGAAGAATTAAGAAATCGATCCTCTAAAATTTCTGAGTAGGGTTGAATGTTATGCGCATCACCGACATGAATTGGATGATGGTCGAGGAGTATTTGAAGCGCGACGACCGTTGCGTGTTGCCCCTCGGCAGCACGGAGCAACACGCGTATCTCAGCCTAAGTGTGGACAGTGTTCTAGCGGAACGTCTCGCGTCTGAAGTGGCGGAGTTGGCCAACGTTCCGGTGTTTCCGGTTCAACCTTACGGCATCGCACCTTACTTCCGCGCGTTTCCGGGGACGATCACGTTGCGCGTGCAAACATTCCTATCGCTCGTGCGCGAGATCCTGGATGCGATGGCCGAGCAAGGATTTCAACGGATTTTGATTGTGAACGGACATGGTGGGAACACGCCGGCTCAGAATTCGGTCGGCGAATGGATCGCGGACCATCCGGGCATTAAAGTAAAATTTCACAACTGGTGGAACGCGCCGAAGACCTGGGCGCAAGTGACGGCGGTCGATCCGGTAGCGTCGCACGCTTCCTGGATGGAAAATTTTCCGTGGACGCGTTTGGAAAAGATCAAAATGCCATCGAAACAGAAGCCCGAAGTAGACATGAACTATCTTCGTCAGCTCGATCCGAAAGCGGTGCGCGTGTACCTGGGCGATGGAAACTGGGGCGGCGTTTATCAAAAAAGTGACGACGAGATGAAGAAAGTCTGGGCTGTGGCCGTCCAAGAGACCTTGGAGTTGTTGAATAGTGACTGGGCAAAATGAATCCCCGGACACGGCCGTTTGCCGATGAAATCCGCATTTGAGATATGAAAATCCCGAAACAAGTTGGAGCACGAGGGTTCGTTTTGATGATCTCGATCTTGATCACAGGTACGGCCACGTTGTCAGCCGCAACGGAAAAGCCTGGACCGTTGGAGAGATTTTTTCGTTCGATTGGACGCTCATTCAGCCAACACAAGTCCACCCAGCACAACGCTCAGAAGCAAACCAAGGGCACAGCGAATCCTTCGAAGGCGGGATCCACTGCGCAGAACGAAGGATCAAATGCCCAAGGTGGGACTGCCGCTGACGTCAGCGCGCCGCCGAGCGAACACAATACCCGAAGTACAAGCCGGGCGCTCACCAAGAAAGGAGAGGATCTCCCTTACGGGACGCCGGTGCCCGGTAGGCAGGGTTTTGTGACCAGTCCGTTCTCGCCAAATAGCGGTTACATCGATGTTCGTGGCTTTGCTCCCGGCACGCCGGTGAAGGATCCCTACACCGGCAAAGTTTTTCTTACGCCGTAGTAGCAGTCGTTGCAGCTATGGCCATGGAAATGCTCGGTCCGTTGATTTTCTCAAGAAGGTTGCGATTGCCAGCGACATCTGTTGAAGACGGCCAAGACCGGAGGCGATCACTGATGGAAGTTGCACAAGCGGACCTTCGTGACCGATTGATCCACCTGACGCAATGGTGAAAAGCGCCGAAAGTGAGTTTGCCAATGTCCGGCGCGTGAAAATTCTCCCGTCACCGAGCACGACTGCTTCTATGTGATCGGCGGTCCGCGATTTTACCGCGGAAACGCGTGCCAAATTGAAGGATTGGGCCCGCGATCATCTGCCGAAAGCCGGGACGGTAACCCGCATCCACTAAGGAGATCCGACGAATGTTTTAACCAGGCCTGGCGCGGAGCTGCCAGTGAGGATTTTGCGAGCTGCGCTGGTGGCGGCGCGGAAGGCGATCGACGCAAGTCCACGGCAAAATCCAATCTCCCCGCCCAAAACAGCGTGATCTGTAGATCGGTCGGACGAGTGTGTTCCTGGAACCAAACCTAGAACTTCAGTCAGCGAAAAGCATGCGAATCTGGCTGTGGTCCCTTTCCCTTCAGAGCCGCATCCACAATATCACCTGCGTGCGAAATGACGGCCGTCGCGTAGAACAGCGAATTGCAGCGATTGGAAATTTCGCGCTGCGCGTTAAGGTGCGGCAGACCATGCCCAAATTTCTCGTCATCAGCACGAGTGGAAATCCCGACAGCAACAGCCGTCGAATGGGGCGGATGGCGTTTAAGCATTTACAAAAACGCAGAGTCGACTGCGAATGGATCGACATCAGCGATTTAGATCTCCCGCTTTGCGATGCGGACAAATGTTATCTGAATCCGGCGGCGCAGAAGTTGAACAAAGCAGTTGAATCGGCGGACGGAATCATGATTGCCGCGCCCGTGTACAATTACGACGTCGCGGCGGCGGCGAAGAACATGATCGAGCTGACCGGCAGCTCGTGGGAGGAAAAGGTCGTGGGCTTTCTTTGCGCCGCCGGCGGAACAAGCAGTTACATGGCGGTAATGGCGTATGCCAACAGTCTGATGCTCGATTTTCGGACGGTGATCATTCCGCGGTTCGTTTACGCGACTGGCGACTCGTTCGATGGCGATGAAGTCACGGACAAAAAAGTGGTTACGCGGATCGAGCAAGCCGCGGACGAACTGATCCGGTTCACTGAAGCGTTGCGCGGCTGAACGCAAATTGATGTCGATCTCATAACCAAGCTTAACAACCTGACGGGACTCTGGCGTCGTAGTCCGAAGTTCCTTCCGCCTGTTAGCCTCAAATCCACGCGGTCACTGCACCGTTCCACCGTGCGGATTTGTATCGAATCTAATGGCGGCCTTTTAACTTTAAGCTCCGCTCAGGCCGAGACGCATCGCATCGGCTTTGAGCGCGGCGATGACGTTGACGATGATTTCGTCCAGCGGCATCCCGAGTTGTTCTGCGCCGCGGACAATCTCTTCGCGATTGACCGCGCGGGCGAACGCTTTGTCTTTCATCTTCTTTCTTACCGTAGAAAGATCGACATCGTTAATGCTTTTCGTCGGCCTAACGAGCGCGACCGCAACGACAAAGCTGCTCAATTCATCGACTGCGCGCAGCGTTTTCTCGAGCGGCGCTGCCGGCGCGACGCCGGAATAATCAGCGTGGGACAAGATCGCGCGACAAACCTCTTCGCTCCACCCCTTCTCGCGCAGCCACGCGACGCCGACAAACGGATGACCTTCGGTCGAGCTGCGTTCCAGATTCGGATGTTTCTCGTAATCCATGTCGTGCAACAAGCCGACCGCCTCCCAAAGATCGGCATCTTCGCCGTGAAGCTGCGCGAAATATTTCATCGAATCAGCAACCGCGTGGCAATGCTTGCGCAAACTCTCGGATTTCACCCATTCGTGGAGAATCTTGAGAGCGTCTTCGGATAGGCTCATTGACGGATGAAGGATGAAAGACCGAGAACAAAACGCCATCGCCGGGAGCTTTTCAACAAATGGACGTTGAGCTAGTTTGTCGGCATGTCGTGCGCGAAGATCGATCCGGTCCTGCACAAGTCGCACAAGCCGTCCTGGATTAAAGTGCGGTTGCCGTCGAATCCGGTCTTCTTTTCGACCAAGGCGCTGATCTCTGATTTACGACTGCACACGGTTTGCGAGAGCGCACAATGTCCGAACCGCTGGGAGTGTTGGAGCCAGGGCACGGCGACGTTCATGATAGCGGGCGATCGTTGTACCCGTGCGTGCGGATTTTGCGCCGTGACAACCGCGAAACCGTTCGCTTTGGAAGAAGATGAACCGCAGCGTGTTGCTGAAGCGGTGATGCGAATGGAGTTAAGGCATGTCGTGATCACGGCGGTCGCGCGGGACGATTTGAAGGACGGCGGTGCAAACCATTTCGCGCGGGTGATTCACGCGATCCGAGGCGCCGATTCGTCCATTATCATCGAAGTCCTGGTTCCAGATTTTCATGCCGACGATTCGTGCATTCAGACCGTCCTCGACGCTGGCCCAGAGATTTACAATCACAACATGGAGACGGTGGAGCGGCTCACGCCTGTCGTGCGATCGCGCGCGAAATATCCCACTTCGTTACGAGTGCTCCGGCGTGCTAAAGAGCTTTCGCCGAAAACGGTGACGAAAAGCGGCATCATGCTCGGCCTCGGCGAAACCGAGCCCGAGATTTTTCAAGCGATGGATGATCTGCGCGAAGTCGGCTGTCAGGTTTTAACGATGGGGCAATATCTCCGCCCGACGCCAAATCACTTGCCGGTGGTAGAATTCATCACGCCGGAGCAATTCGATCTTTACGGCGAGATCGCACGCAAAAAAGGGTTCGAGCACGTCGCGTCCGGTCCGCTCGTTCGCAGCTCCTATCACGCGGCCGACTTTCGTCCGGTTGTCCGCTGAGGATGGAAGCGGCCAAGATCGCGGCGGTCATTCCCGCTTATCACGAAGAGAAACACATCGGCGACGTTGTCTGGCGAACGCGGCAAAAACTCGATGATGTTCTGGTGGTCGACGATGGTTCCGGCGACAAAACGGCGGACCGCGCGCGCGCAGCCGGCGCCCAGGTCATCATCCATGAACAGAATCGCGGCAAGGGTGAAACCATCAAGACAGGATTGCGTCACTGGCTGGAGCGCAATGTCGATTTTGTAGTCATTCTCGACGCCGACGGCCAGCATCGGCCGGAGGAAATCGACCGATTCGTTGCGGCCGCGCTTTCAGCAGAGGAACCGGAACTGATTGTCGGCAACCGGATGAAAGATCTTTCTTCGATGCCGCGACTGCGGCAATTCGTGAATCGTTGGATGAGTCAACGCATCAGCGCGGTATGCGGCCAGGAGATTCCCGACACGCAGTGCGGTTTTCGAATGTTACATAAGCATTTGATTCCGGAATTGCTCGGTGGCGCAGCCCGATTCGATTATGAAAGCGAAATGCTCATCATTGCGTGTCGAAAGGGTTTTCGGATCGATTCCGTCCCGATCAGCACCGTTTACTCAGACGAAGTCAGCAGCATTCATCCGGTGCGCGACACCATTCGCTTCTTCAAGTTGATGCGGCAATACAAAAATTCGTAACCGAAACTATGGCTTTTTCGCCGGTAGCAGTTTGCTGCTCGCGCATCAGAATGACAAGCGGTGCTCTATGACGAAAGCCGAAAATTCAAGCCGGCTTAACGGTTGATAGAGTTATTCACGCCAGCGCGAATGCTGCAGATAAGCTGGATTATGGCCGACCTTTTCCCGCCGCTCGGCGATTCGGTCAGCGAGCCATTCACACCACTCCGCGTACTTTAGAGTACCGGTGCGTTCGCGCTCTCGTTGCATCCAACTCCTGCCGCGTGACCAAAACGCTAAGGTGACGCCACCAATCAGATCGTCCACGGTTTGAAGATCGACATTGCGCCGGAATACCATGTAACCAACAGTTTCCAGTCGCACGCCGAACTCAATTATTGCGCGTTGGACCTCTGGCCCAGCTGCTTCGACATCGGACGCTGGAGCGGCATCAGGCAGTTTGCCGATGAGATCGAGCATGCGCGTCCAACCTTCGCTTTGAACGGTTTCGATGAGCATAACTGCGGCCGTGTCGCGGCGTTTGATATTTCCCTGTCGCACCTGGACCGCTGCGAAGATGAGGGCGCCGACAATGGCGACAGTAGAAATCAGATTCAGCCAGGCCGCGAGATCGAGATGCATTCGGCGCGGCTAAATTAATCCGCGTTTGCGAAAGTCGCCCATGTTTCCTCCGCTCGAACGCTCGATCATGTCGATTGTGAATTTTAGGAGGCAAACTTCCCACGCGTCGTCCACTCCTTGAATTACGGCGCTGAGCGGATCGTCGCGATGTTGCACATACGATTTCGTGCGCTCGATCACCGATTCGATCGGGTCGCGAAACATCTGTTCGGTGACGTCGGTCTTGCGGAACTGAAATCCGTAGCGGAGCACCGCGATATTGCGCGCGTGTTCGCGAAGTTGCTCAGCGTAGCGTTGCGCTTTCTCGCCAAAGCCTTCGAGCAACAGGCGACTGAAGTGTTCCGGCGTCAAAATCTGTGGCCGGTCGGCGTGAATTTTTCCATCGCGAACGCGGACTTCGTTAACCCGATCCATCAGCTCCGAGATCAGATAAAAACGGAAGCTGGTTGTGCCGAACGTGGCGATCTTCTGCTCAGGGGCGAGAATCACCTGGGTGTTTTCAATTGCGTATTGAAAATCGTCTTCTTTCACTTTTATCGCGGCAATTTAAATCAGCGCGCGGTTCTTTCAATCCAGCGCGGAGGCTTCGAACGCGCAGGTGTCGATCTCCCGAACCCGTGCTGATCGCCAGCGCAAGACGGCCTCGCCGGTAAAGATGATGAGCGCAAGCCAGATTAAAATAAAGGTAACAAGATGTCCGCGTGTGAACGGTTCGCGATAAAGAAACGCGCCGAGAAAGAACGAGCCGATCGGCGAAAGGTATTGGAGGAACCCGACCGTAATCAGACGGAGATGCCGCGTCGCGTAACCGAACCAAAAGAGCGGGACGGCAGTGACAATGCCGGTGCTAATTAACAAAATCGACAACCACCAACCAGCGCGGCCGAAAGCGACTGTGTCGGAGCGTTGAAGATAAAAAAGAAAAATCACGGCAAGTGGAACAAGGAGAATTGTTTCCAGAAACAGTCCGGGAATCGCAGCCGTTCCGGATTGTTTTCGGAGTAATCCATAGAGTCCGAAGGTGACGCAGAGCGAAACGGCGATCCAGGGAAAGCGGCCGTAGCCGAACGTGAGATTCAATACGCCGAGCGCGGCGAGAAGGACGGATGCGAGTTGCCAGCGAGTGAGACGTTCGTGCAGAAAAACTGCAGCAAAAAGAACGTTTATCAGCGGCGTCATGAAATAGCCTAGACTCGTTTCGATGACACGGCCGATATTGACTGCGTAGATGAAAAGGAACCAGTTGAACGCGATGGCCAGTCCGCCGGTCAGGCAAAAAATCCGCGCCCGCGGCAAACGAATGATTGCGATCACCTCCAACCAGCGGCGCTGCCAGGTGAGAACGGTCGAGAGAAAAATGGTCGTCCAGACAAAACGATGCGCGAGAATCTCAGCTGCGGGAACGGCGGCGATCAGTTTCCAATAAATCGGGATCAGACCCCAGGTTGTGAAGCAGGCGATCCCGGCGATGAGACCAAGGGCTTCGTGGAATTTGTCCGGACAAGTGCGCTCGCCAGGCGGCGGGTCCGTCCTATTGGCGGACAAGATCGACATCCGGTTGCTATTTCACGAAACAGAGTTGGTGGATCGGCCGCTCCGCGGGCGATATTAATTTTTGGCCCAAAAGCTTTCGCGGCGACTATTTAGCATTGAGCAAGGGACTGGTCGATCTACCAATCCAGTTTACTTTTGCGCGACGGGTGGGACGAGAGAAAGAAAGGCCGCGTAGCCTGCGTGCTCCATGTCTTCTGTTGGAATGAAATATAACGCCGCCGAGTTAATGGCATAACGTTTTCCAGTTGGCGAAGTTGGATCCTGAATTAGGTGGCCAAGATGGGCATTACTGCGTTTCGCGCGCACTTCAACGCGATGCATGTCGTAGGAGTTATCGTCACGCTCAACGATCAGATCTTTCGAGAGCGGTTTGCCGAAGGTCGGCCGCCCGGTGCCGCCGTCGAATTTGTCGACGGATGAGAAGAGCGGTTCGCGGGTAATAATATCGACATAAATTCCAGGACGAAAGTTGTCCCACAGTTTGTTTTTGAATGCCGTCTCCGTGCCGTTCTCGCGGACGACGTGATATTGCTCCGGCGACAAACGTTTGCGCAATGTCGCGTCATCGGGTAGGGGACGGTTTGGATCGAATCCGGTCATCGTCTCTTTAACGCTGTGCGCAAAAACCACGAAGTAAAGGACCACGGCAATCGCCAGAACTGCGATAATGATCCCGATGACCAGGCTTACGCGCGACGCGTCACCACTTTGGATTCGACCGCCCTCGTTCATCTGCGAGTCTCTCCGTCAACAGTGAACCAAAAAGAGAGGCTCAAGTCACTCTTTTTTTTGAACGGAACGAGATATTGAGAGTAACCCTCGTCTTCCATTTTATCGGTGGGAACGAATCGCAAAGCAGCGGAATTCGGCGAATACGCCGAGCCACAGCGTCACATGTGACGAACGCTTTGAAGGATGTCGAATCCGATGCATGCGCAGTTCCCTGTTGCTGTTGTCATTCCTAAATGTTTGACAATTCGAAGCGCGTTAACCATCAAACTTTTTTTAAATAATTCGCAGCTAGAACCGTTGATCGGTTTGGCAAAACTATCCGCGGTTATTTTTTCTTTTCGAAGAGAGACAGGTATTGGCCGTAACCTTCGTCTTTTAACTTTTCGACCGGAATGAATCTGAGCGCGGCCGAGTTGATGCAATAACGTAGTCCGCCTTTTTCTGTCGGACCATCGTCAAACACGTGGCCGAGATGTGAATCGGCTTTACTGCTACGGACTTCGGTTCGATCCATCCCCAATGTGCGGTCTGATTTTTCGGCGACGTTGTTTTTGTCGATCGGTTTAGTAAAACTGGGCCAGCCACTGCCGCTGTCGAATTTATCGAGCGAAGTGAAAAGCGGTTCGCCGCTGACGACGTCGACATAAATGCCGGCGCGATGGTTGTCCCAGTATTCGTTGCGGAACGGCGGCTCGGTGCCGCATTGCTGAGTAACGTGATATTGTTCGGGGGTCAGTTTTTTCTTTAACCCCTCGGCCGAGGGTTTGGTGGCAGTTTGATCGCTGGTTGATTGAGTTGTCATAGAGGTTGACTGGGTAGAGGACGGACCCGGAGCCTGACCGCGGGCGCGATTGAGGAAAATCATCACCGCGATCAACGCCACGAAGATAACCGCGCAGAAAAGGAGCATTCCGCGCGAGGAAGGTGGTGGGCGTTTCGGGAGTTGAATCATGTAGTGGGATTAGACAGTGATTTGCGTCGTTTGTTTAATCCCGTCGGCCAACTTCGTGGACCTGAATGTAACGTCGGAACACGAGCAATCCAAGAGGCGCAACCGATGCCGCGCAAGCGAAGATGAACCACATGATTCCCGAATGGCGCGGTCCGTTTTCCGGACAAAATGCCGCCAGTAAAAACCCTGTCGTTCCAATCAGAAGTTTGCCGACCAGAAACGGAAGGTAGGCGAGCGATCCATACGACGCCTCCTGGCCGAGCGGCGCGATGGACGCAGCGTATTCGTAAACACGGGGGGAATAGAAGGCTTCGCCGATGGAAAAGACCGTGAGGTAAAGCGCAGACATGATGTAATACGGGTGGATCGCTCCGGTCAGTTGCAGATAACCGTGACCGAGCGCGCTTCCGATGACGCTGTTTGCCGCTGGCACAAACCAGTCCGTCGGCAATGCCATTATGAAAACTCCGGCCGCGCAAATGAGGCTGCCGATGACGACAATGCGATACGACGCGATGCGTTGGGTCAGCGCCCCAACAATCGGCGCGAGAATAATGATGATAACGGCGTTGATCCCGGCCAGCTTCCCGACCGGCGCATTCAATCCCATCTCGCGATCACCAAATGTCGGAAACACATAGTCCATCTGGAGGAAGATCGCCTTTAGGAACCCAATGAAAACAAAGAACAGTAGCAGCCGGTAAAATGCCGATTGCCCGATCAGTCGCTGAAAAAGCGCGACCGTGTCGCGCGTGGCTTTCTGCACGGTTCGCGCGATCTCTGTCCAAAAGCCGGAGCGCGCGCCATCCCCTGCCGTCACGGTGCGGTCGCGTTCCGCGTCGCGTCGCAAAAAATAAATCGTCGGGAAAAGCACAATCTCGAGCGCGAGGCTAACTGCGAAGAGCTGTTCATGTGTCGTCGGCTGGAAGCCTCTGATGCTCACATGGAGGTCGAGCGAACGAACGAAATCGAAAATGTAACCGGCGATGAGATAGCCGACATTCATGAGCGCGTAGATGATCGAGAACGCGATCGAACGTTGCGCGGTTGCGGAGTAAACGCGCGTGGCGGCGAGCAGGACCGGTGTTCCAAGCGCTTCGCCAATCGCCAGTGGAAGAAGCCCGCAAAGAAGCGCGAGCCATGGAATCGTAGTGAAAACCATGACGCTGCGCGCAAAGGTGCAGATCGCGACGCCGAGAAAAAAAGTTCGCCGCAACCCGATTGCGTCCGTCAGTGAACCAGCGAGCAACGTGAAAATCGTCATTGCCGGGGCCCAGACCCAGCCCACCAATTCGCGCGCCGCTTGATCGCTAAAGCCAAGATCCTTCGACAGCCACAGCACTATCGTTTTGTTCGTTATCGAATAAGCGGTGTAGATGAAAAGTTTGATCAGGAACGTGAGCCAAAGCTCGCGCCGCGCTGTCTTGAGGACGGTGAACTTCGCGATGAAACCGCGAATGCCAGAGGGCGCAGGGACATGTTCCTCGGGCGCGACTGCTTGCTTCAAGGTTTCTGGCACGACGATGTCGATCTTAGCACACTGACGGCTCGCTCGCTGTCGGCGCTGCAGTTAAAATTTTCAGCGACTCAGCAATCGATGAAGCGCACATGGACGATCATCGGCGTAGGCAACGTTCCCGCCAGTTTCAAATGGTACCAGTCGCTCTTTGGCCAGCGGGAGATGCGTCTCGTCCATGAGGGCTGGGGTCAGGTCCTGGATACAGATGGAACCGTTCTGCTCTGTCTCCACCAGTGGGGCGCGCATGAGCATCCAACCTTGATGAGCCCTGAGATTGCGCCACCTGGCAATGGTTTGTTGCGATTCTTTCGCGTCGACGATTTCGATGTAGCGTTGGAAAGAGCGCGTGCCATGGTTGGGGGATTCGAGGAGGAACCTCATCGAAATCCGAATACCGGAACTATGGAGTTTTCCGTTCGAGATCCCGATGGCTACTACGTCACGATTAGTTCTGCGATCTAATCAAACGATGAACCCAACCGCAAGCCGCTGCGCGGCGAGCGGCTCCTCATAAAATTTCGGCCACAAACTCGCGTGCGTCGAACGGCGCGAAGTCGTCGATCTTTTCGCCTGTACCACTGAACCGCGTCGGGATTTTCAACTCATCCTGGATTGCGAGCACGATTCCGCCTTTGCCGCTGCCGTCGAGCTTGGTCACGATCAGGCCGGTGAGACCCAACGCTTGATGAAACTCGCGCTCCTGACTGAGCGCATTGCCGCCGGTGGTCGCATCGACAACTAAGAGGGTTTCATGGGGCGATTCGCCGCCTGCCGCGCCGTAGAAGAAACTTCATGTCTGAGGTGCGAGCCGCACTGGCGTTGGACTGCCTTACTAGACAGGATTTACAGGATTCATTCGATTTACAAAAAGGATGTCGATCTTGGTCCTTCCAATCCCAAAATCCTGTTAATCCTGTCTTTCTTTTTGCGAATGTGAAACCGGTTCGCGCGCGGGACGATCGAGATCTTTGCGAATCCGGTCGAGAATTCCGTTCACGAAAGCGCCGGATTCAGCGCCGCCAAAGGTCTTGGCGAGCTCGATCGCTTCATTGATTGAAACAACTGGGGGAATGTCTTCGCGATACAACATTTCGTAAATCGCGAGCCGGAGAACGTTGCGATCGACTGCAGAAATGCGATTCAGATTGTAGTTTTCGCAATAGCGTTTAATTCGTTCGTCAATTTCCGGCAGGTGTTCGATCATCCCCTCAATCAGTGGCTGCGCAAATTCACGGACGCTCGGTTTGACCGGACAAAATTCCCAAAAGTCATCGATTCGCTTCGGACCTTCGCCGCGCTGAAGATCGCGCCAGAAATGATATTGAATGGTTGCTTCCCGTGCGCGTCGCCGTTTTCCCATACGTCTATTTATTTCGCAACTTCCAGATCACGTTGGAAATCTCGACCGCAGCCCGGGCCGCTTCAGTACCGCGATTGATCTCGCTTTCCAAACATCGCGCACGCGCCTGATCTTCGTTATCGAAAGTTAAGACCGCGTTGATGACAGGGACGCCATGAGTGATTGCGATTCGTTGAAGCGCATCCGTGACCGAGCGACCCAAATTTTCCGCGTGATTTGTTTCACCCTGCAAAATTACACCAATCGCAATGATGGCGTCTCCCTGCTTTTGCAACGCGAGCTCGCGAACCACGATTGGAATCTCAAACGAGCCGGGAACCTCGGTGAGCGTTGTGGTCGCGTCAGGGGCGAGCAGGCGCAACTCCGCTGTCGCGTGATCAATCAAACCCTGGACATAAGTGGAGTTGAATTGACTCGCGACAACCGAGAAATGTCGCTTGGCGCCGATGACGGTCCGCGGCTGAGGGGAGATCAAGTTCGACATCGCCCTTTAATGCTCTAACAAATCAGTCTCAGCAAGAGCACTGGCGACGCGAGGAATGCGGCCGCCATAAATTTAGGTTCTTTCGGCTGCCGGACGCGCAACAACCAAACCGGTCAACAAGAAAATTAGCGCTGCGGAAAACAAACAATATCGGCAGAATGCGTGAAGCCGGAACGCCTGCACGTAGAGTAGCCAGAGTGTCATGCAAAACATCGCTACCACGGTCCAGCTCAAAAATGTTCGAGCGCGCGCGTAGCCAAATACTGAAAATGTAGCAAAGCTGAACACACTGAAGTAGGCGAGCGCCCCCAATCCGCTCACCGGGACGCGGCCGATCTTCGCGTAACTGCTGCCCAGAACTTGAAAACAATCGGATGAACCGCCGCAAACCGCGGTTTCTCCCGACAAATACAGCACCGTGAGATAAGTGGCTTCAGCCAAACCGACGAGTGCGATTAAAGCCGCGGCGATATAAAAAATTGTTTGAGAGCGCGAACCCCAAGACGTGGGTCTCACCGTTGTTGGCGCTTGAGATTTCATGAGGAAGGCTTCGTGCTTTTGACTGCGTTCTCGACCAATGCTGGCAGCTTGTTCGGGTCCGTGTCGCTCGGCGGTACGGCCTGGTTGTTCAGGAAAAGTGTCGGCGTTGTTTTTACACCGATGGCTGCGCCGCGGTGCTGATCGGTTTCGACTTGCTGCTGCACTTCAGGGCTGTCCATGTCGTTTCTGAAACGGCTCAAATCAAGTTGAAGCATCCCGGCGTAAGCCTGGAAGAGCGAGCGCGCGTCCTTGGAGTGACTCCAAACTTCCTGCTCGCGGAAAAGCAGATCGTGCATCTGCCAAAATTTCCCCTGCTGGCCGGCGGCTTCGGCCGCACAGGCCGCTTCCTTCGCGTGAGCATGCATCGGCAGCGGAAAATTCCGGTAAATGACGCGAATGTTATACTGCTTTTGCAGTTGGTTGATCGACTCGGAGAGTCTTCCGCACGGTGGACATTGGAAGTCTCCGAACTCCTCGAGCGTTACTAACGCATCTGCCGGCCCAAGAACATGAACGGCCTCGCCAGAGGGCGCCGCTTCCGTCCGGGAAATCTTGAGAGCCGGGTTCGCGGAACGTTTAACACGATAAAAATAAGCGCCGCCGCCAATTGCGAGCAGCCCGACTACAACCACGATTATGAATGGAAGGAATCGTTTCATGAAATAGGTCGGAAGATATAGCGCAGGTGTCCGATTCTCGCGAGTCCGCACTTGCTTGAGGCCGCTCGCAGAACCGGAGTTGCGCCGACCACTGAAACTAGAGAAGATGCCCGAGCTTGGTCTTCTTGGTTTCGAGATACCTTTCGTTGTGCGGATTCGATTCCGTTCGAATCGGAACCTGTTCTACCATTTCGAGTCCATAACCTTCCAGCCCGATCACTTTCTTCGGATTGTTCGTTAGAAATCGAAACTGCCGCACGCCGAGATCGAAAAGAATCTGCGCGCCGAGTCCGTAATCGCGCAGATCGGCGGGAAGTCCGAGCTTCGTGTTCGCTTCGACAGTATCGAGCCCTTGTTCCTGCAACTTGTAGGCGTGAATTTTTGCGGCGAGACCGATCCCGCGGCCCTCTTGTCGCATGTAAACCAGCACGCCGTTGCCCTCTTCCGAAATCTGGCGCAACGCCGCGTACAATTGATTGCCGCAATCGCATCGTCGCGAACCAAACACGTCACCGGTGAGACATTCGCTGTGCACGCGCACCAGCGTCGGTTTGTTTTTGTCGATCTTCCCTTTGACCAGCGCAAGATGATGCATCCCGTCGAGCAGTGATTGATACAGGTGCAGATCGAAATCACCGTAATCGGTCGGCAATCTCACGATTTGTTCGAGCTCGACTAACTTTTCGCGCTTCCGGCGATACGCGATCAGACTTTGGATCGTGCAAATGCGCAGCCCGTGTTTTTTGCGAAACTCCATCAGCTCGGACAATCGCGCCATCGTTCCATCGTCATGCAAAATCTCGCAAAGCACGCCGGCTGGTTGCAGCCCCGCCATTCGAGCAAGATCGACAGCCGCCTCCGTGTGGCCGGCCCGTCGCAAGACGCCACCATCTTTCGCACGCAATGGGAACACATGACCTGGCTGCGTTAGATCGTCTGGTGACGAATGAGGATTCGCAATCGCGAGAATCGTCGTTGCGCGATCGTACGCGCTGATCCCGGTCGTCACTCCGCGCGCCGCATCCACCGAAACTGTGAAATCGGTCCGCTGAGCCTCGCGGTTTTGTGTCACCATACGTTGCAGACCGAGCTGCTCCGCGCGTTCGTTCGAAATCGGGACACAAACCAAACCGCGGCCGTGCGTTGCCATGAAGTTCACTGCCTCCGGCGTCACCTTTTCCGCCGCTATCACAAGGTCGCCCTCGTTTTCGCGATCAGCGTCGTCCGTCACGATCACTATCCGGCCCTTGGCGATGTCGCTCACCACGTCGTCAATCGCGTCGAACTGAAACGTCTCCCTTGTCTGCGAGATCATGGACGCCCACAGCTTACCGTTCTCCGCGACTCTGAGCAACCCAGTGTAATCTTCCTCTTCCGCTCACTCTTAATACCACTTCTGCTATTGCGGCGATTGTAGTTGCTTTCCGATCACCAAGCTGACGAAGACGATGAAGGCTGCCAGGCACTTCCCGCGAGTGCTTCGCGTTCTCAGTAGTGATCCCTAACGACTCGCGCTCGAGGCCACAATTGCTTCCTCGCTACATCGCGGTTGCTACCTTGTTCCCAATGGCCGGCTCATTTGGTAATCCGGGATTTCGCCAACCCTGGACTCCTCGACCAGGCGCTTGATTTGCTTCGTCGTCAAACGTGTGGCCATCCCGTTTCTTTTTCGATTAGCGATAGGACATGCATACAGAAAATCTTGCAGCGCGACGCGTGGCAAAATTGGCACGTTCATTGGCGCCGTGCCCCGCTGTACAACTTCTTCGCTAGATTCACAACATAACTCCGCGAGACCGTCTGGCGGCAGTCGTGGTCCAGGATGTCGATAAAGCTTTGGAAAGCGTCGAGCGCAGCGGGCGGCGTTCGTTTCTCCCGGGCGGTGTAAAGATGTCGTGAGGCGTCAAGCGCGTGCCGGATTGCAGTCTTCGAAATGCTCAGGGCGCGACTGAGTTGATCGAGGTGCTCCGGTCTGAACGCCTTGGGGTGGGGGAAACCGTTTTCGCTGTGCAGCCAGATCCAAAGCGTGGATTGCGAGACCTGAATTCTCCTCGCAAGGTCGCGGACCGAAAATCGGAGTCGGTGCCGCGCCGAATCGATCAGTTTTTGAAAAGGCGAGTGCGGGGCTCGGTAATGAATTAATCGGCCACAGGGCGGAACGCGACGTAGCGTTTTGCGTTGGGTTATTAGTCGGGGCATTTGCCAGACATTACGGTGTCTTTCTAAGAAAAGCAATCTTCAATACGGTGCCTTTCAATGAAAGGCACACTTTTTGAGGGAAGGTGAACGCGATGAGAACGATGATCGGGTTTGAATTGCTCGCGCGATTTACAGCGCGATTGAGTGCCAGGCCGTCTTCATCTCGACCGTATCCAGAATCCAGTAAGCGTGTTTCGCTTCCGGGCCGCGACACTTTTTCTGAAAGATCGCGTCCGGGTTAGCGCTCCACGTGTGCTGGAAGCGCGACAAAAATGTAAGCAGCGCCCCGACTTTTCCGCGAGCCCGGCAGCATACGGCCGTTCTCGGCGCGAACGAATTTTCCGCTGATGAACAGCTTGTATGTCTTTTGGACCGCCAGCCGAGTCTGCTTTCGTTGCACGAAGCGAGGATTGCGTAAAACTGCTGGAAAGGAAATGCTAAACCGCTGATGTCGATCCAGAAATCGGAGAAAATCTTTATCGCCGGCCGTCGCGGGATGGTGGGCAGCGCATTCGCCCACACGCTCGAAGGGCGAGGGTTCGCCAACCTGACCAAGCGCAATCGGAGCGAGCTCGATCTCAGTGATTCCACAGCCGGTGCGAACTTTTTCGGGAAAGAAAAAGCGGAGATTGTCATTTTGGCGGCGGCGAAAGTGGTCGGATCCAAAGGCGAGTTGAGTTGGGACAAAACGAAACCGGACGGCACACCCGGAAAACTTCTCAATCTTTCCAAATTGCGCGCGCTCGGTTGGGCGCTGACGGTTCTGCTTCACGACGGCATCGCGCGAACTTACGATTGGTTTCTAAGAAACATTGCCAAATGAAAAAACTTCGCGTCGGCGTGGTCGGCGTCGGTCACATCGGAAGCAATCACGCCCGGCTTTATTCCGAAATTGCAAATGCGGACTTCACCGCGATCTAC
>Ga0310911_10000083_pt1 | contig 30867 bp, 27 predicted proteins | sample GREbulkMGHF170_FD_203532 | JGI IMG/M metagenome (GOLD analysis project Ga0310911, IMG submission 203532) | Lab enrichment of tropical soil microbial communities from Luquillo Experimental Forest, Puerto Rico - GRE.bulkMG.HF170 | ecosystem: Environmental > Terrestrial > Soil > Tropical forest >... | reverse complement strand
TGGCGGTCGATCTGGGCGTCGGCAACATCTTGCACTTTGGCCGTGAGATCATGACGCGCGTCTCAGAGAAGGTATTCGCGTTACGTGAGCAATGGGCCGAGGAAAATCCGGATATCGTTGCACGTCTTGTGCGGGCGCTCGTCCTTGCGAGTAGCTTCGTAAGCAATGCGGACAATCGCGCAGCCGTTGCGCATATTGTCGCACAGCGTCTCGGCGTAAACTCGGAGCTCGTTATCCGGACGTTGACGGGGGATCTCAATACAACCGCAGACGGCACGATCCGAAAATCCGACCGCTACATTGTCGTCAGCGGTCACGAAGCAAATCGACCCGACGTCAATCAGGCTGCGTGGGCTTATGCCCAGATGGTGCGATGGGGACAGGCGCAATTGTCAGCGGAGTTGCAGGCATCGGCGGAAAACGTCTTTCGCGCCGATCTTTATGATTCCGCGCTCGATATGACATGTGAAGGCACTCGCGATACTCACGTCACGGGCATCGGTGCACTATTCGACCCCGCGTTCGATCCCGCCGACATCGCCGGCTATCTCGCATCTTGGCGAAGCAAACGCGCGCGGCCGCCACATCTCACGATCGTCCGCTGATATTGCGCTGCACAAAAATTCTGCAGGTTGCGCCGGATCTGAGCAGCGACTCGCAACCCTTGCAAGAAATACCGCTGCACGTCTTCTCCCATAAGCACTTGTAAAAACAACAAATTATGCCTTTTTGTCTGGATTGGCACGGCATTTGAATTGAAGACGTCAAGAGGCGCCACCCGTGTGTGCGCTTCGGGTCCAACGACGGGCCGATGGCAACGCTGCTGTCCTGGGGAATGCGCAACGGCGCGCTTCAGGCTGCAGCTTTTTTGTTGGCCCGACGGAAAACGGCGAACGCACCGACCGGGCACATAACAACAGGGACGACACGATGGCGAAATCTTCAGCGAGCGAATTGAACACAACATGGATTGCAGACTGGGATCCGGAAAATGAAAAGTTCTGGAACTCGAAGGGTAGATTCATTGCCCGGCGCAACCTGATTTGGTCGATCGTGGCTGAGCACCTCGGCTTTTCGATCTGGTTGATCTGGAGCATCGTCGCGACAAAATTGCCGCAGGCGGGCTTTCACTACACAACCGATCAACTTTTCCAGCTCGTGGCGTTGCCCGGGCTGATCGGCTCACTAATGCGATTTCCATATACATTTGCGGTCACCATATTCGGTGGCCGCAACTGGACGATCTTCAGTGCATCGGTTCTGTTCATTCCGACGATTGCGCTGGCCTATTTCGTCACCCAACCTGACACACCGTTCTGGATGATGCTTGTGGTGGCCTCGACCGCGGGACTCGGCGGCGGCAACTTCGCTTCAAGTATGGCCAACATCTCTTTCTTCTACCCGGATCGCATGAAGGGATGGGCGCTCGGCTTGAATGCCGCGGGCGGCAACATCGGTGTCAGTAGCGTGCAATTGCTGACGCCGATCCTGATGGGCGTTGGCTTGATCAATCTCTACCAAGCGACCCCAGGGCCTGGAGGAATTTATCTTCCGAACGCAGGTCTGATGTGGCTGCTGCCGCTGACGATAGCGGTCATCGGCGCAATCTTCTTCATGAACAACCTCTCGTCGGCTCGCTCGTCGTTCAAAGATCAGCTTGCCATCGTCAAACGCAAGCACACCTGGATCATGTCCTACATCTACATCGGCACGTTTGGATCATTTATCGGCTATTCCGCTGCGTTTCCGCTTCTAATCAAAACGCAGTTCCCGTCGATCACCGTGGCCATTGCGTTCCTCGGTCCGCTGGTGGGCTCGTTATCGCGGCCCTTCGGTGGCCTCCTGGCCGACAAAGTCGGGGGTGCCATCGTGACTTTCTGGAATTTTATCGCAATGGGCGCCGCTACGATCGGTGTGCTGTATTTTGTGGGGACGAAGGACTTCACCGGTTTCCTGGCAATGTTCTTGATTTTGTTCGTGACGACCGGGATCGGAAACGGCTCAACGTATCGAATGATCCCGTCGATCTTCCGTGAAGAAAATCTCCAGAAGGCAAAAGGAACGGGCGAAGCCGGCCGTGCGCTCGCGTTGAACGCCGCGAGAATCGAGAGCGGTGCCGCGCTCGGATTTATCGGCGCGATCGGCGCATGCGGCGGGTATTTCATCCCACGCGGCTTCGGGGCATCAATTGCTGCAACCGGTGGGCCGCAGCTGGCGCTGGAGATCTATCTCGCTTTCTACATGAGCTGCCTTGCTCTCACCTGGTGGTACTACCTGCGCAAGAGCTACTCGGCGACTGCAGCCGACCTCGCCGAAGCGCGCGTGTGAGGGGGCGGTGATGGCCGCGAGCAATTCGGCTTTCTCGGCCTTGAGCAAATCGGCTTGCGGGGGACGGCGGCATCCATGGCCACGAAACCGCGAGCCGATTTCATGAAGGTGCCGGCTGACAGGAGAACCGTGTTGACCCCACAACAGATCGAAGTAATTCAGCAAAGCTTCGCCAAAATCACCCCGATCTCCGACAAGGCTGCGGCAATGTTCTACGGCCGCCTGTTCGAGATTGCGCCGGATACAAGATCGCTTTTCCGCGGTGACATGGCCGAGCAGGGTCGCAAGCTCATGGCTACGCTTTCCGTGGTCGTCAGCGGGTTCGCCAATCTTGATGCAATTTTGCCGGCGACAAGCGCGTTAGCGAAACGCCATGTCAGCTACGGAGTAAAAGCATCCCACTACGCGCCGGTCGGTGCGGCGCTGCTCTGGACGCTGGAGAAGGGTCTCGGCTCGGCATGGACGCCCGAGCTCGCTGGGGCATGGACCGCCGCATACATGACCTTGTCCGGCTTCATGATCGGAGAAGCGTACGGACGCGGCGCTGCCGCTTGAAGTTCTGCCGAGCAAGGGCCCGGCCTGAGTTCGAAAACAAGAGTCCAACGAGGGCTGCTGATGAGCGAACCGCTAGTCATTATTGGCAATGGCATGGCGGCAGTGCATCTCGTCGATGAACTCGCGAAGCGCGCGCTTGGCCGCTACGCGATAGCCGTTGTCGGCGAAGAGCCGCGGCTTGCCTACAATCGGGTTCTGCTGTCGGCGGTCCTGGCGCGGGAAGTCTCGCGATCGGACATTGAACTGCGATCGGCACGATGGTGGGACGAGCGCGGGGTCACTTTGCTCTACGGGCACACAGCAACCGCAATCGATCCGACAATTCGCCGTGTAAGGCTCGCCAACGGGGCGACCCTGCCGTATTCCCGGCTTGTGCTGGCGACCGGCTCGCGCCCGATCAGGCTGGGCGTTTCGGGCGTGGAATTGCCCGGTGTCATGACATTCCGTGATCTCGCCGACGTCGCCGCCATCGAAGCCGCTGCGCAGCGGCGTGCGCGCGTTGTCGTGATCGGCGGCGGTTTGCTCGGGCTCGAGGCCGCCCACGGCCTGGCAAAGGCGGGCGCGCAGGTCACGGTCGTGCACCTGATGGATCGGCTCATGGAGCGCCAGCTCGATGGCCAGGCTGCCGGGATGCTGAAAAAGGCGGTCGAGGCGCGGGGCATCGCCGTTCTCCTCAACTCCGAAACGGTTGCGATTATCGGTAAACGGCGTGTGCAGGCCGTTGCGCTCAAGAATGGCCCGCAAATTGAAGCCGATCTCGTTGTGGTCGCTGCCGGCATCCGGCCAAACATCGAACTCGCGCATGGCGGCGGCCTCAACGTCGATCGTGGAATTGTCGTCGACGACAGCCTCAGGACCAGCCGGCCAGACATCTTTGCGATTGGAGAATGCGCCGAGCACCGCGGGGTCTGCTACGGGCTTGTCGAACCGGCCTACGAGCAAGCGCGCGTTCTTGCGGCGCATCTCGCGGGCGAAACCGCGCATTATCCCGGGAGCGTGCTAGCCACGAATCTCAAAGTTTCCGGCGTCAATGTATTTTCGGCCGGCGATTTTATCGGTGCTCCGGGCACCGAGCATCTGGTTTTCTCCGATGTCGGTCTCGGCATCTACAAAAAGCTGGTGATCGCGAGGGGCTCTCTCATTGGCGCGGTGCTGTTCGGGGATACCACCGACGGCCTTTGGTATGTCGATCTCATCCGCGGAGGAGGCTCGGTCGAGCCGATGCGCGATGACATCATTTTTGGCCGCGCCCTCGCCGAGCGAAAGGCCGCGTGATGTCGAGCGATTTCACACCGGAGCAAAAGCGCTACCTCGAAGGGTTTGCAACCGGGCTCACCGCGGCACGAACTGCGCGCGGGCGGGGAACGAGAGCCTCCGGTTCCGCCGAGCCGGTTGGTCCGGATGCGATCCATATTCAGGCGCAAGACCGGATCGTGGCCGCGGGCGGAAAGCTCGCCGATCAAGAGAAATTCAAGCGCGAATTGCATCCGTTCGACGCTTACGATCGGCTGAAAGAGCAGGCGCGCAAGAATGAAGCGCCTAAGCCGGCCGACAATTTTCGCTGGCGGTTCTATGGCCTTTTCTATGCGGCGCCTGCGCAAACTTCCTACATGTGTCGATTGCGGATCCCGAACGGCATTCTCAAGCATTGGCAACTTTCGGGTCTCGCAGATATCGCCGAACAATATGCCGGTGCCTATTCGCACGTCACGACGCGCGCAAACCTGCAGATGCGCGAGATCGAGCCGAAGAATGCGGTCAACATCGTGGAGGCGATCCAGGACCTCGGCCTGTGCTCGCGCGGGTCCGGTGCCGACAACATCAGGAATGTGACGGGCACGCCGACCGCCGGCATTGATCCGCATGAACTGATCGACACGCGCCCTTACGCGCGCGAGTGGCATTTCCATATTCTCAATGAACGCGCCCTATATGGCTTGCCGCGCAAGTTCAATGTTGGATTTGACGGGGCCGGCCGCATAGCGGTGCTCGAAGATACCAACGACATCGGGTTTCAGGCTGTCGAGGTGAAACCGGGTTTCGGGGCAGAGCCGGGTGTGTGGTTTCGCCTCGCACTTGGCGGCATTACCGGCCACAAGGATTTCGCCCGCGATACGGGTGTGATCGTCAGGCCTGGAGAAGCAACGCAAGTCGCCGACGCGATCGTGCGTGTCTATATCGCGCATGGGGACCGGACCGACCGTAACAAGGCGCGGCTCAAATATGTGCTCGATGCCTGGGGCATCGAAAAATACATCGCGCGTGTCGAAGAAACGCTTGGCCGCAAACTAACGAAGGTGCCTTCGGAAGCGATCCTGCCGCGTCCCGACTTTGATCGAAGTGCCCACATTGGCGTGCACCCCCAAAAGCAACGGGGCTTCAACTGGCTCGGCGTTGTGCTGCCAATCGCGCGGATCACGGCGGCGCAAATGCGTGGCCTTGCGCGGATCGCGCAGGAGTATGGCGACGGCGATATCCGGCTTACCGTCTGGCAAAATCTCCTGATATCCGGCGTGCTCGACGAAAAAGTGCCTGCCGCCGAAGCTGCGATCGATGCGCTGGGGCTCGCCACGAAAGCTAGCCCGATCCGTGCCGGACTCATCGCCTGCACGGGAAATGTCGGCTGCCGTTTTTCAGCGTCCGACACCAAGCGTCATGCCGAGGATATCGCGCAATGGTGTGAAGCGCGCGTTGTGCTCGATGGTCCCGTGAATATTCATCTCACGGGGTGCCATCATTCGTGCGCGCAACACTACATTGGCGACATAGGTTTGCTGGCTTGCAAGGTCGAAGAGGGTGAGGAGCAGATCGAGGGCTACCACATTTACGTCGGCGGCGGTTTCGGGCCGCATGCCGCCTTGGGCCGCGAGGTCTACCGCGATGTGAAAGCGCAGGACGCGCCGCGTGTTATCGAGCGCATGCTCAAGGGTTACCTCACACACCGCGCATCTCGTGACGAAACTTTTCTCGCGTTCTCGCGCCGTCACGAGGTTAAAAACCTGAAAAGTATTTTCGCCGCGGAGGCAGTCGAATGACGCAGAGCCTTCCGCCGCCTATTCCGTCGCTGATTCCCGAGACCGCGCCATTTTCCGAAGAACAGCGCGTCTGGCTCAACGGCTTCTTCGCCGGCCTTGTGTCGCTTGACGGATTTGGCGTTACGCCCTTGTCAGGGGAACAGGCTGCGGCGCTCCTCTCCGACGGAACATCGGGCAAGAATGCCGATGAGGACGATGGCGGCGCGCCCTGGCACGACCAGACTTTGCCGCTCGCCGAGCGCATGAACCTTGCCAATGGCAAGCCGTTGCGCTGGCGCATGATGGCGGCAATGGCACAGCAGGATTGTGGCCAGTGCGGCTACGACTGCAAAAACTATTCGGGTGCAATTCACTCCGGCAAGGAAGAGAGGCTGAACCTCTGTGTGCCGGGGGGCAAGGAAACCGCTCGAACGCTCAAGGCCTTGTTCGAGGAATTCAAAACCGTTCCGGTGAAACCCGCAGCAGCGGCAACAGAACCTGCGCCGGCGGCCGCGGCGATGGCTGGCTGGTCTCGCGACAATCCCGCGGAAGCTCTGTTCGCGTCGCGGACACGTCTGAACAAGCCGGGATCGGCGAAGGAGACCTGGCACCTCGAATTCGACCTGTCCGCGTGCGGCCTGGACTACGCGGTGGGAGATGCGTTTGGGCTTTTTCCCGCGAATGATCCAACCTTGGTCGAGGCCGTCATCAAGGCCATCGACGCGCCGCCGGATTTTCCGATCGGGGGCCGTACGCTGCGTGAAGTATTGACCGACGGCGTGTCGCTGTCGCCAGCGCCCGACATGTTGTTTCAGCTGTTTTCCTACATTACCGGTGGTGACCGGCGGAAAAAGGCGAGGGCGCTGTCGACTGGCGAAGATCCGGACGGCGATGCCGCCGTGCTCGATGTACTTGCGGCGATCGAGAAGTTTCCGTCCATTCGGCCTGATCCGGAGGCGTTCATCGAAGCACTGGATCCGCTGCAACCCCGTCTCTATTCGATTTCATCTTCTCCCAACGCCAAACCTGGCAGTATCGCGCTCACTGTCGACGCGGTGCGGTACGACATCGGTAACCGCAAGCGCCTGGGCGTGGCTTCGACCTATCTGGCTGAACGCCTGCCACTTGGAAGCTCGCTCAAGGTCTATGTGCAGAAGGCTCACGCCTTCGGCCTGCCGGCTGATTCCTCCGTGCCGATCATCATGATCGGACCTGGCACGGGGGTCGCGCCGTTTCGCGCATTTCTGCAGGAGCGTCGCGCAACCGGCGCGAAGGGCCGCAATTGGCTGTTCTTCGGCCATCAACATTCCGACCTCGATTTTTTCTACGAGGACGAGTTCAGAGAGATGAAGACGTCCGGCCTTTTGACGCGACTGTCTCTTGCTTGGTCGCGCGACGGCGACGAAAAGATTTATGTCCAGGATCGCATGCGCGAGGTCGGCCGGGACTTGTGGTCCTGGCTTGCCGACGGCGCTCACATTTATGTCTGCGGCGACGCAAAGCGCATGGCGAAGGATGTCGAGATCGCGCTCGTCGATATCGTCGCACAGTACGGCATGCGCAGTCCGGAAGAGGCGGCGGTCTTTGTCAGCGATCTGAAAAAGAAAAATCGCTACCAGCAGGACGTCTATTGATGAATGCGCCCGCGCACCACCCGCCGACGATACGTACGACGTGCCCTTATTGCGGTGTCGGTTGCGGGATTCTTGCCAAGCCCGATATGCAGGGTGGCGCAGTGATCGCCGGTGATCCCTGGCATCCGGCCAATCTGGGCAGGCTTTGCTCCAAAGGCGCCGCCTTGGGTGAAACCCTGGGGCTCAAGAACCGCCTTCTGCGGCCAATGTTGCGTGGAGCGGACGGGACCCTCACCGACGTTGCTTGGGAATCTGCGCTGGACCGCGTGGCGGACGGCCTCGCGCGAACCATTGCGCAGCATGGTCCCGATGCGATCGCCTTTTATCTCTCGGGCCAGTTGCTGACCGAGGACTACTATGTCGCAAACAAATTGATGAAGGGCTTTATCGGCTCGCCCAATGTCGACACCAATTCGCGCTTGTGCATGGCTTCATCGGTGGCCGGTCACCGCCGCGCATTTGGCGCCGACACCGTACCGGGCGTCTATGAGGACCTGGATATTGCCGATCTTGTCATTCTCGTTGGGTCCAATGCCGCCTGGTGTCATCCGGTACTGTATCAGCGGATCGTCGCCAACAAGCGTGCACGCGGCGCACGGATCGTTGTTGTCGATCCGCGACGCACGGCTACGGCGGAGGATGCGGATCTACTTCTCCCGGTCGCCCCGGGGATGGATGTAGTTCTATTTGCCGGACTTCTGGTCTACCTCGCCGACACGACCGCTCTCGACTACGGCTATCTCGATGCCCATACTACAGGTTTTACAGACGCACTGGTCCGCGCACGCGAGATCGCACCTGATACCGAGGCAACCGCAAGGCGCGCCGGACTCAGCGTGGCAGAGGTTTCGCGGTTCTTTGAATGGTTCGCCACCACACCGAACGTGGTCACTTGCTTCTCGCAAGGGGTAAATCAGTCAGCGCAGGGAACCGACAAGGTCGCCAGCATCATCAATTGCCATCTCGCGACAGGCCGCATCGGCAAGCCGGGCATGGGGCCATTTTCTTTGACCGGCCAGCCGAATGCGATGGGCGGACGCGAGGTCGGTGGACTTGCCAACCAGTTGGCGGCGCACATGGCGTTTTCACCAGCCGAGATCGATCGTGTCGCCCGTTTTTGGCACGCACCGAACATCGCTCGCCGTGAAGGGCTGAAGGCCATTCAGATGTTCGACGCGATAGAGCGCGGCAAGCTAAAGGCGCTCTGGGTCATGGGGACCAATCCGGCAGTGTCCTTGCCACGGGCGCGAGCGGTTCGGAACTCTCTGGCCAAGCTGGACCTCTTTGTCATTTCGGACAATGTGATTTCGAATGACACGATTGATGCAGGGGCAAAGATTCTGCTGCCGGCGTCCGCCTGGGGAGAGAAAGATGGCACGGTCACCAACTCGGAGCGGCGTATCTCGCGGCAGCGTCCATTCCTGAAGGCGCCAGGCGAAGCAAAACCTGATTGGTGGATTGTAACGCAGATCGCGCGCCGCATGGGTTTTGGCGAGGCTTTTGCCTATCGAACCGTGGCTGATGTGTTCCGCGAGCATGCGGCGCTGTCAGCCTTCGAGAATGGGGGCACGCGGGATTTCGATATCGGTGCGCTATCCCACCTCGACGATGATGGGTTCAATGCACTCGATCCGGTGCAGTGGCCCGTGCGCGACGAAATGGCGGGCACGACGACGCGATTCTTTGGCGACGGACGGTTTTTTACGGCGGACCGCAAAGCGCGTTTCATAGCCTGCGCAACGCCTGCATTGAGTGCGGAGCTTTCGGAGCGCTTCCCCTTGCGGCTCAACACGGGCCGGGTACGCGACCAGTGGCACACGATGACACGCTCAGGGCTGAGCCCGCGGCTGGCTAATCATTCGCCGGAGCCGTTCGTGGACGTTCATCCAGCGGATGCGGCGAAGGCGGGACTAACGGATGGAGCCTTCGCCCGCGTCATTTCGCCTTATGGGGCATGTGTGCTTAAGGTCGCCGTCACCGACAGCCAGAAGCCCGGCAGCTTGTTTGCGCCAATTCATTGGAACGACAAGACTGCATCGGACGCGCGCGTCGGCGATCTGGTAACACCGGCGAATGATCCTTACTCAGGTCAACCTGAGGCCAAGGCCACACCGGTGGCCATTGAGCCGGTCTCATTTGCCTATCGCGGATTTCTTCTGGTTCGCGCGGTTCCAATTATGCCTCCGGGAACGTGGTGGTCGCGAGTTGCTGTTGCGAATGGCGTCGGATTGCTGTTCGCGAGCGACGAGCCGCCGGGCGCGTTGCGCGCACGCGCCAGTGCGTTGTTGGGAGCCCACGAGACCGCCGAGTATTTTGACGAGCCCCGCGGCATCTACCGTGTGGCGGCTTTCGCAAAGGGTCGGTTCATGGGTTGCCTGTTTCTGGGAAAGGCTGGAACGATCCCACAATGGGATTCGATCAAGGCCATCTTCGAGAGCGAAGCCCTCAGTGAACCTGAGCGTCGCGCGATCCTGTCAGGTAAGTCGACCAAAGGCATTGCCGACGCCGGACCGCTCGTCTGCGCCTGTTTCGGCGTCGGCCTGAATGTCATTCGCGCAGCGCTTGCAAGCGGCAGGGCGGCAAGCGTAGAACAAATCGGGGTCGCGCTGCGCGCCGGCACAAATTGCGGCTCGTGTCTGCCGGAGCTCAAGAGGATTGTTGGTGATGAACGTGTCGCGCAAACCGCTTGAAGAAAAACCACCGAGGCTGGGTTCACTGGCTCGTCTTCCAGTTTTTTTGGCGCTCGACAACAAACGCGCCGTCGTGGCTGGCGGGAGTCCGGCTGCGGCCTGGAAGGCCGAATTGCTGTCCGCGTCCGGTGCACTGGTGGACGTCTATGCAGCGGATCCGTCTGACGAATTGGTCCAGGTTGCTGAAAATCCGCCGCGCGGTGCCATCGTCATCAATCATCGTGCGTGGTCGGCCGAAGACCTTACCGGTGCGGCTATTGCGATCGGGGCATTGGAGGATGATGAGGCGGCTGCGAAATTTTCCACCGCCGCGCGTGCCCGCGGTGTGCCTGTTAACGTCATCGATAAACCCGCGTTCTGCGATTTCGCTTTTGGAGCCATCGTCAATCGTTCGCCGCTGGTGATCGGAATATCGACTGACGGAGCTGCTCCCGTGTTTGCCCAGGCTATTCGGGCGAAACTCGAAGCTTTGCTGCCTAATGGGTTCACGGCGTGGGCCGCGGCGGCTGCGCACTGGCGAAATGCGGTCAAGGCGTCCGGTCTGTCATTTTCCGGTCGCCGCAAGTTCTGGCAACTGTTCACCGCGCACGCGGTGTCCAATCCCGACAATGAGCCCGGTGAAAACGACTTCGATAGATTTATTGCCGAGGTGCGAGGTCTAGGTACTTCGGTCGAAAACGGTTCGGTGACGCTTGTCGGAGCCGGACCAGGTGATCCCGAATTGCTGACATTGCGCGCCGTTCGTGCGCTTCAGTCGGCGGACGTAATTTTGTTCGACGATCTGGTCTCGCGCGATCTCCTCGACTTTGCGCGTCGTGAAGCGAGGAAAATGCTGGTGGGTAAAACCGGCTTCGGCCCCTCCTGCAAGCAGGAAGATATCAATGCGTTGATGGTGAGCCTCGCGCGGCAAGGCAAACGCGTGGTTCGCCTTAAAGGCGGCGATCCGTTGATTTTTGGTCGCGCTGCCGAAGAGATTGAAGCCTGCCGGGCGGCAAATGTCGCATTCGACGTGGTGCCGGGGATAACGGCTGCGCAAGGTGCGGCGGCCAGACTTGGCCTTCCACTCACCGAACGTAAACGCGTGCGCCGACTGCAATATGTTACGGGCCACGCAACGAAGAACGGCTTGTTGCCGAGCGATTTCGACTGGCAGAGCCTTGCCGACCCGTTGACCACAACGGCGATCTATATGCCGACGCGCACGCTTGCAGCGCTGGTTGAAAAGGCGGTTGCCGAGGGTCTTGATCCGCGTACGCCAGCAGTGGCCATTGCCCGTGCAACCCGGCCTGACCAGTCCGTTGTCGCTGCACCGGTCGCCACGCTTCCGCAACGTCTGGATGAGGCAGCCCTGCCTGGGCCGGTCCTCGTGATGATCGGCCGGTCGCTGGGCGAGCAAGCCGCTGCACGCGAAGGGAGGCGCCGGAGTCAGCGGGCGTTGTAGCGGATCGGCACAACAATCGGGATCTGCGAACCGGTGATTTCCGGCGGTGGTGGTGGGAGTGGCTGCGCCCGGTCAGCCAGCGTCAAGGTTTCGCGATCGAGAATGCTGGACCCCGAGCTACGGACAATACGTGCATTGTGCACGCCACCGCTTCGGTCGACGCTGAAGGCGAGCTGTGCAACTCCATGCTCTCCGCGCGATTGCGCTTCCGACGGATAACGTTTGTAACGCTCGAGCCGTGCGACGAGCTGCGATTTCCAGTTCGGTACCGCATCGCTGTTGCGCGAAAAGGCACCCGGCATCGGCGCGGCGGCGCGCTCGGCTCTTTGATCGGCTGCGCTCGGCGCGCTGGAAAGGCTCGCATGCTTTTGCTTCGGCTTGTTTTCTTTCGGCTTCTCGATCGTCTTCGGGGGCGGGGCCACCACGAGCGGTTCCGCCTGACGTTCGAGCGGTAGATCGAGCTTCTCGACAGGCCTTTCCGGTTCGGGTTCAGGCTGCGCCTCGTTTTGTTCCGGCCCGGGGGGCAATTCGTTCGGCGTAACGTTCGATGACACCGAAACTGGCGCCAGATCCACCATGACTATCGGTGCATTGGCCACGAGATCAGAACCTTCGCCCCTTTGCGCGAACAGCGCTGCCGCGCCCGCCGCATGAAAACTGAGCGCCAGCGCGAAACAGGAACTCCATCGCAACGCTTCGGAGCTGTGCTTTGCGGGCGGTACCTGAATCGTTGCCGTCATGGTCAGAGTTTCTCGGCTTCGAGTCCGACAAGTGCAACGTGCAGATAGCCGGCACTCCGCAAGTCGTTCATGAGACTCATGAGTTCGCCGTAGGGCACAGTCTTGTCGGCACGCAGAAATACGCGCTGTTGCTTGTCGCCGGCCGTTGCACGATCCAGCGCGCCGGCGAGCGCTGCGCGGTTGACCTGGTTATTGTCCAGCGAAATGCTCAAATCGGATTTGAGCGTGAGAAACAGCGGTTTGTCAGGCCGAGGGGTTTTCTCGGCACTCGCAGCAGGGAGATCGACTGAAATGTCCACTGTCGCCAGCGGGGCCGCGATCATGAAGATGATGAGCAGCACCAGAATCACGTCGATGAAAGGGGTGACGTTGATCTCGTGGACTTCGCTGAGTTCTTCGTCGCCGTGGTCGAGACGCACACTCATAGCGAATCACTCGGCAGCAGATATGGCGCGGCGGCGCTCCGCCGCGCGTTGAATGAATGTGCCGCGATCGAGATCGCGGCTAATGATGCGCAGGATCTCCGCCGCCGCATCGGCATGCAGCGCGCGATACCCGGCGATCCATCGTGAGAACATATTATACATCACCACGGCCGGAATGGCCGCCACGAGGCCAAGCGCGGTTGCCAGCAGGGCTTCGGCGATGCCCGGCGCCACCACCGCGAGATTGGTGGTATGGGATTTCGAGATACCGATGAAACTGTTCATGATACCCCAGACCGTACCAAACAATCCGACGAACGGGGCGGTAGCGCCGATGGTTGCGAGAATACCGGTGCCGCGGATCATTTGACGGCCGGCGGCCGCCTCGAGCCTCTCGAGCCTCGAGGCGATCCGTTCCTTTACTCCCTCCGGAGACATTGCATCAGCCGACAGGCGCACCTCATCGTCCGCTGCGCGCAGCAATGCGGCCGTGCCATTGTTTCGTCCGTTCATGAGCGAACTCACTTCGCTCCATGAGCGAACCTGCGCGAGGCTCACGATCTCGGCACGCATATGCCGACGCGCCTTCATCAGTTCGATCGCCTTGGCGAACCAGATCGTCCAGCTCAGCACTGACGCGAAGGCGAGGCCAACCATCACTACTTTGACGACGATATCAGCCGCCATAAACATGCCCCAGGGCGACAGATCGCGCGGCAACTTCAGTGCAATGTCAGGAGAAATCGCGGAGGATGCTGCCGGCTGCCCGAAAGAGGGCGCCGGGCTGGTTGGCGCGGGTGTCGATTGTGGAGTTGTGGCCGCTGTTGGCTCCGAAGCCGATGGCGAGACTGGAGGTGTTTGCGCAAAAACGGTGGCCGGCAGAACAAGGCTCACGGCAACGGCTGCGGCTGCCAGAACGGCGCGGCACTTGTGACAAAGGGTCATTGAGCGTTCGATCCTTTTGGCCTCAGCCATACTAACACGGACGGCTCGCTCAGCGGGCGTAGTTGCGCCTCGGCACGTCTGGCATTTCTGGCCCGCGATCGGCGCTCGCACAGCCATATCATGATGCCGATCACCGCAAAAATGGTCGGGAAAATACCGGTCAGGAACACAATCGCGGCCCAGAACCCTCATGGATCCATCGGATCCAGGCCACGGCGCGATCCCCTAACTGGAATTTCGCTCATCGTTCTTCCGCTTCCTGCACGTTCTTCACGAGAACCTGACAATCTCGGAATATAACGGGCGCCAGATCGTCGGCTGGGTCGGTACCGGCATGCTGATCATGTCGCTGATCGGACTGCGGTTGTGGTGGCCACGTGGTGGCGGTTTTTTGCGCGGTTATGCGCGACGAGAGCAAGCGCTCGCTTCGTTTTCATAAGGTCGTCGCGCGCCTATCCGGATCATGTGTCCATGGTGGAGCTGACCCTCGTTTACCACAACTTGCTCCGGCAATAAGCTGAGCTATAAGGCTGCGTCCGTCGCGCGCGCGGCACCGCTCGCGCGTCGGAATGACCTTTTTTACAAGGATCAGTTCCATGCCTTTCTCAATGTCTCAAGCATCTTTGCCGGTCTTCGAGATCGGTCTAAACGCCCTTGCGGCTGTCCTCGACAAGGCAGCGGCCCACGTGGCAGCGAAAAAGATCGACCCTTCGGTCCTTGTGGGCTGGCGCCTCGCCCCGGACATGTTTTCGTTCAGCCGGCAAATACAGGTCGCCTGCGACCAGGCCAAGAATGGCTCGGCGCGCCTTGCGGGCGTGGAACCACCCAAGTTCGAGGACGCCGAAACGACTCTCGATCAGCTTAAGGAACGCATCACAAAAACGGTCGCATTTCTCAAGACGCTCGATACGAAAGCCATCGATGCCTCATCCGAGCGGGAAATCACGTTTCCGCTTGGCGCCAACAAGGGGCAGATGAAGGGTGCCGACTATCTCGACCATTTCATGCTGCCGAATTTCTATTTCCATCTCACGGCGGCCTATGCCTTGGCGCGAAATTTCGGAGTGGATGTCGGAAAGCGAGACTTCCTCGGGGCAATCCCGCTGAAGAGGATTTGATGGCCCAAATGGAAAGCCCGGGGAAACACCCAGGGCTTTTTTCGAATGAGCCGGAAAATTTACTGAAGGCGTTTTGCCGCTTCCTGAACCAGGCTGATATCCGAATACTTCTTGATGTCGATCTTGTTTTTCACGAAGCCGAGTTCGCGCGTAACATCGACATTGCGCTGCAACGCTTCGAGGTTCGGCAACAGGTTCGGGTCGCGATAAGTATCCTGATTTGTAAACAGCCAACCGAAGCGCTCCGGCGGGGCTTTCGTTATTCTCGACGCGATTTGCGCGACCTCATCATGATTTTTCGGATCGAGGAACCAGCGCGTGATCCGCAACATGTCCTCCATGAAATCCACCATGGCGGCACGGTTCTTGTCGATGAATGACTTGCGCGCGGTCCAAACGATCATTTGCGTCACGCCGAGCGCTTCATTTTGCTTGAACAAGACCTTGCCTTCTTGGCGCAGCTTGGGATTGAAGGCGAATGGAAGCACGGCCGGCACAAGGTCGGCCTTTTTCTCGAGTAACACCGCGGGCATTGCCGGAAGCGGGCTTTCGACCATGGTGTAGTCGCGCTTTTCTTCGAGCCCGTGTTTTCTCAGCATTGCGCGCATGGCGATGTCGACGGCACTGCCGCCGGCGTTGGTTCCGATCACCTTGCCCTTGAGGTCTTCGACCTTGTCGATGCCGCTGTCTTTGCGGACAAAGTATTCCTGAGTGTAGTAGCCCGGCACGCCGTCCTGGAATTCGTCGGCGATGACGCGGATGTCATCAAGGCCCGCGTTTTCGATCGCGATTGCAAGCGACGAATAGGCGAGGTTCGAAACCTCCAACTCGTTGTTGGCGATCGCCGTTATCATCTGCGGCGTGCCTTGATAGCGCACGGAGTCAACCGTGTAGGACTTGCCCATGTGTTTGGCCAAGTCCTTTTTCTCGAGAACAATCGAGGCCCAGTTGGCGACAGGCGCCACCCAGGACATGCGGATTTTTACAGGTTCTGCAGCGGTGGCGGGGGTCAGGCCGACAAGGCCGAAAGCACACGCGCCGGCCAGCGCGAATTTCATATAGCGCATCAATCTCCTCCCAGGTTCGCCGGGCTTGCGCGTTCGGTGGCAAGCATCTCAGTGCGGATGAAGATTGTCGGAGGTCAAACTGGTTTTGGCAAGTGAGGCATCGGCACGAAATGCCCGCCATGCGGTACATTGGACCGTTTTCAGAAGGCGAGTGTCATTGCTGCCGCAGTTCGTGTCGGTGCCGATGGTCTACGCCAATATCAGTTCGACTGTGTACACGCATGTGCCGACGCTCGAGGCCTTGCGCGCAGGGACAGCCGTTCGAAGACTCTTTAAGAAACGACAAAAAGCGGCTCAGTTGATGGTCTTTTGGCATTGGGTGGGTCTCCGAAAAAATGAGTTTGCTCTGGCATGACGAAGAATTTAGTGAACTGCGAGATTGGTTCGCAGAGTGGAAACGGGATAATCCCCTAAGCTTCTGGGTAGCGGTCCTTTTGCCGCGGGTGTACGCGGTGATCAGTATCGGCGTTCCGGCAACGCTCATATCTGCATTTCCATTTTCGGACGCAAGGCGGGTTCTGACTCTACCGCCGGAAGTCGGTGCAATGGCCACGCGAATTACATGCAAGTTGCCAAGCGGCTCTTACTTTTTTGGTATGAACTCGTCGTACGCACTGAGAAGGAACCTCTAAAGTATTTCGGTCGTGTATGCAGAGACGTAGTTAAAGGCGGTTGAGTCCTCATGAAAGGCGATGGCATTTCTATCGTCGATGGACATTAGGCGGTGTCCGCTTTGGGCCAAAAGCGGACATCCTGCCAAGCGCCATTGCCCCGCTTATGGCAGCAACTTTAACCTGACCTCCGGTTGTGGCGCCACGCTTTGAGTTACAAGCGGAACCGCCATTTACGCGAGATCGTGCATAGACGCGTAGGTGGTGCCGCGCGGTGCTTTCCTATCGATAACGTCAAGCACTTGCTCTAGGCGCTGGATTCCGCGTGATACGTCCGCGCCGAGATTGTGTGGATGTAGCCAAAAGTGCAGCACGCCCCCATTTTTGATCCGGCGCACCTCATTGACGATACGGGCCAAATGTAACCTCCACAAACTCTCCGGCAGGCCCACGCGGACGAACAGCGTTGACGGACATCGACCATCGGAAAAGGAGCCGCCGCGTGCCCGCCATGGAGTCAGCCCATCCGTCACCCGAAAGGCCCGCACAACAGGATGATTTGTGTGGCGTGTGAGCTGATAATACCAAGAGCTCTCGTTGTCCCGCCAAGCACTGATTCCTTGAGCGCGATAGTGGGCAAGGAACGCAACCTGATTTCTTGGAAACACCAAGCTGGTCGGGGTGATATAAAAACGTTCTCGAAATAGTGCGAGCGTCGCCGCATGATCGGCGATCGCATCTGCCTCCATTACACCGAGCTCGCCTAAATAAATGTGCGAAAAGGTATGCGTCCCAAGATCCTGTCCCGCGGTTTCGGCTATGAGCGCGACCAGATCCGGAGCAAAGTGGAGCACTCCATCGGGGTCTAAATCGGCAAAATGGCGATTGACGGCAAACTGCGAGTTAAAGTAACGCGGTGGCGGCGGCGCGCGACGGAAATAATCGTCCCAGTCACGACATCCCAATGCTCCCACTGTCGCCCATGTAGCGCGCACTCCTCGCTTGCTAAACAATTGCAGCAGCCGCGGTACAGCCTCGCGAGCACCCTCAAGGTTTTTCCGGTAGCGATCTGCATCGAGCCCCAACCGATCGTGTACGCCCCAGCGCAGCTCGAAATCTAGCGACCAAACCACTTTGGGCAGTGGGCGGAGACTCATCGTTTTGCTATCGAGACAAGGTGGCCCGCAAACGGGGTTGACCATGGGATTGCGCAGATCGCATCATCGATCGGCTCCACCATCGGCGCAATCCGCCGGGCCATGCCAGCGCTAATCTTATAGAGAATGCGCATCGGACCGAACAACACTCCGCGGTACTCGGCAGCGGAAAATCCGGCGCTGCGGATTTCGCGGGCGAGTTCAGCCGGTGTTACGAACTCACAATGCGGGCGCTCAATACTCCGGGGCTTCAGCATTCTCAGCAGCGAATAGTGCAAGAAGAAGCCGTCGAGTGCGTATCGGTTCACCATCGTCAGAAACAGCGTGCCGCCCGGTCGGAGAACGCGGCGCAACTCATGCAATGCCTGCCGGACATCCGAGAGGTCGAGATAGCGCAGAACCTCAATGCAGATCACAAGATCAAAGCTCTCGTCCGGATACGGCAGTTCAGTCGCTATACCAGAAACGATCGACGCTCCCGGGTTCTTTTTGATCGCGACTTCGCGCATGGCATCCGCCGGCTCGAGCCCGCTGGCAGTGAACCCGAGTTCATTCGCGCGGCGCACGTACTCTCCGGTTCCGCAGCCAACATCGAGTATGCGCGCACCGGCCTGCTGTTGCTTAAGCACCTCATCTAACAGAACATCTATCTTGTGGCGGCCGTAGGAAAATGCATTGGAAAAACGGCTTCTTGCCATTTCCTCGTACCAGCCAACGAACCGATCCGCCTCAGCGTGATGGTGTTCGACGGCTAGGGTTCGAACCGTAATTTGTTCGTGTTGGTCACTCATCGATCAAACTCCACCTGGGCGGTACGATTGCCACCTATTTCGGGCGATCGTAGCGGGTCAAAGCGATATTTGAAGGGCCCGCTCATGTCCGCTTTGGGCCAAAAGCGGACCTTTGCGCTGCAAAACTGAATGTCCGCTAAGGGCCAATAGCTGACGCGGAACTTAATTTCCCCACCATGTCAGCCAATTTCCGAACCTACCCGCGGAGATCGTCGCCGCAGTAGACGAAATGGTGCGTCATTATTAGTTTGGCTCAGTTCGCAGGCCGAGCTGGAGCTCAAATCGACGGGGGCTGTGTGGGACTGCTACGCACCATTTTTGCGCTGCTCGTTGTAGGCTCCCATCTCGGTGCTTTTGGCGGCGCCACCTTCGCCGTGAAGGGGTTTTTTATCATCTCCGGCTTCTACATGGCGCTGGTGATCAGCACACGTTACTACGCGCTTCCGGTATCGGATTTTTACGCCTCGCGGCTGTTACGCCTTCTTCCGCTCTATTGGGTCGTGGGATTGTTGACGGTCGCCGCCGAGATCTTGTTGGTGCCGCCCGGCCAACAATTTCACAAGCTGGTAAGTCCCGTCGCAAATATCGGCGCAGTCGATCTTGGCTCACTCCCATTTCCGACCCTCGCCTATGTGGTGGTGTCGGTCTCGACCATGGCCGGTCTCGATACCGGACAGTGGCTTGGCTTTGACCGGGTCGGAGGGCAATTGTCGCTGGCACCCTTTGGCCCCAATGCCACGACAGTGGTTGACCTCAGCCCGGTTCCGCCAGGATGGACCATCGGTCTTGAGTTGCTGTTCTACTTCATTGCACCATTTGTTGTGCGTCGTTCGATCTGGTTCATCGCGGGACTCTGTATTTTCTCACTCGGGTTTCGAGTGGCGTTGATGATGGCCGGATTTTCCGGCTATCCGTGGAGTCGCTCGCTGTTTCCGTCCGAGCTCATATATTTTCTGCTCGGCGTTCTGGCCTATCGGCTCTATTTGATCATTCCCGATCTGCGCTTTTCGTCACGCACGCAAGCCTGCATTGCGGTCATGGTTCTCATCGTTGCAGTGATCTACTGGCCGATTGACTACGTGGTTCGTGGCAGTCTGATCTGGAACACACTTCCTTATGTTTTGATCGCTGCTGGAATCCCGTTTCTCTTTAGATTGACAAAGGACAACGCGATCGACGCCAACATCGGAGAGCTATCGTATCCGATCTACCTGTGTCACCTCTTCATCATTGGGCTGGTTCAATGGTCGCCTCTGAACAATGTTCCGACGTGGCCGCGACACATCTTCACGATCATCTTGGTGATCGTTGCGGCTTTCCTACTCGATCGGCTTCTGGTCTTACCGCTCGACCGACTGCGCCTGAAATTCGGCGCAAAAGCACGAATCGTCTCTGGTCTCTTGGGACAAGAGGCGAGTCCGTCGGCAAGTGCGGCTAGACACACTGACGCAGTGGAATGGCGTAGGCTGCGCTAAGCGCCCAGCGCCGCCGCGATCAACGCGCAGCACGGCTTCGAACAATCGCGATCATCGCCTAAGTCGAAGTAATGCGGTGTACTTGCCGGAGATGCCGCACAGGTCGCCCAAAGTAGACAATGACGGCTAGTCGTTGGTGGCCGCTTTGGGTCAAAAGCAGACATATGCGGTGCAAAAAGGCATGTCCGCTTTGCCCCAAAAAGCCGACATTCGTCACCGCGCATCCGCGGCATCATACCCGTCCTTGCCACGCTTTACGCAAAGCGTCCACGCATCTGGGAACGGTTTTACGCGCCGTGATGCGTCACCTCTTGGTGCCAGATCAGAAGCCTGCGCCTGATCAGGGCCATGACCTTGACCAGGACATAACCGACGACGGCGATCTCCACGATGCCGGCGAATACGCTGGTCGAATTGGCAAACCGCGACGCCGTCATCATGGCGCCGCCGAGGCCGTAACCCCCCATGAGCATTTCCGCGACGACGGCCACGATTAGTGTCAGCGGGAGCGCCACCTGTAGCCCCGTCAGGATCTGGGGGAGGGCGGCTGGAAGGATGATCTGGTGCAAGAGCTCTCGGTTGTTGGCCCCCATGTTGCGGGCCGACCAGATCAATTCGCGCTCAACTCCCTGAATCGCGATCACGGTCGCCGCGATGACCGGAAAGATGGCGTCGATGACGATGATGGTAATCTTTGAAACGTCATACACACCAAGCCAGAGGATCACCACGGGAAGGAACGCGATCTTCGGCATCGGAAAGCCGACCGATACAATCGGGTCGAAAAACCAATGGGCGATGACATTGCGTGACATCGCCATGCCGATGAGCACGCCGCCGACTGCGCAAATGATGAACGCCGTCAGCGCCCGGTAGAGCGTGAGTGCGGTATTGATCCAAAGATCACCGGATACGGCGTCACTCCAGATGCGCTCGAGGACCGCGCTGAGCGCGGGCAGCTGGAACGGCGTGAACGTGCCACTTCGCGCCAGCACCTCCCACGCAATCGCCAGCGCGATGACGGAAAATATACGGGCAAAGCCCCAGACCAATGTATAGACAAACCGCGCGGCCTTTTCGGGGGTGCCGTTCGGTGGCTCGCCGCTATCGGACACAGCTTGAGCTAGTCGCGCCATGCAAGCGTCCGCTTGGTTATATTGAGATAAAGACGATCGGCGGCGAACCCGAGAAAAGCTACCGTGAGCACAACCGCATACATCGCATCGTAGGTGCCATTGGCGCCCAGAGATCCGATCAGGTAGCCGAAACCTTTTTGGGCAACGATCAGCTCCGATGAAACGAGCAGGATAAAAGACAGTGCCAATGCGGTCCGGACGCCGTTGAGCAGTTCCGGCATGGCGCTCGGCAGCACGACGTCCCAAAGCATACGAAGCCGGCTCGCACCCATGCTGCGCGCCGACCAGACCAGGACCTGCTCGCTGGAGCGGGCGCCGTTGAACGCGCCGATCGTCACCGGCAGCATGCAGCCCAGAAAGATCAGCAAAATTTTCGAGCCGTCACCGAAGCCGAGCCAGATCACCGTTACTGGAATGAGCGCCGACTTCGGCAGCGGATAGAAAATCTCGACGAGCGGGGCGAGCAGCACATTCACCGGCTTCCACCAAGCCATGGCGACGCCGAGGATTCCGCCAACGAGTATTGCCAGCGCAAGGCCAACACCAGCGCGGTAGAGCGACGCTGCGCCATTGCTGATGAGCTCGCCGTCCTTGATCATGTCGATCCCGGCGGTGATCACGTCGGACAATGGCGGTAGCGCGCTTGACGAAACAAGTTCCAGCCGTGCGACGACCTCCCAGGCGATCGCGAGCAGGACCAGCGGAAAGTAGCGTATCAAGAAGTGCTTCATGGCTTTGCGCGTCCTGTTATGGCCGCCTGCCTTGAGCTTTGATGGCTTCTTCTTTCACCAGATTCCAGATTTCATCGACTTTTTCGGTGAAAAACTTGTTCTTGAAGATGTCGGGATCGTTCTTGTCGAACTTTGTATCGACGATGGCCTTGATGCGGCCCGGGCGCGCCGACATCACCGCAACGCGATCAGCGAGATACACAGCCTCTTGCACATCGTGCGTCACAAATATCACCGTCTTGGGGGTGCGCTGCCAGATGCGTAACAATTCGCTCTGCATCAATCCTCGGGTTTGAGCGTCGAGCGCGCCGAAAGGTTCGTCCATCAGAAGAATTTTCGGATCGAAGGCCAAAGTCCGCGCGATCGCCGTACGCTGTTTCATTCCACCCGACAGTTGCGATGGATAGCTGTCCTCAAATCCAGCCAGGCCGACCAAGTTGATAAAGTCCGAGGCACGCTTCTCGCGCTCACCCTTAGGCATGCCCTGCCGCTCAAGGCCATAAAGGATGTTGCCGCGAACTGTTTTCCACGGGAACAGAGCAAAATGCTGAAATACGATGCCACGGTCGGGGCCCGGGCCGGCGACGTTCTGGCCATCGATGCGAATCGCGCCGGTTTCCACCGGCAAGAAGCCACCGATCAGGTAGAGCAAGGTTGATTTGCCGCAGCCGGAAGGGCCGAGCAAAGCGACAAACTCGCGATTGGCAACCTCGAGCGAGACCTGATCAAGCGCAAGCACCTCGCGTCCGCGCGGCGGGCGATAGAGGTGGTTCACGCGGTCGACAATGATCTGAGCAGATGCGGCCATGTGGCAGGAAGCGTCTCCAACCGGCGCAATCTGTCAAGCTCTCTACCGCTAGTGCGGCGGCCATGTTGTCCTATAATGCGGGCCGGTCAGTCGCTTGTAAGGAAACCTCTGTGCCCAACACACTTGACGGAGCCCGCCAGGAACTTGCGCTTGCCAATCGGATTGTCGCGAACGAGGGCATTATCGATGCCTTCGGCCATGTCAGCATGCGTCATCCCGAAAATCCACATCGTTATCTGTTGTCGCGTTCGCGCGCGCCCGAGTTGGTGACGCCGGACGACTTCATTGAATACGATCTCGAGTCACAGCCGCTACGCGACCCCGGCGTAGGCCAATATTCCGAGCGCGTGATTCATGGCGAGATCTACAAGGCCCGGCCGGACGTGAACTCCGTCTGCCATCACCATTGCCCGGCCTTCATGCCGTTGCTCGCGACCGGCACCGACTATATGCCGGTCTTTCATCTTGGAGCCGTCGGCGGGATTCGGCCGCCCTTCTGGGATCAGCGCGACGAATTCGGCGACACCAATATGCTGGTAGTCAAGCCGGAGGAGGGCGCTTCCCTGGCTCGCGCTCTTGGCAAGCGTTGGGTGGTGTTAATGATGCGCCACGGCGTGACGGTCGCCGGCTCAAGCGTGCGTGACTGCGTCTTCCGTTCGGTCTACTCAGCGAGAAATGCTGAATACCAGGTGCGTGCCATGACTCTCGGCTCCGGCATCGCCACCCTTTCGGCGGGTGAAACCAAGTTGGCCGGGGAGATCACCGGCAAGACCACGGGCCTCACACGGTCCTGGGAGTATTGGTCGATGCGCGTGGCCAACAAGACGGCAAGTCCGGCGCCGTTTGCCAAGAACGCCACGCCGGTCTCCTCAAAAGCAAAGCGCGTACGCATGAAAGCCAAGCCAAAGCGGACGGTAAAACGTCGGCGGTGATACAGTATTGAAAAGAAGGTCAGGTGGGGCGATACCGTAAAACAAGAATGGGAGGAGATCGCATGAACAGACTAAAAAACATTGTCGGTGCGCTCGGCATTGCCGTGCCGCTTGCGTTGAGCATTGATGGTGCTCACGCCGAGGACACGCTGAAGGTCGTGATCGGGCAAATCAACAACTGGGAGAACCAGGCGCCTACGCTCGGTCAGGATGCCGGCATCTTCAAGAAGCATGGTCTTGTGCTTGAAAATACCGGTACGCAAGGAGCGGGAGAGACCATTCAGGCCGTGATCTCTGGCAGCGCGGATATAGGAGGCGGTGTGGGCGCAGCCGGTGTGATGCGCGCCTTCGCCAAGGGTGCACCTGTGCGTATTCTTGCCCCCGCATTCACTGGGACAGGCGATCTCTACTGGTACGTCAAGTCAGACTCGAAACTTCAGAGTTTGAAAGATGCCACCGCGGAGAACACGATCGCCTATTCGACCAATGGTTCAAGCTCGAACAACATCGTTGTCGCATTCATCAGCGAACTCGGTGCAAAAGCCACACCAACGGCAACCGGCGGTCCCGCCGCTACGCTGACCGCGGTCATGTCTGGTCAGGTCGATATAGGCTGGGCGGCGCCGCCATTCGGCCTGCGCGAGATTAGGGACGGGAAGATCCGCATTTTGGCCCGCGGCAGCGACGTCCCTTCGCTGCGCGGACAGACGGTGCGAACACTCATCGTCAACGCCGATTCACTCAAGACCAAGCGCGATGCGATCATGCGCTTCATGGAGGCCTACCGCGAGGCCGTCGATTGGATGTATTCCGATCCTAAGGCACTCGAGATGTACTCAAAGAAGATGAACCAGCCGGTCGACCTGCTGAAAGAGTCCATGGACAAATTTCAGCCGAAAGAAACGATGCAGACTGACAAGTTTGCCGATCTTGATGGAGCCATCCGCGATGCAGTGCAGTTGAAATTTCTGGACAAGCCGCTGACCCAGGACCAGATAACTGAGCTGTTGCAGATTCCGCCGCGCAAAAAGTGATCAGACGAGGAATACCAAAAACTGGAACGGGTCGCTGCGAGCAGCGGCCCGTTCACTTTTCGAAAAACGCTGCTTAGGCTTTTTTCTTCTTGCCGCTGGCCTTGGCTACCTTGCAGCCGCCAGCCTTGGCCTTAGAGGCGCCGTCCTTCATGGCGTAGCAGGCATTGATGTAGCTAAAATTCTGGCTGCCCTTCGTCGCGCAGACCGGCGCATAGGGGGCGCCCCAGCAGGTTGGCCACTGCGGCGCAGTGGCCGCTGGCGCGGCTGCCGTCGCCGCCGCTTTTTTCTTCTTCGCGGCTTCGCTGGGCACGGCCGAACCGATCACGAATGCAACTGCAGCCACTCCGACGAACATTGCGTAAGCGATTTTTCTGATCTGCATGTCACTCCTCCCAAAATTTAGACAAAACATAGTAGGAGGGGTCGCGCTGGCATTACAAGAAATTTGCATGTGCGATCATCGTTTTCAACCTGAACGTGCGTTCATTTAACGGCAGATCAGCGACGCTCGGACACACTGTTGATCGCGCGCAACATCACGGCTCGGCCCGATTTCAGCGTTTCGCGCACACTTTCCTTTTTTCCGATCGCACCCATCTCGCGCTGGCGCTTGACGGTGGATTCCACCATCAGCGGATCGAGCCCGAGTTCGCGCAGCGTGGCCGCGGATTCTTCCATTTCGGCGGCGCGACGTTCGCCGTGGCTTGCCATGCGCTCGAGATTGTAGTCGGCGATCTTCGCCCAATCGAGCGTCGGATAGTTGTTCTTCAGCGAGACGGTGACTTCCTCCAGCACTCCGGCGCGGGCAGCGGCGAGGAAGCATTCGAGCGTAAGGGCTTCCATGCCTTTGATCATGACGCTGCGGATCATCTTGATCGCGGCTGCCGATCCGACCTCTGGACCGACAACCGAAAATCGCATGTCCATTTCGTGCAGCAGAGGTGAAATGCCCTCGGCGTGCGGACCGGACAGCAACAGCGGCGTGCGGTGCCGTGCAGGGTGGATTGCCGCTATGACTGCGACATCGACGTAGCGGGCCCGCGCGCCCAGTAACTGGGCCGTCTCCTGCTTTCGGCCGGGCGACACTGAATTGATATCGAGATAATACGGGTTGCCGGCCAGGTCTGACGCGACCGAACGCGCCGCGTCTACGCTGGAAGCAGCGGTCACCGCGGATATGATCATGTCCGTTTCGTGCGTAGCGTCACGCGCCGATGACGCTATACGCACGCCCAGGCTCTCCGCCGCCTCTTTCAGTTTGGTGCCTGGTTGCTCCGGGAACAGGATGTCCCAGGCGGCGATGCGCTCTATACCGGTTTCTCGCAGGCCGGACGCGATCGCCTGGCCGGCTTCGCCAAAGCCGATAAATGAAATGCGCGGTGTGTTGCGGCGGGTCATGAAGGCGACTTGCGCTCACGAATCCGGAACGCCGGCCACCGGTGGCGTTCCCTTGGTGTGGAACGATTTTATCGTCTGGAGTCCCCAAGCCTGTCCCTTTTTGCGCTCCTGTTCGGTCCAGGTAATCGGTTTCCAATCCGGTGCGAGGACGAGACGCGCCCCGGCACAAGACACTTCGACCCGATTTCCACCGGGCTCGTACACATAAAGAAAGAAAGTCTGCTGGATCGCATGTTTGTGCGGCCCGGTCTCAATATAAATGCCATTTTCGAGAAAGACGTCGGCCGCGCGCAACACGTCTTCGCGCGCATCGAGCGCGAAGGTGACGTGATGCAGGCGTCCTTTGGTGCCGGTGTGATCGCGCGTGTAAGCAAAGTCGTAGCTTTTGTTGGTCGCGGTCATCCACATGCCAGCCTCAGTGCCGTCGTCGAGCACAATCTGCTCGGTCAGCATGAAGCCGAGATAGTTTTGAAAAAATTCGCGGTTGGCTTTGATGTCGACGGCAAGTCCGTTGAAATGATCGATGCGTCGCACGTTTATCCCACGCGCCGGGTAACGCTGCGCCTGATTCTTGAGCGCCGGCTTGAGTTCGGGCGGGGCCTCATACCATTTGGTTTCGTAGTAGATCTCGAATTTGTGGCCATCCGGATCCCGGAATTCAAATGTCTTGCCGTGGCCGAAGTCGCCGTCGCTCCAGCCGATATCGAAACCCGATCCCTTCAGTGCGGCTGCGCGCCGCTCCAGTGCCTGGGGTGAACGCGTCCGGAATGCGGCGTGTCCAAGACCGGACGTCTTTGCTGCCGTCAGCTTGAGCGAATACTGCTCATAGTCGTCCCAGCCGCGCAGAAAGACGCTGTCACCTTTTTCACCACTCTGCGTCATGCCCATGACGTCGATGAAAAACCTGCGGCTTTCCTCGAATTTGGGTGTGAGGAGTTCAACATGTGCCAGATGGGCGATGTCGTGAATAGGTTCGGATGCCATGGTTTCGTTCTTTTGTGTCGTCGATTAATTGTGCCGAAGCGTGCGGGTGAAAGCCAGTACGAGATTATTGGCCGGCATTGGTGTGACGATCGCCGGCGCGAGCCCGTTCTCCAAGGCAAGCTCGTTTAGATCGCCGACATCGCGCACGCCCCATTCAGGGTTCTGCGCCCGCAAGGTCGCGTCAAACTGCGCATTGCTCGGCGCCGTATGGCTGCCGTCAAGTTTGAAGGGTCCATAGACGAACAAGCGGCTGTCCTCTTTCAGAAACCTGCCGGCGCCACTCATCAGATTCCGCGACACAGACCAAGGAGAAATGTGGAGCACATTGATGCAGAGCATGGCGGCAAGCGGCTTGCCGTCGCTTCCGATCCATGTCCAGTCCGGATCCAGGAGATCAATTCGTTGCGGCGGGTTAAGATTTTCAAGGCCCGACTGTGCGCGCCAGGCGGCGATGCTTTTCAGATGCGAGTCAAATATGTCGCTTGGCCACCAATTGAGGTGCCTGCCCCGACGCGCAAACTCTGTCGCATGCTGGCCGGTGCCGCTGCCGATCTCCAGCACGTCGCCGGTCTGCGTCGACAGGAAATCCGCCAGCGCCGACCAGATCGGGTCGTGATTTCGGTGGAAAGTTGGACCGTCCAGGCGGCCATCGGCCGCGGGTGGATCGGTATCTCTCCCGTACTCGACGACGAATCTGACCATGGTTGTGAAGCCGAGGTATAGCGGAACGCAATAAGGCACGGCCGTTTGCCCGGGTCAAAGCCAGTTTCCGCGCTCGGAATAGCCGGGTTACAAGTCTCGGTTCGTTGTTTTTGGGGGTACGATCGGGCAAAATCGCGCTTTCCGGCGTTATATCGCCGGACGACGCGGGATACCGCGCGACACCAAAAATCTGAGAGGACAAAAATGCGCAAGACTTTTGGGGCTTTGATGGCGCTGGCGGCAGCCGGCCTGGCACTGCCCGGCGCGGTTTTGGCGCAGACCAAAATCGTCATCGGCATACCGACGTCACCGCCGAATATCGTTCACATGCCGCCGATCGTTGCGAAAGAACTCGGCCTCTACAAGAAGGCCGGTATCGACGCGGAGATCGTGTCGCTTGGCGATGGAACGAAGGTCTTCCGGGCCCTACTGGCTGAAAACATCGATTTCGGCCTGACACCAGGCGCGCCCACGATCATCGGCCGTTCAAATGGTGCGACCGTCAAGGCACTTTCCGCCAATCTGCCGAAGTTCGAAGCCTCGATGATCGTGCGCGCTGAAATCAAGACGATCGAAGATTTGAAAGGCAAACGCATCGGCATCCAGGAGCCTGGAGGTTTTGCCGACATTTTGAGCCGTGCCGTATTGCGCGCGGGAAAGATTGATCCGAAGGAGGTCAACTTCGTGGCGATCGCCAGCGAGGATGTTCCCGCGCTCGTTGCCAATCAGGTCGATACAGCCATTCTGCATGTCGAACAGGAAATGCTCGCCAAGAGCAAGGTACCGGACCTGCACGCGATCGGGCGCATGTGGGAGTTGCAACCGAAGACGCTCTACACATTCCTGTCGGCGAACGAAAAGACCATCAAGGACAAGCCCGAGATTGTGCAGGCAGTGGTCTCAGCCAATATCGAAGCGACCCGGATCATGTATACTGACAAGGCCAAAATCATACCGATCCTGGTCAAACAAACGGGATACCCGGAGAAGATCCTGTCCGACAGCTTCGATTTCATGATCAAGCAATGCATCTGGGACGCAAACAGCGGACTTAGTCCCGAGCGGATCAATTTTACTGCCGACTTGATGACCAAGGTCGGCAATATCAAAGAAGGCAAGACGCCCAAGTACGAAGACGTTGTCGATACGTCATTTGCGAAGAAGGCGATCGAACAGCTTGGTGAATGGAAGGGTCCGGTCTGTCCGACTGCGGCGTTCTGAGCTGCCTTAATCAAGGGTCGCCGGGCGCCGCCATTGGTGGCGCCCGTTGCGCGAAGGGACGATGTAGGAAGAATGACGACGAGCATTGCCAATCAGATCCAATCCGCTCCACTCGCTGAGGGCGAGTCGAAGACAGTGGTAACCAAGGCGCCGTGGTGGGATCGGCCAGCATTGTTCCGCTACGGCTTTGTTGCGCTGATCCTCATCGTCTGGGAGATCGTCGGCCCGTTCATCAATCCGATCTTTTTTACATATCCGACGAAGATCGCTGCTGCGTTTTATACGACCACTGTGTCCGGCGAATTGCCGTACTACCTCGCGCAAAGCCTGGAGGTCATGGTCTACGGCCTGACCATCGCCCTCATCGTCGGCATTCCGCTTGGCATTGCGATGGCTCGCGTACGTTGGCTCGATTGGGCGCTCGATCTACCCATCAATGCTTTGTACGCAACGCCTCTGGTCGCGGTGGTGCCTTTGCTGGTGCTGTGGTTCGGGATCTATCTTAAGGCGAAGATCATTGTCGTCTTCCTGTTCGCGGTTTTCCCGGTGCTGATCAACACCTATCAAGGTGTCCGCGAGTGCGACAAGAACATGCTCGAAGTCGCCTATTCGTTTCGTTCCAGCGAGTGGCGGGTGTGGCAGGATGTGCTGCTGCCCTTCGCGGTGCCGTACATCATTGCCGGCATACGTCTCGCCATCGGTCGTGGCCTCATAGGCATGATCATTGCCGAGTTCTACACCACGATTTCCGGCCTTGGATTCATGATCACGCGTTATGCCAACGTGTTTGAGATGGATAAGACGTTCGTGCCCGTGATTGTACTGATGGTGCTCGGCGTTTCTCTGACTTCGCTGCTCAAGTGGGTTGGCCGGCGCATTGCGCCCTGGAGCAGCGCCAATCGGCCAACTAATTAGCCAATAAAATCAGGTATTTTTGAAATTACTGGCCCCCTTTGACCGTGTATTAACCGGGTATACAGGGCTGTAGTTGTTGACCGGGTGCGGCTGCAAACCCCCGGCCCCGGCCCAGAGAACATGCCGGTGGCCATTTAAACAGCCCTCCGCAGGACGAAAATTGCGGGTGTCTTGGCCCCGGCATGGTGGAAGAGTACCATGCTCTCCGTCACGTCACGTAGGAGTTCGAACATGGCATTCGTTCTCATTGTGGCGGGGACGGCACTCGCGTTGTTTGTCGCGTCGCTGCTCGTCATTGAGCAAGAGAACGCCAACGGCGCGACGTGAGTGTTTGGGAGAAAATAAGGCCCCCGGCTGACGAGCCGGGGGTTTTCATTTCGGCATGATCTTCAGGGTGACTTGCTGCGACGAGTGGTGGTGACTACGACAATTTGCTCCATGACACCGCTTACGCGAAACTTGTTTGTTCGGACATTGAAACAAGTCTGCGCGATCTCCGCTTTACACCCAACAGCAGACGTCGGTTAGGCTTGGCCGAACGTCCGCTAGCGCCAATAGATGACATGGAAGCGTTGGCGTTAGCTCTTCGAATTGCTCGGTCGGTCAGGGCTCTTCAACATGGCGAGCTCCCACGCATGGAAATTCTCTAACGTTAGAATGCGTCGGCAGCTCGGCCCTGCAATGTGCGATCGTCATGCGGCCGCCTCACGCTTCACGCGAGTGACAATCTGAGTTGGATCGACGAAGCGCAGCGCAATCAACAACCACACCAATGTGGTGAGCATGTAGATCACCGCCATGGCGTCGATCGATTGCCCTGCTCGCACGCCCGCCGCATAGACCGCGTAATAGAGCGCGACCACGAGCGTCTGACTCCCGGGCCCCGCCGTGAAGAATGTCAGCTCGAACATCGCTATGGTGCGCACCAGTACGAGCAGTAAAGCCGCCAGAATCCCGGGAGCGAGCAGCGGCAGTATCACGTACATGAACAGCCGTCCTGTGCCGGCGCCGAACA
>Ga0310911_10000078_pt1 | contig 31861 bp, 30 predicted proteins | sample GREbulkMGHF170_FD_203532 | JGI IMG/M metagenome (GOLD analysis project Ga0310911, IMG submission 203532) | Lab enrichment of tropical soil microbial communities from Luquillo Experimental Forest, Puerto Rico - GRE.bulkMG.HF170 | ecosystem: Environmental > Terrestrial > Soil > Tropical forest >... | reverse complement strand
GAGCTTTAACTGGTACAGCTGGGTGGATTCGAACCACCGACCTCCTGATCCACAGTCAGGCGCTCTGAACCAACTGAGCTACAGCTGCAAGGCCTGCGACTCGGCCAAGGCGACATGGTTTAGCCTTAGCCGTGTTGAGCAATGATCTTTCCCGATCATGCTCCGGCGGCCAAAACCTATGAATAACGCCAAGCTTTGGCAAGTTGACCCAAGCTAGGTCCCAAAAAGCAAAAGCCCGGGCCATGCCCGGGCTTCCCCTCGCCGTATTTTGGTGGCGATGCGTTGGCAGAATCGATCAAGCGACCTTGCTGAACGCCCTGTTCATACCGCTCTTGATCGGCTCGACCGTGTCGGTCGCGACCTTTTGCGCCAGTGCGTTGAGCTCCTTACCCTGCTCGGTGAGCGCCTCGAACTGCTTGCGCGCGTGGGCGCTGGACAGCTCGATCACTTCCGACAGCGTCTTCGCGGTGATCAGCTCGCCGGCGAAATCGAACGCGGCATTGGTGTTTACCCGCGCCGCCTCGATCACCTTGAGGCCATAATCGGAGGCGCCCTTGGTCGCGGTCGAATAAGTGGTCTCGAGAACGTCGGTCGCCTCTTCGGCCGCCGCCTTCATCTTCTCATAGGTGTCCTTGCACTGCGCGACGCCGCGCTCGGCAAATTCACGGAATGCGGCCGGCATCTCGACTTTGGGAATCTCGAATTTCGGAATTTCGAACTTCGGCATTTCGAACGGAGTTGCTGAGGGCCTGCTGGTCTTCACTTTCGAGGGAGTTGTGGTTGCGGCTTCCGCCATGACACGATCCTTGATTTTTCGCTCTTCATACTTGGGCTGTCTCACTCACGGAGAATGTTTTTCATTCTGGCAGCGCCGCCCGTTGCGCGCTGCCTGCCATTTTTGGTCCCGGGCCGTACGCGGTACTGACACGAACCCGAGCTCTTCCGGAGTATTAGATAACATCTCTTTTGGTGCATTGCAATAGAAAATATTGCAATGCACAAATAGAAATAACTGACGGGAACTGCTAGGGTTTTCGAACTTTACCATTTTGTGGCGGGATCACGTCTTAGGCTTAGCAGCATCGGCCACAATCTTGGCGGCACTTTGGCCGAGATCCTGCACTTGGGTCGACAGCGCCTGCATTTGCCGGCTCAAGAACTCTGACTGCAGGCCCAGCACCTCGGCGCCGTCCTTCGCCTTCATCAGCTTCTGGGCGAAATCGAATGTCGCCGCCACGTTCTGCTCGGCATAGCCGATCGACTTCTGCGCGATCTCGGTGGCGCCGCTCTGCGCCGCCTGCGCGCTGCCTTGGAGTTGGCCGACCGCCTTGGTAGCCGCCTGCACGAAACCTTCAAAGGCTTGGCGCGCCTGCGTCACACTTTGTTCGGCAAATGCCCGCATCTCGTTGGGAATCATGAATTGCTCGAATGGATCTTTGGCCATCGCACGCTCCTTCTATTCGGTTCGCAGCCCAGGCGAGGCCGCGGTTGAAACCAAATGCCGAGCGCCCCTGACACTCATGGCAATTCTCATGGCAGTTCTTACGGCAGTTATCTTGGCAGTTATGTTGGCAGCTATCCTGCAAGTTAAGGTTATCCCGGCTTCTCTCATTAAGCCACAGCTAGCCGGCATGGACGTCGCAAACACCTCGGATTATTAAGAATCCGTTTAGCAACCGAGTTCCGTCACGCATGTCCACCGTGGGGAGTGAGCGCGCGGTGTTACAGCATCCGCGTCTTGCGTCGCTGGCGACCAGGGAATGGCCTGCCTGGCTCTGGAGCGCCGACGGCTCACGGATTCTCTGGGCCAATGCGGCGGGCGCCGCGATCTTCGGGGTAGAAACAGCAGGCGCCTGTGCCAAGCGGCGCTTCGCTGCCAGCGACCTACCTGCCGCCCAGGTGATCCGCTTGGCCGTGACTTTGCCGTCCGCCGGGCAGGAACGGCTGGAACGCCTGCGCGGTTTCGGCGGCAATCTGGGACGGCCGCTGACTTGCCTCTGTTCGCGCATCGTCGCCGACAGTGGCAAAGGGTCGGTGCTCATCGCGGCGACGGAGGCGGCCGGACCGGCTCTCACCCTCGCCGAGCGCGTGCGGCGCCTGTTGAGTGACGATACCGGACCCGCTGCGGCGTTTGCGCCGGATGGCCAGCTCATTTACGCCAATGCCGCCGGTCAACAGCAGCTGGCCGGCGCCGGCACGCTCGCCGCGCTGGAACTCGACACGGTCGCGGCGGCGGCGTTGGAAAACGGGACCGCCAAGGGCACCGCGCGCCTCAATGGCGGGGCTGTTGCGATTATTGCTGCTGCGCTCGGCCAGGACGCCAGCCGTGTACTGATGGTCGTCATGCAGCAGCCCAGCCAAACGATAGGCCAAGCGACGAGCCAAGCGATAAATCGAGAGCCGAACCAGGAGGCGAGGCCGCTGCCCATGCCGTCTAGCGCTGCGACCGCTACAACGATCGGAGCAAACGCCGCGACACCACCACAGGCAAACGTGGCGCTGGCAGAGCTTCCGCCGGCACGCCGACACCCGTTGCGCTTCGTCTGGGACATGGACGCGGATGGCCATTTTGTAATTGCGTCTGACGAATTCCTGCAACTGATCGGGCCGCGCGCCGCCTTGCTGGGCCGGCCATGGTGCGAGATTGCCGCCGCGCTGAACCTCGATCCGCACAATCAGGTCGCCAACGCCGTGGCCAGCCGCGAAACCTGGAGCGGCATCACCGTTTCTTGGCCAGTTTCTTGGCCGGTTTCTTGGCCAGTGTCATCGCCCGCGGGCTGCGGCCGGACGTCAGAACTGCGATTGCCGGTCGAACTTTCCGGACTGCCGCTGTTCGATCGCGACCGGAACTTCCGCGGCTATCGCGGCTTTGGCGTTTGTCGGGACCTCGCGCCGATGCGCAGACCGGCCCAACCAAGCGACGGGGCCGCCACTGCACCTCAGCATGCGCCAGTGGATGACAGCGCAGCCACGTCGCCGCCGCATGCCGACTCACCTAACGAGACGGATTTGAACGATGTAGCTGCGGTGGCATCGGACGACCCGCAAGAAGCCAATCAAGCTTTGGCGAATGTGGTGCCGTTTCGTCCCGCCGCACCAGCGGATCCAAAGACGACACTGAGTTTGACGCCGGTCGAACGCCGCGCCTTTCGCGAACTGGCGCAGGAATTGAACTCGCGCTTGCGCGCCGGACCGGCGCCGGCCGCCGCTGAAGTCATTGCCGAACACTTGGCGGCAGCGAGCCAAAATCATGCACAAGCACTGAGCCAGGAGGAGTTGCGGCAGGTTGTGAGCCAAGCGCTCAACCAGGAGAACGGCGACGAATTCGGCGAAAGGCCGAGCGAAGACTTAATGGAAGAACCAGGCGAAGGGCCGAGCGAAGAAGCTAGCGAAGAGCACTGCCAAAAGAAGCACGAAGCGACGGAGGAAAACAACCAAAAGCGAAACGAAGAGCAGAGCCAGGCGGAGAGTAAGGAATCGAGCAACGAACACGACGACGCATCGAGCGAACAACCGACGGAGGCCCCTACGCCGGTCCCTGGCCGAATGATCGAACCGGCTTTGCTCGATCGCGTTCCGGTCGCGGTTCTGGTGTACCGCCACGACGAACTCATCTACGCCAATCGGCCGTTCTTTGATTTAAGCGGCTATGGCGATTTGCCGGCCATCGAGGCTGCCGGGGGATTGAATGCGCTTTTCGCCGAACCCAGCGACACGTTCGCCGACACCGCCGGGTCGAAGGCGCTTGCGATCGTTACCCAATCCGGTGAAAGGCTCCCGGTTGAGGGACGAATGTTCACGGTACCTTGGAATGCTTCTCCGGCGATAGCGCTGATCCTGACCAAAAACCAATCCGATGCCGCAAGCGCCGCGAGCACGCGGAACCCGGTTGAAGCGCTCGCAACCGCCAAGCGTGAGACCGAGCGCGCGATAGCAACCAAGGCTGAGTTCGTCGCCAGAATAAGTCACGAGATCCGCAATCAGCTCAACGCAATCACGGGCTTTGCCGAAGCCATCATGACCGAGCGCTTTGGGCCGATCGGCAATGAACGTTATCGTGAATACGTCAAGGACCTGCATGCCGCCGCCGCTCACTTGTCCTCGATGGTCGACGACTTGTTCGACCTGTCGAAGCTCGAGAGCGGCCGCATCGATCTGACTTTCGCCAAGGTGAATCTCAACGAACTTACGCAGCAATGCGTCGGCATCATGCAGCCGCAGGCCAATCGGGCGCGTATCATCATTCGCAGCGCGCTCACATCGGGTCTGCCGCTCGTCGACGCCGACGAGAAGGCATTGCGCCAGATCGTACTCAATCTCTTATCGAATTCGATCAAGTTTACCGGCCCAGGCGGCCAGATCATCGTATCGACCGTGTTTTCGGACGCACATGAGGCGGTACTGCGCGTACGCGACACCGGCATCGGCATGAACGAAAAACAGATCGAAGCTGCGCTGGCACCATTCCCAGATGTTGGCGCCTGGGCCAGTTCCGGTTCCGGCGCCGCCGGCTTTGGCTTGCCGCTGACCAAGGCTCTGACCGAAGCCAACCACGCGCATTTTGGGATCAAGAGCGCGCCTGACGCCGGAACTCTGATTGAGATCACATTTCCGACGAGCCACACCGCCGCCGCCTGATCCGGGCGGTGCGGAGAACGTTGCCGTCGACTTTTTGCCGAGATTGCCGACGATGTTTGAGCGCATGCGCGCGGCGACCCGACTCCGACAAATCGTCCAAGCTCTGCTTGTCACCGGCGTCGTTTCGTTCCCGCTAGCAGCGCGCGCGGCTGATGTCGATCTACTTTTGGTGCTGGCGGCCGACGTATCGCGCAGCATCGATGCCGCGAAGTTTCAACTGCAGCGGGATGGATATGCCGCCGCGGTGGCGAATTCCCGCGTGCTCGACACCATTCGCGCCGGCCGCAATGGACGGATCGGCTTGACCTTCATCGAATGGTCAGGGATCGGCGCACAGCGCGTCGTGATCGACTGGATGGCAGTCGGCGACGCGGCGTCGGCGAAGGATTTCGGGGATCGCCTGCTCGAATCGCCGCGTTCCTTCGCCGATCGCACCTCAATCAGCGGCGCCATCGAATTTGCCATGGCCGCGTTGACGCGCGCGCCATTTCACGCACCGCGGCAAATCATCGACATTTCCGGTGACGGCACCAATAATTCCGGCCGCGATGTGACCGAGCTTCGCGATCAAGCCATCGCCAAGGGAATCACGATTAACGGTCTCGCAATTTTGAGCGAAAATCCATTGCCCTGGAATCCGGAGCACACCAACCCGCCCGGCGGATTGGATCAGTATTATCGCGATAATGTCATCGGCGGTCCGGGGGCCTTTGTCATGGTCGCCAAAAATTTTGACTCTTTTGGTGAAGCGATCATCAGCAAGATGATCGCCGAGGTTGCCGAAGTGGGCCAACCCAAACAGCGCCAGCCACAATCCCGGCGGACAGCAGCGCGCTGATCGGCCATAAGCCACGAAAGCGACACAGATGACCAGCATGTTTGCGAGCTATCTGCGGCCCGGTATATTCGACCAGCCCCATAGCAATCGGAAAAGCGTCCTGTGAACGCGGCTATTGGCTTGAAACGCCTTGCAGTTGCCGCCGCCGCCATTATTGCGGCGGTGATCATCAGCTTGGTCGGTCTGTCTTTACTGCTACCGGCCGCCTCAGTCCGGGACGCGGTGAAATCGGAAATCCAAGCCGTGACCGGTCTCGATCCGGTTCTTGGCGACGATATCTCGCTGTCGCTTTTCCCGTCCGGAAGCGTGCGCTTCCGCAATGTCGTGCTCGCCAACGAGGCTGCCGGCGAGCCGGCGGTCGCCGCCGACGAATTGATCGCTCGGCTGCGCTACTTTCCGCTTTTGGCGGGGCATATCGAAATTGCCGACGTGACGCTGGTACGCCCGATTATCAAGGTTGCGTTCTCGGCGAGCGGCGACTCCAATTGGTCGGGATTGATTTCAGCTTTGGCCCGCGGGCTGGCGCCGCAAGCCGACCGCGCCGCCTCATTTTCGGAAATCGGCATTCAGGACGGTACCGTCATCGTCTACGATGGCCGCAGCGATGCGACCGAACGGCTCGAGGACCTTGAATTTCAAGTCGCGTGGCCATCAATCTCGCGCAGTTTCGGAGCCAACGGGCATTTCACTTGGCACAACGAGAAGGTCGACGCGAGCCTTACGCTTAGCGATTTTTTGGCCGCGCTCACCGGCGATCGTTCCGGTCTCAAGGTCCGGCTGTCCAGCGCCCCGCTAACGCTCGCCTTCGACGGTTCGGCGAGCGACGAGCCGACGCTCAAGGTGCAGGGCACGCTCGGCGTGGATGCGCCCTCGCTGCGCGAGGCGTTGCGTTGGATCGGCAATGACAAGCTGCCGTTTGGCGGCTTTGGGCGATTTGCCTTGCGCGCGCAGAGCGACATTGGCGGGCGCATGGCAGCGCTCTCTAACGTCAATGTCGAGCTCGACGGCAATAGCGCGGAAGGCGCACTCACCGTATCGGCGAATCCGCATCGGTTTGTTCAGGGCACGCTGGCGTCCGACACCCTCGATTTGACGCCCTATGTTTCCGGCATTCGGCTGCAAGCGCGCAACGAGCGCAATTGGAATCAGCTGCCGATCACGCTCGATGGATTCAATGGTTTGAGCCTCGATCTTCGGCTGTCCGCCGCCAATATTAAAATATCCAGCGCGAGTTTGGGTCGCACCGCTGTCGCTGCAACGATGCATGACGGCAAACTCAATATCACGGTCGGGGAATCGCAGGCCTTCGGTGGGGTTGCCAAGGGGACGCTCGGCCTAGCCACCGCCGATGGCGGCGTTGCCGTTACCTCGCACATGCAATTCACTGACGTGGACTTGGACAATTGCCTCGGTCAGGTTTTTGGGCTGCACAAGGTGGAAGGCCGCGGCACCTTGACGGTCAATCTCGACGGCGCCGGCGATTCCGTGCTTGCGGTTACGCATGCACTCAACGGCATGGCGACGCTAAACGCAGGCGCGGGCGCGCTCACCGGCATCAACATCGAACAATTGCTGCGCCGCCTGGAGCGTCGCCCGCTCTCGGGTAGCGGCGACTTCCGCAGCGGCCGCACGCCGTTTGATCAGCTCGCGATCAATCTTAAAGTCAATCAAGGCATCGTCTCTATTGACGAGATGCGCATTGACGGCCCGTCGGTTCGCCTGGCGGTGGCCGGCCAGGCGTCGGTGCCGACCCGCGATCTCGACCTCAAAGGCGTGGCAACGCTGATATCAACGGCCAGCGCCGATCAATTCGACTTGCCGTTCGTAGTGCAAGGGCCCTGGGACGATCCGATTATGCTGCCCGATGCGCAGAGTCTGATCCGCCGTTCGGGAGCAGCAGCGCCGCTCCTCGGCCCGGGCAAGTCCTTAAACGCCGGCGAAGCGGTGCGTTCGGTGATCGATCAATTGATGGCCGCGCCGACGACGCCCGCACCCTCGCCGACCGCTGCGCCGGCGGCGGCGCCGAGCCCACCGAACTCTTCGCGTTAACCGCATTGCACGATCAATGCTGGTTCGGGGCGGATCCCGCCGTTGCTCTACGGCTGCACCTGCACCGGCGCGCCCCGCGCCGCGTTGAGCTTGGTCAGGATTGAAGCGGCAATGACCGCAATTCCGACCACTGCAACAACGATGCTGCACACGGCATTCATCTCCGGACTGACGCCGAGCCGGACCTCGGAATAGATTCGGATCGGCAGGGTTGTCGCGCCGGGCCCGGTGGTGAAACTGGCAATTACGAGGTCGTCGAGCGAGAGCGTGAAAGCCAGCATCCAGCTTGCCGCGATTGCCGGGAAGATCAGCGGCAAGGTCACCAGGAGAAGGGTCCGCGCCGGCGACGCGCCGAGATCCATCGCCGCTTCTTCAAGGCTTACATCGAAATCGACGAGCCGCGACTGAATGATGACCGCGACAAAGCAGGTCGCCATTGTGGTATGGGCGATGACAATGGTCCAAAAGCCGCGATCAATTGAAACGGCAACAAACAAGAGCAGCATGGACAGGCCGGTGATGACCTCGGGCATAACCAAGGGCGCATAGATCATCGCGGCAAAAGGCAGCCGCCCGCGAAAGCGGCCGAACCGAATCAGCGCGACCGCGGCGAGCGTTCCAAGAAATGTCGCAACCAACGCCGCGATGAAAGCGATGCGAAAGCTGATGGACGCCGCCTGCAACAACGGCTCGTCCTGGACCAGCGCGGCGTACCAGCGCGTCGACCACCCGCCCCACACTGCGACCAGGCGCGAGGCGTTGAATGAATAGATGACGAGAATGATGATCGGCAGATACAGAAAGCCGATGCCGAGGACCAGCGCCGCGGTATTGAATGCCGACAACCTCCGCATCTCAATCAAGCTCCATGCCACGCATTGTCTGGTGCTGGAAAATGACGATCGGCGTGACCAAAAGGCAGACCAGAACAACGGCAACGGCCGCAGCGGTCGGCCAGTCCTTATTGGCGAAGAACTCGCTCCAGATCGCCTGACCGATCATCGCGGTCTGTGATCCACCGAGCAGATCGGGGATCACAAACTCGCCGACGATCGGGATGAAACACAACAGCGAGCCAGCGACCACGCCCGGCGCCGACAACGGCAAGGTGATGGTCCAGAACGTTCGCCAGCGCGGGCAGCCGAGATCGGCGGCGGCTTCAAGTAACGATTCGTCGAGCCTTTCCAGCGCCGCATAGAGTGGCAGCACCATGAACGGCAGATAAGAATAGACGATACCGATATAGACTGCGGTATTTGTCGACAGCCAGGCCGGCGGCTCGCGCACAATATGTAGCGCCAGCAACAGCTGATTGAGCGGTCCGTCGTGCTGCAGGATGTTCATCCAGGCGTAGATACGAATCAAAAAAGAAGTCCAAAATGGCAGGATGACGAGCACCGCCAAGACCGCCTGCACGTGCCGTGGCGTCCGCGTAATCGCGTAAGCGATGGGATAGCCGATCAGCAGCAGCAGCAGCGTGGAAAATGCCGCGATCTGCAGGCTTTTCATATACGACAGAACGTAAAGCGGGTCGGAGCCGAGAAAAACGTAATTGTCGAGCGACAGTCCGGCGAAGAACGATCGCAATCCGCTCCAGCCCGCCGCAAGGTCGAACACCGGCGTATAAGGCGGCTGCGCGATCGCGCTTTGCGACAGACTGATCTTGAGCACGATCAAGAACGGCAGCAAAAAGAATGCGATCATCCACGCATAAGGCAGCCAGACGACGATGCCAGCGAGGCGGGAACGTTGCGGCTGCGGCTTCATTCGCCTCGGCCCATGGTCATCGCGTCAACACGATTGTGGCTTCCGGCGCGAAACTGAGCCAAACCTTTTCGTTCCAGCCAATGCCGCGCGCGGTGAGCGGCCCGGTATTGGCGATTGCCGCTTGCAGCGGCACTCCGCTCTCCGTGCGCAATTTGAAAAGCGACAGGTCACCGAGATAGCCGACATCGACCACGGTGGCGACGGCGCTGTTCTCGGTGTCCGCCCGTTGCTCCGCTCCCGCCTCACAGCGGGCGAGACGAATCTTTTCCGGCCGCACCGCCACCCAGACGGTCGCGTGCGGCTCGGCAGCGACTTTTGCGCCGACGCGAATGCGACCAAAGGGCGTACCTTCGATCGTGTCCCCCGCCTCGCCGACACGCCCTTCGAGCAAATTGACGCTGCCGATGAAATCGGCCACCCAGCGCGAGTCTGGCTGCTCGTAAATTTCGGCTGGCGGCCCTACCTGCATCAGCCGGCCCCGATCCATCACCGCGATGCGGTCGGCCACGGTCATCGCCTCGCTCTGATCGTGGGTGACGATAACAAAGGTGAGCCCAAGACTGCGCTGCAAGTCCATCAGCTCGAATTGCGTCTCGCCGCGCAATTTCTTGTCGAGCGCCGCCATCGGCTCGTCGAGCAGCAGCACGCGCGGCCGCTTGACCAGCGAGCGGGCGAGCGCGACGCGCTGGCGCTGGCCGCCTGACAACTGGTGCGGCTTGCGCAAGCCGAACGTTTCGAGCTTGACCAGTGCCAGCATGTCGGCAACGCGCGTCGCGATTTCGGCCTTGGGCAACCCCTCCTGCTTGAGGCCAAAAGCGACATTGCCCTCGACGGTGAGGTGCGGAAACAAAGCATAGGTTTGAAACATCATATTTACTGGGCGCCGGTGCGGCGGCACCGGCGCAAGATCGACGCCATCGAGCAGGATGCGGCCGGAGCTCGGGTGCTCGAACCCGGCGATGAGGCGCAACAGCGTGGTCTTGCCGCAGCCGGACGGACCGAGCAGCGCAAAGAATTCGCCTTGAAAAACGTCAAGCGAGAGCTGGTCGACCGCGGCAAAGTCGCCGAAGCGCTTGCTGATGGCCTCGATCCGCAACAACGGCTGCGAATTGCGATCGGTCCAGGGCGCGAAGCCGCGTTTGGCAAATCCAGGAATTGTTGTCGTACTCGCCATTGATGCTCCAGCCGGCGCGGCGGCGCCGTTCGCCGCCACGCTAACGCTAATGCATTTTCATGATTCTCGGAAACACCAGCGTCGGCGAAAGAAAGCTGCGCGCACTCAGGTACGCACGCTCACATGCGCCTCTGCCATGAAGCGCTCCAGCGCCGCGGTCTGCGCCGCTGAGAAACGCAATCCGAGCTTCGAACGTCGCCACAGCACATCCTCGGCCGTCTGCGCCCATTCCTTGCGCATCAAATAGCGGACCTCAGCCGCGGTGAGATCGGCACCAAAGCATGGACCCAGGTCCTCAAACCGCGTTGCATTTTCGAGTACCCGCTCGACACGGGTGCCATACGCCCGCACTAAGCGCCTTGCATGGTCAACCTGCAGAAAGGGCCAAGTCCGCTGCGTGCGTTCCACCAGCGTCTCGATGCCGTCATAGACGAAGTCGCCGCCCGGCAAATGGCTTTGCGCTGTCCACGGCCGCGACTGCGGGAAAAAGTGACGCACGCGCGCTAGTACTTGTTCGGCAAGCCGGCGATGGGTTGTGATCTTGCCGCCATAGACGGTCACCAGCGGCGCTTCACCGTAGCGCTCGTCTAGGACCAACTCGTAATCGCGTCCAACATCCTGCGCCTTGCGAGCGCCATCGTCGTAGAGCGACCGTACGCCGGCGAAAGCCCAAACCACATCGGCCGCGGCGATCTCGGTCCGGAAATATTCATTCGCGGCGCGGCACAAATAATCGATCTCTTCACCGCTCGGCGCCACGCTCGCTGGATCGCCAGCGAATGTCTGATCGGTGGTGCCAATCAGCGTAAACTCGCCCTCGAATGGAATGGCAAAGACGACGCGCCCGTCGGCGCTCTGCAAAATGTAAGCGCGGTCGTGCTGAAAGAGCTGGCGCACCACGATGTGACTGCCCTTGTCGAGCCGCACCCGATGCTGTGGCTCGCGGCGCAATACGGTCTCGGCGAATGTTTCGGTCCACGCACCGGTCGCGTTGATCAAGATTCGTGCGGTGACGACATCGCGCTGGCCGTGGGCGACAAGAACAAGCCGCCACACGTCGCCGCGTTCAGCCCGCACGCAGCGGGCGCGGGGGCGGATCACGGCGCCATGTTCCGCCGCATCCACCGCATTGAGAACGACGAGCCGCGCATCGTCGGCAAAGCAATCGGAATATTCGAACGCGTGATGAAACCGTGTTTTGAGAGGCAGCCCGGTCTCATCGGTGACAAGGTCGAGTTCACGGGTGCTGGGCAAGATCTTGCGCCAGCCGATCCAGTCGTAGAGAAGAAGGCCGAGCCGGAGCAGCGTTGCCGAGCGCCGCGCCTCGTTGATTGGCAGCACGAAGCGCATCGGTCTGATCACGTGCGGTGCCGCGCGCAACAAAACCTCGCGCTCGCGCAACGCTTCGTGGACGAGACGAAATTGGCCGTGTTCGAGGTAACGAAGGCCGCCGTGGATCAGCTTCGAGGAGGCCGATGAGGTTCCGGAAGCCAGGTCGTTTTGCTCAATCAGGACGGTGCGCAGCCCGCGCCCGGCGGCATCCCGCGCAATTCCGGCGCCGTTGATGCCGCCGCCGATGACAGCGAGATCGAAATGAGGGTCAAAACTAACCACCACCCCTCCGTTACAAGGGAATGTTACAAGGGAATATTGAACCTCAGTCCCGATCTTGCTTCAGATGCAAGATCGGCGATGATATAGGCAAGGATACTAGGCATGGACTTTCGCGATCGTCACGTCATTGTCACCGGTGGTGCCGGCGCACTTGGCACCGCGGTGGTCGCGCGGCTGATCGAAGCGGGCGCATTCTGTCACGTGCCGACCCTTCATGAAGCGGAGGCCGCGCGCTTTGGTTTCCGCGACCACCGGCAAGTCACGGTTGCGGTCACCGGATCGTTGACCGACGAAGCGGCGATCGAAAAATTTTATGGCGGGATTACGCCGCTTTGGGGCTCGATTCACACCGTCGGCGGCTTTGCCGCCTCGCCGTTGCGTGACACCGATGTCGCCACGATTCGACAGCAGCTCGACATCAACCTGCTCAGCTGTCTGTTGTGCTGCCGCGCCGCGGTGCGGTCCATGACCAGTGGTGGCGGCCGGATCGTCAACGTGGCCGCACGTCCGGCGCTGGAATGGCGAAGCGGTGCCGGGATGACCGCCTACACGGCGGGCAAAGCCGGCGTCGCCGCACTGACGGCGGCGCTCGCCGAAGAAGTCGTCAAGGACGGCATTTTGGTCAATGCCGTTGCGCCGTCGATCATGGATACGCCGGCCAATCGGCAAGCAATGCCGAAAGCTGATCATGCCGTCTGGCCGAAGGTGGAAGAAGTGGCGGCGACGATCGCGTTTCTCGCTTCGCCCGACAATAAGGTTACCCGCGGCGGCATCGTGCCCGTCTACGGCAAGTCGTAACCGGCTCGCGTTCCGCTCGTCCCAGCGAAAATCACCGGCTTCCCGCTGGTGCGGGAATGAGCCGGAGTGGAGCGGAGCTAGTTCAATACCCCGGCCATAAGCCGGGCGTCGCTAACTCGAGCAGGTGGCCGTCAGGGTCGCGGAAATAAATGCTCTCGCCGCCGCGCGGCCAACGGGTGCGGCCCTCGATGGCGATACCAGCCTCATTGAGGCGGCTTTCCCAAGTCTCCCGCTCCGCAGCGGCGATGGAAAACGCCAGGTGCACCGGGCCGTGCCCGTCGTGGGGCGGGATGGTGCCGCCCGGAAGATGCACCGTCTCGAGCGAATGGCCGCGCAAAAACAACAGCAGCACGCCGCGGCGCCCGACGTCGTAAGCGCACAGCCGCGAGTCGCGATAGATGCTGTTCAATCCGAGAACCTGTTCGTAGAACGGGCAGGAGCGCTCGAACGCGTCGACGTAGAGCACCGTTTCCAGGACGCCGAGGAGGGAAGGCGCTTTGCCGACGGAATTGTCGTTCGGCATTGTCGGCATGTTGGCTCGTCCGATTGCGCGCCGGCGCCGCGTGCGACTATCCCGCGACCGGGACCATTTCCCGTTCCGGCGAAGTCACGAGCCGGCTCACAGCGCTGGCGGCGACGATCGCACGCTGCTGCGCATAAGCCTCATGATTGCGCTCGATATAATCGAGATCGTAAAGATAATTCACCATCAAGCCATAAGATTGCCTGAGCGCCCGCTCTGAAGTGTCGGCGAGCCAATCGAGTCGCTCGAGCCGGGCACCATTGCCGAGATGGAATCTTGCCACCGCATCGACCGGCAAGCCGCGGCCGTTGCGCGCGCGCAGATAGTACCAAGCGGCGGCGCGCAAAAACGACTCGCGAAGGCGTTCGGCCGTTTCTGGCGCGCGCCACCAGCCGTCGGTGTCGAGCGCCGAAAGCGCTTCACGATCAGCATCATCGAGTGCGGGTGAGACGCTTTTGGCGCGCTCGCGATTGAGCCAATCGGCGAAATTCGGCGCCGGCGATAGCGTCACGAAGGTGCCGACGCCGGACATTTCGCGAGAGACTTCCTCGACCACCTGTTTGATCAGAAAATGTCCGAAGGTCACGCCGGCGAGGCCGCGCTGGCAATTGGTAATCGAATAGAACACGGCGGTGTTGGCGCGCCGCGGCTCAACCGGATCGCGCTTGTCCGAGAGAATCGGGGCAATGGCGGCGGGAATTGCGCGAGTGAGCGCGACCTCCACGAAGATCAGCGGTTCATCCACCAGCGCGGGATGAAAGAATGCATAGCAGCGGCGATCGGGCGGATCGATGCGCCGGCGCAGATCGGCCCAGTCCCTAATTTCGTGAACCGCCTCATAACGGATTATCTTTTCCAGGATCGCCGCGGATGTCGACCAGTCGATGCGGCGCAGAACCAAAAACCCGCGATTGAACCACGACGAGAACAAGTGAACGAAGTCGTTGTCGACGACGCCGAGATCGTCGCGATGATGCATCGCATCGAGCAATTGCTCGCGCATGCGCACCAGCGCCGCCGTGCCACCGGGCGCAAGGTTAAGCCGGCGAAACAATTCGAGTCGCAGCGGCTCGCTGGCGGTATGAAGGTCGGCCGCGGTTGCGTCCGACGGTGATTGGCGCCAGGCGGCAATGGCACGATCGATGCCGGGGCGATCGTGGCCAAAAGTCCTGGCAAGGGATTCGAAGAAGGCAATGCGCGGCCCGGTGGTGAGTTCGGCATAACGCGCCAGAATTTCCTGCGCCAGCGCCACGCCGGAGGCTTCGCCGCGGCCGGAGAGGAGGTCCTCGCATAACTCGATCAGGCCCGCCGAGCGTTCATGCGCCGGTTCACGCCGCTCGCGCTTGATCAATGCGCGGCTGCGCTCGGCAATGCTTTGCAGCATTTCGCTGAAGAAGGTGGTGTTCACCGCGTCATACCGTCCGGCCAGATTTAGGTAATGCTGCGCTACTGTAATAACAAGCTGATGAATGGTTAAAGACCCGTGCACCCCAGTAGACAAACCGGCGCCGCTTGGGCAGTTAGACGCCGGCGCGGGCGCCTACCGCGAAAGCTTCTGGAGTGACTCATGCCGGGCCCCTTGGCTGGACTGCGCGTACTGGAACTTGCCCGCATTTTGGCGGGCCCTTGGGCCGGACAGATCCTCGCTGATCTTGGCGCCGACGTCATCAAGGTCGAACGCTCGGGTAGCGGCGACGACACCCGCGCTTGGGGTCCGCCCTTCGTGCCCGCCACCAACGGCGGGCATCTCGATGCCGCCTATTTTCACTGCACCAACCGCGGCAAGCGCTCGATCGAGCTTGATTTCACCACGGCCGAAGGCCAGCGGCTGGTCAAAAAACTCGCTGCGCGCTCCGATGTTCTGATCGAGAACTTCAAGGTCGGCGGTCTCGTCAAATTCGGCCTCGACTACAAAAGCCTAGGACCCGCCAATCCGCGGCTGGTCTATTGTTCGGTCACCGGTTTCGGCCAATCCGGGCCGTCAGCCGCGCGCGCCGGCTATGACCTGATGGCGCAGGGTATCGGCGGCATTATGGGCATGACCGGCGCTGCCGACGGCCCGCCGACGCGCGTCGGCGTGCCGATCTCCGATATCTTCTCCGGCGTCTACGCGACTATCGGTATTCTTGCCGCCCTGGTGCGGCGGGAGAAGACCGGCCGCGGCGGCTATGTCGATGCCGCCCTGGTCGATTCCACCGTCGGCACGCTCGCCTTCCAGGCACTCAATTATCTGGTATCCGGCGAACTTCCGAAGCGCATCGGCAACGCGCACCCCAATCTCGTCCCTTATCAGGAGTTTCCGGTCGCCGACGGGCGCGTCATCATCGCCACCGGCAACGACGCGCAATTCGTCCGGCTGTGCAGCATTCTCGGCGCGCCCGAACTTGCCGAGGCCGAGGCCTACAAGGACAATAAAGGTCGAGTCGAGCACCGCGCCGAACTGGTCGCCAAACTATGCGCGCTGACCTCGCGGATGAAGCGCGAGGACCTTTTAGACAAGCTCGAAGCCGCGGGAATACCGGCCGGTCCAATCAACGATTTGCAACAGGTGTTCGCCGACCCGCAGGTCGTTCATCGTGGCATGCGGCTCGAGCTGAAAAGCGCGGCGGCAAAGGGCGGCACCATTCCTGGCATCCGCACGCCGATCATCTTGGACGGTGCGCCAATGGCGTCCGAGCGGTCATCGCCGCGGCTTGGCGAGCATACCGCCGAGATTTTGCGCGAGATCGGCGAAGGTTGAGGCCGGTCAGCGGACTTAACGTCGCCGGCGACGGCCGCCGCTGGCGCTGCTCAATACGGCGGCGCCAATCAAAATACCGATCCCGAGCGCGACGCCGATCGTGAGCAACGGCCGTTGCTCGGTTTCGCCAGCGAGTCGCTGCAAGGCATCACTGCCATACTTGGCGCCGAGGTCGAGCGCTTGATTGCCGAGGCGCCCGGCTTGATCGCCGGCAGCCTGACCGCCTTTGCGGAAACGATCCACCATCTCGCTCACGATTGTGGAGATGGCATCACCGACTTGATCGGCTGCGGTCGCGGCGGCGGCGGAGGTCTGTCGCCCGGCAATGCGGCCGATCTTCTCGAGTTCCGTCTCGACAGCGCCCAGATGCTTCTGGATGGCGGCAACGCTGGGCGCAAAATTCGATTTGCGATACTGGAACATGTTGCCTCACGAAATACTTTGAGTCGTCGCACCAACTTGCCAATTGTGCGTTTAGTTCCGCGCGTGGCGCGTACGGGCATTTGTACACAACCACGCGTTCGTCATGGCCGGACTTGTTCCGGCCATCCACGCCTTTGATGTTGTGAATGCTATTAAGACGCGGATGCCCGCGACATAGGCGAGCGAAGCGACGCCGTTCTGCAAACGGCTATCCGCGGGCATGACGCCGTGCGGCTATGCAACAGCAGTGGGAGCCAAAGCCTCGATATCGGTCACGACATCGATCACAACGGGCCGTTGCGCGGCGAGCGCCTGCGCCAGCGCCGCCGGAAAGGCCGAGGCTTTTTCGACACGAATGCCAAGCGCACCCATGTCCTGCGCGATGCGGGCGAAATCGACCTTGCTGAAGGTCCATAATTCGCGCGCCTTATCGGTTTGCTTGCCGCCATAAACCCGATCGAAGCCGCGTTTAGACTGGTTGCCGCCGCCGTTGTTGTTGACCACCGTTACCGCGTTGATGTTCCAGCGCGCCGCAGTTTCGACTTCGGCGATGTGGTACCAAAAACCCGCATCGCCGGTGAAAGTGACCACCGGACGCCCCGGACAAGCACATTTGGCACCAAGGCCAGCCGGGAATGCCCAGCCAAGATGTCCAGCGCTGCGCATATAGCTTTGGCGCGGCGAAGTGAGATCGAACATGCCGCCCATCCACATGCCGGCGTGACCGGTGTCGACGACGACAATGGCATCGTCGGGCACGTGGCGAGTGAGTTCATGGCACAACCGTTCTGGCCGGATCGGCACGGCGTCTGAAGTGAGCGCCGGCTGATATTTCTTCTGCCACTCGGCGCAGATTGCTTTCACTTCCCCGATCCAGTTTTTGCGTTTGGCGGCGCTCCCACGATCGGCCTGCGCCAGCATGCGAGCCAGCGTTACTTTGGCATCGCCGTTGACCGCCGCGTGGAGCGGATAATTGCGGCCGAGTGCCTCCGGATCGATGTCGATCTGGATCGCGGCCGTGCCGATTTTTGGCACGGCCCAGAAATGGGTGGTCATGCCGCCCGTCTCGGTGCCGATGAAGCAGACGAGATCGGCGGCATTAACCACGCGGTTGGCGCTCTCGCGCGAATAAGTGCCGACCACGCCGACCGAGAGGGGATGATTGCCGGGAATCGCGTCCTTGCCATTGAGCGAAGTCGCGACCGGAATCTGCAGCGCTTCGGCAAGCGCGACGAGCTCGGCCGCCGCGCCGGAAGTGCGCACGCCGCCGCCGGCGACGATCATCGGTCGCGTCGCATCTTGCAGGATCTTCAACGCCGCGCGCACGTTGGCCTCATCCGCTTCGGGGCGGAACGGCGGCACGCGGGCAAATTGCGGCTCGACCAGCGGCTCCATGTCCGCTTCCTCGGCATCGATCTGGCCTTCATTGCCGCGAAACTGCAGATGCACCGGGCCCGGACATCCGCTCACGGCGCTGCGAAAGGCCTGACGCACCATATCCGGAAAACGCGCGACATCATCGACCGTAGCGTTGAACTTGGTCACCGGCTCGAAGGCCGGCATGTCATCGATTTCCTGGTAGACTTTGCGAAATTTTGTTTTCGGTTCGCGGCCGCCAGTCATGGCGATTACCGGCGCATGCGCGAGCCACGCATCGCGCAACCCTGCCGCGAGATTGAGTGCGCCGATCACTTGCGCCATGCAGATGCCCGGCTTGCCTGACGCGCGAGCGTAGCCGTCCGCCATATAAGCGGCGGCCTTCTCGCCATGCACGTGGAGACGTTTGATGTCGGTGCGCCGCTCCATCTCGGCGAAAGTGGTGCGCAAGACTGCGGGCACATGAAAAACATGTGTAACGCCATAACCTTTGAGCATGTCGGCGAGGCACTGTGCCCCGCTCATTTTCCGATTGTGTCCGAGTTGCATGCGTTTCCTCACGCCGGTTCAAAACTCGTAAAGCGCCAGAGTCCGCCGAAGCGCCGAGCGCGTAGGCGCAAGCGAAGCAATCCAGAATGCTGAAAGCTGAATTGCTTCGTCGCTTCGCTCCTGGCAATGGCGGATGGGCGCACTGAACCAAATACTAATTATCAAACACCGCCACCGCGCGGATCGGTGAGCCGGTGCCTTCGCGCCATTTCAACGGCAGGCCGATGAACTGAAATTCGCCCTGCCCGAGCAGCGCCTCGAGATTGCACAGGCTTTCCATATGGGTGATGTCGAGTTCAAGACAGGCTTTGTGGACGAGCGCATTGATTTTGCCTTCCGGCCCCGGCCGCATCGAATCGATTCCGAAATGCACGATGTCCTGGCGCGCAAGCCATTCGGTCGCCGCAACATTGACGCCGGGATTATCGGTCGAATAGGCCGGCGTCGGGAACGTGCGGGCATGATGGCCGGTGCACAGCAGCACGGTGCCCTTCTTCGGAATTGGCACGCCCGCCTTCTTGACCGCGGCTTGCAGATCCGCCGGCGTGATCTCGGCGCGCGCCGCGATATGACGCAGATCGATGCAGATGCCGCGGACGATGCAGTTCTCCAACGGATATTTGTCGATTGGCGTGCCGCTCTTGCCGAAGTGGCGCGGCGCGTCGATATGCGTGCCGCCGTGATCCGGCATCGAGAAAAACATCACCATATTGCCGTGGACATTGCCGGAATCGACGAAGGATTCTTCGTGCGTTTTCCAGATGCCGTGAATGATCGGCGGCTGCCCTGGATAGGACGGCGTGCGATGATAAAGCTCGCGGCTCAAATCGACGATGCGCATGTTCCCCCCTTTGAACCTGGTGCCGTTTTGCGCGTTATTCCGGCTTGAAGTTCATAGCCACGCCGTTGATGCAATAGCGCAGATGCGTCGGCGGCGGGCCGTCTTCGAAAACGTGCCCGAGGTGACTGCCGCAGCGGCTGCAATGCACTTCGGTGCGGACCATGCCGTAGCTCGAATCGGTCGAAGACTCCACCGCGCCGGGATCAGGATCGTTGAAGCTCGGCCAGCCGGTGCCGCTTTCGAACTTGGTCTTCGAGACGAAGAGCTTTTGTCCGCAACCCGCGCAATAAAACGCCCCGGCACGCTTTTCGTAATTCAGCGCACAGCTCCCGGGCCGCTCGGTGCCGTGCTCGCGCATGATGTGATACTGCTCGGGGGTGAGGATTTTGCCCCATTCCGCCTCGGTATGGGTGACAGGATAGTGCTTGGTGTCCAGATTGGTGCTCATAGCTGATGCTCGTGACCATATGCCGTACGCGATATAGATCACCCTAAACCTAATCGATGTATCGCAATGCGCAATCCCGACCCCGATCCCAAATCAATGGCGGCCAGCCGTAATTTTGTCGCGCTGAGCGCCGTCGCCATCCAACTCGGCGTGATGTTCGTTGGCGCGATCTTGCCGACCCCGCTCTATCCGCTTTATCGCCAGGCGTTCGGCTTTTCCGGCGTTACGCTAACGCTGATCTACGCGACCTATGTACTCGGCAATCTCGCGGCACTGCTGCTGTTCGGTCGGCTCGCCGACCAGATTGGCCGGCGCGCCGCGAGCTTGCCCGCCGTCGCAGTCGGGATTGCGAGTACCATCGTTTTCGCCGCCGCGCAGGGCACCGGATGGCTGTTCGCCGCGCGCGCCTTGAGCGGCTTTTCCACCGGCTCGCGAGCGGCGCGGCCACGGCCTGGATCGCCGAACTTTATGGCGGCCGCGATCGCGGCGGCGCAGCCCGCATCGCCTCTGGAGCAAATTTTTTCGGTTGTGCCGCCGGCCCACTGATCGGCGGCCTATTCGCACAATTCGCCTTTGCGCCGTTGCGGCTTCCTTTCTTTGCCTATCTCATTCTTCTGTGCGGCGCTGCCGGCGCGATCTTGATCCCACGCGAAACCGTGACGCAGCGAAAGCCGCTCGGCAATGTCTCGCTGCGCCCACGCGTTGGCGTGCCGCCAGGAATCCGGCTCCAATTCGTGTCTCCGGCCGTGACTGGCTTTGCCACGTTCTCCTTAATCGGTTTCTATTCGGCGCTGATCCCGAGCGTGCTTGGCGAAACGCTGCATCAATCAGCGCCGCTTGTCGCTGGTCTCATCGTCTGCGAATTGTTTCTGGTTGCCGCGGTGGCCATTCTGGCGAGCGGCATGTTCGCGAGCCAAACCGCCACGCGCGCTGCCTTGCTGCTATTGCCGCCGAGCGTGTGGATTTTGGTCGGCGCGGAAGTCGCTCACTCCCTGGCGCTGCTTGTGTTCGCCGCCGCACTGGGCGGACTTGCCGGCGGCCTTGGCTATCGCGGCAGCCTGGAAGTGATCAACCGCATCGCGCCCGGCGACCGGCGCAGCGAAGTTGTTTCCAGCTACATGATCGCGATATTTGCCGGAAATTCGGTGCCGGTGATCGGCATCGGCTTTCTCGCTGCCGCCGCAACCGCGCTCACCGCGCATGTGGTCTTCGCCGCGGTGCTCACCGTGCTTGCCGGTGTCGCGCTGCTAACCGGTTTGAAATTTGCGCCGCGCAAGTAGCTAAACCTACATTCGCGCTGTCACTTCCGTTCTCCGAGCTTACGCGACAGGCAGGCATCAAAGGCCAAATGGGACATATCACCTTGGGGCCCGCCGCAAACGCGACCTCGATGAAGCCCGACACACCAGGCACCGGTCTTAGGGTTGCACAGGCCTCCGACCTCCACAGCGCACTTCGCCTGGATGCTGGTGCACTTGTTAACGCCGCTGGATATCACCACTAGTCGTTTATTAGGTGCGGTAACCGTTACGTACCAAACATGCTCGGAAAGCCGTTCCATAACCACCGCAATTTTCGCCTTTATAGATGCCGTAGCACCAATGACCGGTTTTTGGGTCGCACTTGCCGCCAGCTTCGACGGCGCGTTTGGCCTGGATGCTGGCACACTTCGCGCCGATGGCTGGCGTCATCGCGATCATGCTCAAACAAATTGCGCCCATAACGGCGATAGCGGTCCGCGCCATATGGCCCCCTAATTTCAAATTTCGTGGCGAGGTCGCTTTGCTGCCGGAAAAACTCTCAAGCGCGGTCGAAAAGATTCAACATCAAAGAATTCGATGCTGTAGCAACAAAACTAAATGCGCGGATTTTTCAGTCAAACACAAATTGCGCTGATGATGAACGCGGCTCAAGCGATAGTTGAGCGCTGCAGTGCTTATCAACGCTGCGCTATTTGTTTGCGCATGATCTTATCCGAAAACCGGTTCCCACTTTTCGGGATCATGCGCTATTTAATCGCCAGTGGATTGGTCGGCGAGCCGACGGCGCCGGTGATCGGGATTGCCGGCGCCACGAACATGAATTCGTAAACGCCGTCGGCGGCACAATCCTCGGCGAGTTCTTTCACGTAAAAAATCTCGCCCATGGTCATGCCCATGATCGGAATCGTGATCCAATGCCACGGCTGATTGATGCCGCCTTCGGTATTGTTCGGCCGCACTTCGCAGCCCCAGGTGTCGCTGGCGAGCGCGGCGAGCTCGGTGCCGGCGACGAATTCGAGCGTCTCGAAGGCAAAGCCCGGCGCATCGCCGCCGGGATAGCCGTCCCAGCTTTTGGCTTTGAGACAGCGCTCCATCTGCCCGGTGCGCACGATGATGTAATCGCCGCGCTTGAATTCGACCTTCTGCTTCTTGGCGGTGAGATCGAGATCGGCGCAGGTGATGCCATAGCCGTCATCAAGGTACTCCTTGCCGAGCGCGCGGGCGACGTCGAGAAACACGCCGCGGCCGACCATCTTGTCCTTGGTTTTCTCGATGCCGCATTTCTGCGCGCCGAACGACGACACTTCGCGGCAGTCGTAACCGTTCCACATGTAATTTTCGTAGAAGACGTGGCCGAGCCCGTCCCATTGCGTGCCGCATTGCAGCGGCATCACCACCATGTCGTCGGCGGCGCGAATGCCGCGCTTGTCGAGCACGCCGGCATAGGCGTCGGTGCCGGTGCGTAGCATGGTGTGCAAGGGATTGATGCGGCCGAGCGCCGGATAACTGGTCTTGCCGCCCTGCGGACCATTATTGTCGAAATTAAGCGCGAGCGAGATCACCTTGCCCTTTTTGACGAGGCGCGCCGCAGCGACGATGTCGTCTGCTTGCGTGTAATTGAGCGTGCCGATCTCGTCGTTCGGACCCCACTTACCCCAGTTCTTGTACTTCTCCGCGGCATTGCGGAGATCGTCTCGCGTCACTTTGCGCCCGGCCATTGGTTTTCCTGCCCCTTCTTTGCTGGTTCGGTGATTTCAAAACATCGCGCATGCTCGCCCGAAAGCACACTCGCCCACAAAACCGGGTGATGATAGCATCCCCGCGCGCCTTGGGAGGAAGAAGCTGCTGGGAGGAAGAAGCTATGCGTGCGTTGGCGGTGTGGGCTCGTCTATCCGTGTTTTGCGGAATCCTGGCGCTTGCCGCACTGTACATGACATCAGGCCGCGCCGCCGACAGCTATCCGGATCACAAGGTGCGGGTGATCGTGCCATTCGCGGCCGGCGGCCCGACCGACGTCATCGCGCGCATGGTGTCAGAGCGATTGTCCGAGGCCTGGGGCCAGCAGCTCTATGTCGAGAACATGCCTGGCGCCGGCGGCAATCTCGGCGTCGAAACCGGCGGGCGTGCGGCGCCGGACGGCTATACGATCGTCGCCGTATCGACCGGCTTCATCATCAATCCCAGCATGTACGGCAAGATCGGTTACGATCCGGTCAAGGACTTCGCGCCGATTTCGCTCGTTGCCGCGTCGCCTAATGTCGTCACCGTCCATCCGTCGGTGCCGGCGAAAGACCTCAAGGAGCTTGTCGCGCTGATCAAGGCCAATCCCGGTAAATATAGCTACGCGCAGCCAGCTACCGGCTCGACGCCGCATCTCGCCGGCGAATTGTTCAAGCAGACCTATGATCTCGATCTCGTTACCGTGCCGTTCAATGGCGCGCCACTCGCCATCAATTCCACGCTGGGCAATCACACGCCGATCGCGTTCACCGCTTTGCCGCCGGCTATCGGCAATATCAAGGACGGCAGCCTGCGCGGCGTCGCTGCGCTGGCGAAAGAGCGCGTGGCGGCGCTGCCCGACCTGCCAACCAATGTCGAAGAAGGCTTGCCGGGTCTTGAAAGCGACACGCTGACCGCGATCGTTGCGCCGGCCGGGACGCCGCAAACAATCATCGACAAGTGGCATGCGGCGATCGTCAAAATGGCCGCCGATCCCGAGACCAAGAAAAAACTCGACGCGCTCGGCTTCGTGCCGGTTGCCAACAGCCCGAATGAATTTGCCGAGCGCATCAAGTCGGAAATGGCGCGCTGGGATAAAGTGGTGAAGACGGCCGGCATCCACGTTGATTGACGTTATAAAGACTCGATAACCCATGCGCATCGTCGATATCCGCGAGACCGCGGTCCCGCTCAATTCCACGCTCGCCAATTCAAGCATCGATTTTTCCGAGATGACGACTTCGGTGGTCGCCGTCATCACCGACGTCAAACGCGATGGCGAGGCGGTCTGCGGCTTTGCCTTCAATTCGATTGGCCGCTACGCCTGCGGCGCGCAGATGCGCGCGCGCTTCATTCCACGCATTCTCAAAGCCGAGCCGCGCTCGCTACTCAACGAGGCTGGCAACAATTTTGCACCGGAAAAAATCCTCGCCGCGATGATGCGCAACGAGAAGTCCGGCGGGCACAGCGAGCGCGCGATCGGGATCGGCACGATCGAGGTCGCGGTGTGGGACGCGGTCGCCAAGATCGCCGGCAAACCGCTGCACCGCCTCCTCGCCGAGCGCTACAACGGCGGCAAGGCCGTCGATAAGGTGTTCTGCTATGTCGGCGCGGGCTGGTATGCGCCCGGCAAGACCATCAAAGATTTGCAGGATGAGATGCGCGGCCATCTCGACGCCGGCTACACGATGGTGAAGATGAAAGTCGGCGGCATGCCGCTCGCCGACGATCTCAAGCGCGTCGAGGCGGTGAAATCGATACTGCCGCGCGGCGGCAAGCTCGCCGTCGATGCCAACTCGAAATTCGGCCGCGACGAAGCGCTCGCCTATGCGCGCGGCCTCGAACCGTTCGGGCTGCGCTGGTTCGAAGAGCCGTGCGATCCGCTCGATTACGCGCTGCTCGCCGAAATCGCCACGGTCTATAATGCGCCGCTGTCGACGGGAGAGAATCTCTTTTCCACCCAGGACGTCGAAAATCTGGTTCGCTTTGGCGGATTAAAGCCGCAGCGCCATGACGTCATTCAAGTCGATCCGCCGCAAGCTTACGGCATCGTCCAATATGCCCGCACGCTTGATGTGCTGGCGCGGCATCAATGGCCGCGCAGCCTGATGTTCCCGCACGGCGGCAATCAGATGTCGCTCGCCATCGCCGGCGGCTTCGGCCTCGGCGGCGCCGAATCCTATCCCGGCGTGTTCGGCGATTTTGGCGGCTTTGCCGACGATGCGGAGCTTGAAGCCGGTTATCTCGCGCTGTCCGATCGGCCCGGTATCGGCTTCGAAGGTCAATCGCGGCTCTATCGCATCATGCGCGAAGTCGCAGCATAGAGCCGCTATTCTCCGGTAAGCCCCTTCTCGCGGATAATCGTGCGCCAGCGCATGATCTCATCGCGCATATAGGTTTCGAATTGCTGCGGCGAGCTCGGCGCCGGCGTGGTGCCGGAATCACGCAATTGCGCGCGCAGATCGGGCGCCTTGAGGGCCGCGACCATTGCTGCATTGAACTTGGCGATGACCGGCGCGGGCGTTGCGGCCGGCGCCAAAACGCCGGCCCAATTGTCGCCGATGACGCCGGCGAACCCCTGTTCGACGAAAGTCGGCACGTCAAGAAAAATGTCCGAGCGATCCTTGGACGATGTCGCGAGCGCCTTGAGTTTGCCCGCGCGGACCTGCCCCATCACCGTCGGGATGTCGCCGACCAGGCCGTCGAGCCGCCCGCCGAGAACATCGGTAATGGCCTGCGCGGCGCCGCGATAAGGCACCGACTGCAATTGAATGCCGGCGGCGGCCTCGAACAGTTGCAAGGCAAGATCGGACATGGCGCCACGGCCGGTGATGCCCACCGTGATCGTGCCAGGCTTTTTGCGCGCCAATTCGGCAAGCTCGCTCGCCGAATTGACCTTCATGTTGGCATTGACGACCAGCACCGGCGCATTGATCGCGGCCTTGCCGACCGGGGCAAAATCCTTGATCGGGTCGTAATTGAGACCCTGATGGAATGCCGGGCTGATGGCGATCGCGCCGGCGGTGGTGAAAAACAGCGTGTAGCCGTCGGGGTCCGACTGCGCCACATATTTCGCCGCCACCGCGCCATTGGCGCCGGGCTTGTTCTCGACCACGACGGATTCGCCGAGCGCGCTCTCCATCTTGGCGGCAATCAGGCGCGCAGTGCGATCCGCGGTGCCGCCAGCGGTAAAGGCGACGATCAGCCGTACGGGACGTGTGGGATAATCCTCGGCGCGGGCGTTAGCGACAAACAAGACGCAGAGTGCCGCCAACGCGGCAGACAAGTATCGCAAAGCTCTCTTGGAGAAACGGACGCGCATCGGCGCAGGATTGACTTATACCGCTCGTTCCCGCGCAAGCGGGTATCCAGACTTGGCCATTCAGTCTAGTAAAAAAATCCTGCTGGGTCCCCGCTTTCGTGGGGACGAACGATGCGTCTCTAGCCAGACAGGCGCTCGATCGCCGCGCCGCAGCGGCCAAGCTTTTCCTCTAGCCGCTCGAAGCCGCGGTCGAGGTGGTAGACGCGATTGACAATGGTCTCGCCTTCGGCGGCGAGCGCCGCGATCACCAGCGACACCGAAGCGCGCAGATCGGTTGCCATCACCGGCGCGCCCTTGAGCGCCGGCACGCCTTCGATCGTGGCGCGTTCGCCGTCGAGGTGGATCCGCGCGCCGAGCCGCGTCAGCTCGCCGACATGCATGAAACGGTTTTCAAATATCGTCTCGGTGATGTGCGAGGTGCCGCTGGCGCACGTCATCAGCGCCATGAGCTGGGCCTGCAGATCGGTCGGGAATTCGGGAAACGGCGCGGTCGTTACATCGACCGGCGCCAAGCCATCGCTGGCGCCATTGCGGACGATGCGGATGCCTTGATTGGTCGCTGTTACTGCCACGCCCGAGCGCGTGAGCACATCGAGCGCCGCTTGCAGAAGCTCGGGCCGTGCGTTCTGCAGCAAGACGTCGCCGCCCGCCATTGCCGCAGCCATGGCATAGGTGCCGGTCTCGATCCGATCGGGTAAGACCGCGTGCCGCGCGCCTTTTAATTTGGCGACACCCTCCACAACGATTTGTTTGGTCCCGGCGCCGGAAATGCGCGCACCCATTTTATTGAGGCAGTCGGCGACATCGGCGATCTCGGGCTCGCGCGCGGCGTTTTCGATCACCGTGGTGCCGCGCGCCAGCGCCGCCGCCATCATCGCGGTATGGGTGCCGCCGACGGTGACTTTCGGGAAAACGATTTCTGCGCCGCGCAGTTCGTGCGGCGCACGCGCCACCACGTAGCCGCTTTCAATCTCGATTGCCGCGCCGAGTCGCTCCACCGCCATGATGAGCAAGTCAACCGGCCGCGTGCCGATGGCGCAACCACCCGGCATCGAAACGCGCGCCTCGCCCATGCGGGCAACGAGCGGCGCTAGGACCCAAAAGCTCGCGCGCATTTTCGAGACGAGCTCATAAGGCGCGGTGGTATCGACAATGTGGGAAGCAGAAATATGCAGCGTCTGGCCGTGATCGGCGGTTTCGCCGGCGCGTTTGCCGCTCACCATGATGTCGACGCCGTGATTGCCGAGGATGCGTTCGAGTAGCGCCACGTCGGCGAGTCGCGGCACATTGTCGAGAATCAAAGTCTCATCGGTGAGCAGGCTCGCGATCATCAGGGGCAGCGTCGCGTTCTTCGCCCCGGAAATCGGAATCGTGCCGTTGAGGCTGCGGCCGCCAACGATGCGAATGCGATCCATGCTCATCCCCAAACTGTGTGCCTACAGCATGATCCGGAAAAGTGGATACCGGTTTTCCGAAAAGATCATGCTCAAAGAAAGAGCTAAAGCGAAAAACCGAATCAACCTAAATCGTTTCGCTTTAGTGGCCGAGCCGCGCCACACCACGCGCAACGTGCAACCGCGCGATAGCGTCACTACTTTATGCACCCCCGAAACGAAGGCGCAAAGCAAATAACCGAGCGAGCCGGCGCGAATAGGCTTGCCCTACCCCTACTCGCCGCCCCGATTGCGGCGGAAGTCGGGAACTCGCCTGTTTCCAGGGTGGATGGACTGAGACTTCGTTGGGCGCGCTTAGCTGTCCTTTGGCTCGTTTGTCGTGTGGGCCGCGCTTGGCTTCTCGGGTCCGGCATCGTTTCCGACCGCGCGCTGCCGCGCTTGCTGCTTGCGCCGCTTGAGGTTTTCACGCAGCGCCGCGGCAAGCCGTGCTTTGCGCGCGTCCCGCGCATTCGCCTTGCCGCTGGTTTTGCCGCTTTCCGCCATAGCGTAACTTCAAAGCACGCGGGTCGGTGCCCGGCAATCTCGGTGTGGAGACCGGCGTCCATTCAAGCCCGCAGCTCGCTTGCGCGCGAATGCCCCCTATGGCAAGGATCGCCACGTCCTTCCAGCTATTCTGAGGGTCGCGCGTCGGCACGCGCCTGCTGCCGTAGCTCAGTGGTAGAGCACTCCCTTGGTAAGGGAGAGGTCGTCAGTTCAATCCTGACCGGCAGCACCATCAAATCATGATAAATCCTGGCTGTTTAGCTGGATTCCGAAGTCTCAACGGAACCGTTCAATACTGAACAAAACGCGAAGACGATAACTCGATCCGTGGAAAATCCGTGGAGTTCGTTCGGCAGATGTTCACTCACGCCATTGTCGCGCGGCTTAAACCCCATCCAGCTTCCGCGCCAGCCGTTCATCCTTGGTGCGAGGTGAAAGCATGTCAGCGATTGCAGTCAGAAGCTGACGCAATTTCGTTGGATCGACTTCCGCCATTGCGCGTTTGACTGAATTGGTCTCAAACTCGCGCGGGTGAAATGAGACTGCGAGGCGTCGCAGGTTGCGTGCGGTCTGATCCAGCAAATCAGAATCGAACGGTTCGTCGGGCTTTAATTTTCGCGCAATCTTGGCTTCAAGCCATGTACCGAGTTGCGCTTCTTCTTTTGAAAGCGCGAGTGCGGCTAACGCCTCGAGTCCATGTTCGAGCCTGCCCCACGAATAACGACCTGCTGCAAATACCCAATCGACCAGAATTTCTCGCGCTCTCTCGGCCACCACCCCATTGTTGCGAAGCAAAGTATCGCGAGCGAGTTCAAATAACGTATCGGTCATCGAGAAATTCTCCACAAAAAGGATCGTTTCCTTCTGCTCCGGAATCCAGGAAATAACCGAAAGAAGCCAAGTAGCGTGTTTCTCAATACTTTCCCGCGTTGAGTTGTCCGTCACCGGCGCATACGCAACTGCATCGAGTAGCTTGGTGACATGGGTGATCCAGTGAACTAGATCAAATGCGAAAGATGATTTCCCTTCTATTGAAATCAACAACAGACTTTTTTGTGTGCGGTAGAGTTCCCTCGCCCACGTTTCTATATTTGAAACGATCACTTCTGCGTTTTTATCGTCGCTTTTTGATTCGATTAGCGAGTTGCACAAATTAGTAAGCCATGTCCCCAAAGTTCCGACTTTAGTAAGCGAGTAATAGGGCGCTAAATAGCTACTGTGAGTACTCACAAGTGGAGCGTCGGGAACATTCAAAAACATCTTTGCTAGGTTCTCGACTGCATTGCGTAAGCTATCGCAAGCGAAATCTATTCGGGCATTTGTTCCTAGCAATATGAACGTGAGTTGAGTGAACTGCTCCATCGCTACAAGCGTCACGGCGCGAAAGTCGGATCGAATCGCTCCAGCGCAACCAAGGGCCGAAATCTTTTCCACAGTCGATACGATGCCATTCGGTTCTTTAGCGGCGAGAAACAAAGTCGCTGATGCACCCATAAGCCGCACGCCCTCCATCACCACATCGGGCAAACCAAGCGGCACAACAGCCTCTGCTGCGCTTGCGAGGTAAGCAGCAGCGAGTTGTGCATCTTGTTTTTCACGCTCATGTACGTTTCCGTAGTCAATAGCCGCGTAGGTCTGGACAGTGAAGAAAAAGCAGAAAGGACTTGTCGGATTGCTTCCTCGTCGCGCCGAGCGGTTGCACTCTGCACCATGCGTCGCAGCAACTCTAAAGTCTCAGTTATGAAAACGTCGTTCGCCTGCGGAATATCAAAAAACGGGTTGTTAGCAAAAAATGTTTTTCCTTTTGTGAGGACATATTGCTTGTTAATGGCGATCACGGAATTCAAGGCCATCCCTGAAACCTCGTAATCAGCCTGCTCACTGTAGCGACGGGCAAAAGACCCGGCATGTGCAATCGTTTCGCGGGCCACAGCGGTCCAGTGAGGATTTGCATTAAAGAATGCAACGCGTGGCAGGTCGTGCGTCGAGTCTCGCAGTCCCTTTTTCTCCGCAGTGCTAAGTAGTGGCTCTGCACGCTTCGCGCGTCGCGCCCAAAGCTGCAAATCACGATTCGCCCTCGACACGATGAACCCTAATTGAGCGTCGGGATTGATCAGAACAAGAGCGCGTCGATACCCGTAGAAAAATAGGGTCAAGATAAGCAGTGTGGCCAAAATCGCCCCAACCACCGCCACTGCTGCCCAATTAGAATTAGGCACCAGAGATAGTGACGCCACCACTAAGGCAAGGAGAAATGTCGCCGCAAAAGTACCCAGCAATTGGACATCCGAGCATTGCTGGACGACATGCGCAACCCCGATCTGTCGCCAACTGGCGGATCATGAAGAAAATGAATTCTGAGGCTAAGTTCGGGCACCACTACGGTTTCAACGCGTGAAAACTTGTCCGCGCGTTGGCCGATTGTGATTAAAGATCGGGTCTCGCTATGACGTTGATAAACCGGGTCGAGACGAATTCTTACCCCTTCGGGCAGTCGGTAGAAGCGTCGATAGAGGGCTGTCGCAACGTACGTTCTTTCGGTCGAGACATTGGCAAGAGGCCGCGCTGCAGTATCCTGACCTTCACTATTGCCAAGCAGCATTACTTCGGTCCAATCAAAATCAACTCTCTTACCCTCTTTGACGGTTGTTGCAGTTACATCAATTACTGTAGCGGAGACATCATTTTCTAGTTCGTACTCGAAACGCACATATTCCTTTTTCTGCGGATCGTAGCCGAGCATCACTTCACTCACGCGGCTCGCCTTGCAAGATCGAAAACGCATTCCAAGCTTATTGTTTGCCAGAGAACTGACCTTTGCTCCGAACGCCAAAATTTTCATCCAGCCCAAGACGTTTAGTGACCTCACAGGCCAAGTGTGTCGCCGCTTTAAGTTCGCGGGCGCTCATTCCTGGCCCAGTGTTCCAGATCACGGCTTTGCGAACGCCTTTGTAATTGCCTGTTGTCCAGTGAACAATCTTTTCGCCCGAAGCTTGGGCTGCGGCTTCGATGGCGTTCATCGACAACTCACGGATCATTGTCCAATGAGGTGCGCGATCAATTAGGGATGTAACGGCGAATGCAATGTTTGAAAAATTTAGAGCTTCATTTGGCATCACTTTCTCCCCTCATTCTTCGATTTATTTCGAGGGCGACTAAAAACGGTCGCCGTGCTTCGTCAAATTTCGCAAGCTCGTCACTAACTGTTCCACTAGACCAAACTTGAGTGCCGTCTATCTCGACACGCTCGATACCGACGAGTTCACTCTCAGTGAATTTTTGGGGTGGCACCCAGCCGATACCGACGCGGACTGCCGAGGTCGCTTTATTTTCTGGTGCGACGCTCAATGCCGCTCTAACGTGGGAGGTGTATTCCAGAATTAGCTTCCGATAATGCCGATTCCCGAACACAATAGCGGCCACTGGACGCCATCCGACGGGCCCCGCCTTCCCGCGGAGATCGGCCCCTCTCCTGCAGCCGTCGCGCCCACTCCGGAGATCGCCGCCGCCGTCACCTTCGCGCGCGCCGAGAAAGCCGAAGCTACTCGCCGCGCCTACCGCACAGATTTCGAGATATTCCGGGCCTGGTGCAACGAACGAAAAGTTGCCGAACTTCCAGCAACCGCCGAGGCAGTTGCCGCATTCATCGCCTTTGAGGCATCGCGCGCTATCAAGCCGTCGACGATCGCCCGCCGGGTTGCAGCCATTCGTTATGCGCATAAGCTCGCCGGCCATGAATCACCGACCAACGCCGAGTCAGTCCGAGCGACATTGCGAGGCATCCGCAGGACGATGGGAGTCGCGCCGATACGTAAAGTGCCGATCACCTCTGAACATATACG
>Ga0310911_10000069_pt1 | contig 33710 bp, 30 predicted proteins | sample GREbulkMGHF170_FD_203532 | JGI IMG/M metagenome (GOLD analysis project Ga0310911, IMG submission 203532) | Lab enrichment of tropical soil microbial communities from Luquillo Experimental Forest, Puerto Rico - GRE.bulkMG.HF170 | ecosystem: Environmental > Terrestrial > Soil > Tropical forest >... | reverse complement strand
GATCGACCTCATGGTCAAACGCAGCGCCCTCATCTGTTGTCAGTCGCGACCAGGCTTCGACCGCTTGTTTATACTTTGTGCCCTTCGGCGCATAGGGCCGACCTTTGAGGTACGCGAAGGTGGCTGCGTCCGGCGCCACGAGCCCGCAGCGTGCTCCAGCCTCGATCGACATGTTGCATAAGGTCAATCGGCCTTCGATCGAGAGAGCGCGGATCGCCGAACCGGCGAATTCTACCGCGCATCCGGTTGCACCGTCGGCGCCGATGCGGGCGATGATGGCGAGCACGATATCTTTGGCGGTAATTCCCGGTGCCGTTGCGCCATCCACTATCACGCGCATGCGTTTTGGTTTCTTTTGCCAGATTGTCTGGGTCATCAATACGTTGGCGACTTCCGAAGCCCCGATGCCGAACGCGTAGGCGCCGAGCGCGCCATGGGTCGAAGTGTGGCTATCGCCGCAGACAATCAAAAGGCCTGGGAGGCTTAGCCCCTGTTCAGGTCCGACGACATGCACGATACCTTGACGGGAATCGCCAAGGCCGAACAATGCAATGCCTTGCTTTGCGCAATTTTCCTCGAGCTGACGGACCATGCGCGCGAGCTCGGGATTGCCAATATTCTGGCGTGAGCCCCGCGTCGGCACATAATGATCGGCGACACCGAAAGTCAGCGACCGTTCGGCGATTTTGGCGCCGCGTTCAGCAAGCTTGCCAAAGGCATGAAACGAGCCCTCATGCACATAGTGACGATCGACCCACAGCAACGACTCGCCATCGTCGCGCCGCAGAATCTCGTGAGCGCTCCAAAGTTTGTCGATGATGGTTTGCGGCTGGCTCACCTTGCATACCACACGCTCAGTCGTGACAGGATAGTATAGATACCTCCCCTGACCAATGTTAGGTTTGGCGGGTACAGGAGGGCGCCATGTCTTGTTCTACATTGCTCTTGAGCCGTCGCCAGCTTTTGCGTAGCGCCGCGCTCGGCGCGACTGCGGCCGCGGGCCTCCTGCACGCTCCGGCGGTCGTGCGCGCACAAAACGCTGCTGTGAAAGTCGGCGTGCTCCATCCAGTTTCCGGTGCGCTGTCCTATTCCGGCCAGCAAGGTCGTCTTGGTGCGACAATGGCCATCGACGACATCAATGCTGCCGGCGGAATCAAGGCTCTGAGTGGGGCCAAGATTGATCCGATGCTCGGAGATGCGCAATCGACGCCCGACGGCGGCAACGCGGAAGTCGAAAAGATGAATGCCGCCGGCGTTTGCGCGGTGGTTGGCGGCTATGCCAGTGCGATCTGCCTTTCCGCCAGCCAGACCGCGGCGCGGTATGATTTGCCGTATGTCGTCGACGTAGGCGTGGTGGATAGCATCGTCACGCGCGGGCTAAAGAATACCTTCCGGTTCGGACCAGGTTTTGGCGTGATCGCCAAGACGGCGCTGAATAGCCTGGCGATGATCAACGATCAAGCTGGCAAGCCCGCCAAGACGATCATGATCGTCCATGAAGACTCCGCTTTCGGCGCGGGACTGGCCAAGCTCCTGAATGCGCAGTTACCGGACCGCGGCTTCCAGGTGTTGGAGACCATTTCCCACCCTACGCCGACGCGCGAGTTCGAAAATGTGATGCTGAAAATCAAAGCGCAAAATCCCGATCTCGTCATTCCAGCGAACTACTATAACGAATACGTACTTCTGGCCCGCACCATGCAGCAGCAACGGGTACGGCCGAAGGGGATTTACTCCGTACTCGGCGGCGCCGCGTCATCCTACAAATTCGTCAAGGAATTTCCTGAAGCGGCGCAATACATCATGGATTGCAATCACTGGTTCGATCCCAAAAACCCCAAGGCCTTGGCCTTAAAGAAAAGAGTGGAGGACAAAGGGCAATTCTACACCTATGAAGTCTATATGAATTACTCGTGCATTCTGTTGCTTGCCGACGCAATCGAGCGCGCCGCCAGTACTGATCGGGCCAAGATTACGGACGCGCTTGCAAACTCGCCGTTCGGCGGTCACCTGATGCCTTACGGGCCGACGAAATTCATCGACGGACAAAATCAAGGTGCGGCGCCGGTTAATACCCAAGTGATTGACAATGACATAAAGGTAATTTTGCCAACCCAATTTGCCTCAGCGAAACCGGTCTTCCCGATACCACCCGCTTGACCATCAGCGTTATCGCTGGATGCTCGCCCATGCTGTCGCCGGTCATTGTCCTCCCCGCCATGCTTAATGGTTTGATGGCGGGCGCTGTCTATGCTCTGGTCGCCCTTGGCCTTACCCTGATCTACGGCGTGCTGCACATCATCAACTTTGCGCACGGCGCATTGTTGACCGCGGCGATGTTCGCAGCCTTCTTTGCCTTCACGCTTCTTGGCATCGATCCCTATCTCGCCGCAGTTTTCTTGACGCCGTTATTTTTTGGCCTCGGCTACGCGCTGCAGCGGTTTGTCATCGGACCGGTCGCCCATGGCGATGATCGCAATTTTCTGCTGGTCACCCTCGGACTTGCGGTGGCGATTGAAAACGCGCTGCTCTATTTTTTCCGTGCCGACACGCGCACAATAAACTTGTCTTACGCGTTTGACGTGATTGCAATAGGTCCGGCCTTCATCGCCGTTCCCCGCATCGTCGCATTTGGCGCCGTCATTGCCGTGGCAATGGCGCTTTGGATGATGATGCGCTGGACTGATACCGGTAAAGCAATTCGAGCCGTCGCGAAAGAAAAGCTAGGCGCCGAACTCTGCGGAATTAATGTCGCGCACATCTATGCCGTCACTTTCGGCCTGGGTACCGCCTGCGTCGCGGTGGCTGCCTGCCTGCTGATCCCAACGTATTACGTCAATCCGACCGCCGGCGAGGCGTTCGTACTGATAGCTTTTACGATCGTTGTCCTCGGCGGGATGGGCTCGATCGCCGGCGCCCTGATCGGCGGACTGGTTGTCGGTGTGGTCGAAAGTTTCTCCAGCATTTTTCTGGGCGAATCATTGGGCCAGATCGGCATATTCATCATGTTCATCGCGGTACTGCTCGCCAGGCCAAGCGGTCTGTTCGGCGTGCGGCCGTGAAGACGTATTGGTCAATCATCTTCGTCGTGGCGTTACTTGCCACTGTTCCGTTCGTCACCACGTCAAATGTATTACTGAATTTCCTAGTGGCCACATTGCTGATCGCGCTTGTCGGTCAGGGTTGGAATTTGCTGGGCGGCTATGGCGGACAATATTCTTTCGGCCAGGCCGCTTTCTTTGGCACCGCCGCCTATGCAACCGCCGTTCTGCAAATGCAATACGGGATCAACGCTTGGCTCGGCTTGTTTGCCGGCATGTTCGCAGGGGCTCTGGTCGGCGCGGTCATCGGCGTCCTCTGCTTTCGTTCCGGATTGCGCGGTTCGTATTTCTCATTGGTTACGCTCGCTTTTGCCGAGGTGCTGCGCGTCATTTCCACCGTGGCGCCGATTACTGGAGGCGGGGTCGGCACGCTGATCAAACTCGACCTTCGTCCCGAAGCCTTCCAGTTTCAAAGCCGCGCGCCCTTCTATTGGATCGTCCTCACCCTGGTCGCTCTGTCCTTGGTGGTGGTGCGCGCCACCGAGAACACTCGCTTTGGCGCTTATCTTGTTGCCGTTCGTGAAAACGAAGACGCGGCGAGCGCGCTTGGCATCAATGCCTTTGCGGTCAAACTTGCCGCAATGACCATTTCGGCCGCGATCACCGCCGCGGCTGGATGCTTCTATGCGCAGTACTTTCTCTTCGTTGATGCTGCTATTGCCTATGGACCTTGGATTTCAATCGATGCTCTGCTTGCGCCCATTGTCGGTGGCGCCGGGACATTGTTTGGGTCGCTCCTCGGTGCATTCGTCATCAAGATCCTTGGCGAGGCGACGAAATTCGCAGCCGGGGACGCGCCCGGCCTCGACCTTGTGATTTACGGCCTGCTCCTCGTCGCGGTTGTTGGACTTGCTCCGCGTGGCATTGCCGGCGTCGCGGCCAAAATCATTCAACAGTACTTTCGGGAGGGTGCACCAGCAGGACGCGACTATGCCTGAGCCTTTGCTGACCGTTGAGAGCGTCTCAAAGCGTTTCGGCGGCTTACTTGCCGTGGACAAGGTGTCATTAGAGGTCAAGCCGGGGGGCATCACGGCGTTGATTGGACCAAATGGCGCCGGCAAGACGACCTTGTTCGCAATTATCTCAGGCTTCTTAGCACCGGATGGGGGCCGCGTTCTTTTCGACGGCGCGGATGTCACCGGCGAACCACCGCACAAGCTTGCACGCCGCGGCATCGCCCGCACCTTCCAGATCGTGCAACCGTTTGCGCGCCTCACCGTGCGTGAGAACATCGCAATGGGCGCGCACTTATGGGACCGCGCCCGGACAGCCGCACTGGATAGGGCCGATAAGGTTGCACTCGCAGTGGGCCTTGGTACGCAGCTCGAAGCCGTGGCGGCAACGCTGACAGTGGCGAGCAGCAAGCGCCTTGAGCTTGCCCGCGCGTTGGCGATCAAGCCGAGGCTCCTTCTGCTCGATGAGGTATTGGCCGGACTTAACCCGTCAGAAATTCGCGACATGGTGCCGGTAATTCGAGAGTTCGCCGCCCGCGACGCGACAATTTTGATGACGGAACACGTCATGCAGGCAGTGATGAGTCTCGCGGAGCATGTGTTCGTTCTTGTGGAAGGCCGGATCATTGCGCAAGGCACGCCGCAAGAGATTACCGTCAACCAGCTCGTCGTCGAGGCTTACCTCGGTCATGGTGCGGCGAACCGTATTGCCGCTGGGACTATTCATGCCTGAGCCACTCCTCAGACTGAACGGAGTCCATGCGGGATACGGCGGCACCGAAATTCTGCGCGGCGTCGATTTTGCTGTGCATTACGGCGAGATCGTCACCGTTCTTGGCGCCAACGGCGCGGGGAAATCAACGATGAGCCGTACCATTTCGGGAGTCATCCGGGCTTGGCGTGGCACCATTGTGTTTAAGGGATTGGCCATCGAGCGCGAAGCACCTTCTTTGATTGTGAAGCGCGGCCTTATTCATGTCCCCGAGGGGCGCCGAATTTTTCCTAACATGACAGTCCGAGAAAATCTCGACTTGGGGACCTATCGCCGTGGCCACCTCAATCGCGCCCAAAATCGCGAACGCGTCTTCTCGATCTTTCCGCGGCTTGCCGAGCGGCAGTTGCAATGGGCAGGTAGCCTCTCCGGCGGCGAGCAACAAATGCTGGCGATTGGTAGAGGGTTGATAGCCGAGCCGGAGCTCTTGATGCTTGACGAGCCCTCGCTCGGCCTGTCTCCGCTGCTTGTCGAAGAACTGTTCACGCTGATCAAGACCATCAATGCGCAGGGCATTGCGCTCTTGATAATCGAGCAGAATGTCGTGCAAAGCCTGGAGGTAGCGCAGCGCGCTTATATCCTCGACAATGGCCGCTTCGTGCTGGAGGGAGCCGCGGCGGAACTCGCCAAAGATCCAAAACTGAAACGCGCCTATCTTGGACTATAAGCGATGACTGACGCAGAAACCCTGCATACTCGCCTTGCTCGCAAGCCGATCGTGATTGCGCCTGGGGTCTATGACGCGTTTACGGCGCTAGTGGCGGTACAAGCTGGATTTGCTGCGCTTTATGTTTCTGGCGCGGCAATTGCGTATACGCGCCTGGGCCGGCCTGATATCGGCTTGGTGAGCATGACAGAAATAGCCCAAACAGTGGCGATGATCCGCGATCGCGTGGCGGCGCATCTTATCGTCGACGCCGATACCGGCTATGGCAATGCGCTCAATGTCGCGCGCACGGTGCGAGAGTTCGAGCGTGTCGGCGCCAGTGCCATACAGATCGAAGATCAGGATTTTCCGAAACGCTGCGGGCATCTGGACGGCAAGGCGCTGATTTCGGCAAACGAAATGTCCGGCAAACTCCGAGCCGCGCTTGATGCCCGGCTCAACTCAGAGACGCTTGTCATTGCCCGTACCGACGCGCTTGCCGTCGAGGGGTTCGACCGCGCGATTGAGCGCGCGATCATGTATCGCGAGGCCGGAGCCGACATGTTGTTCGTCGAGGCGCCAAAGACCCGAGAGGAGCTCGCGCGAATGACAACAGCACTGCGCGGTCGAGCGCCGTTGATGGCGAATATGGTCGAAGGCGGCAAGACACCGCCGTTGTCGGCGCCAGAGCTGGATGCGATAGGGTTTGCTTTGGTGATATTTCCCGGCGGGATCGTGCGCGCGCTCGGCCGTATGGCAAGCGAGTACTACGGTTCGCTGGCCAAGCATGGCAGCTCCGAACCATTTCGCAGCCGCATGCTCGATTTTGCGGGCCTCAATGATTTAGTCGGCACACCGGAATTGCTGGCGCTGGGCAAAGGGTACGAAGGATGAGCAATTTGACGGCACCCGCCAGCGCAGACAGTCATAAGGATTAGGGTTAAGGAACAAGCATGTCGAAAGCATTCGATCTCGTCATAAAAAATGTCCGGGTTGTACGGCCAAAGAAGACTTCAGTCGATTGTCTCGACATCGCGATCAGGGACGGGAAAGTCAATCGACTCGCGCCCGATGTGCCGGTGGAGCAAGCCGAGCAGGTTTTCGACGGGAGAAATTATCTCGCTTTCCCTGGTTGCGTCGACGCTCACATGCATATCGGAATTTATTCGCCGCTCAGCGAAGACGCCGTTTCCGAAAGCAAAGCGGCAGCGATGGGCGGTGTCACCTCAAGCCTGAACTACATGCGCACTGGTCATTATTACTTAAACCGCGGTGGTCCTTACCGCGATTTCATGCCCGAAGTATTCAAGCAAAGCAAAGGACGATACTGGGTTGACTATGGTTATCACATCGCGCCGATCGAGTCCGCGCACATTGACGAAATGGAGCATCTGCTCGCCGAAAACGGTATTCCCTCTTTCAAAATTTTCATGTTCTACGGCGGCTATGGGCTACACGGCCGCTCGTCCTCGCAAAACCAGTTTCTGATGATTGGGCCAAATGATCGCTACGATATCGCACACTTTGAATTTATCATGCGTTCGGCACAGCGCCTGATGGAGAAATTTCCGGAAAAGTCGCCTTACATCAGCGTCAGTTTGCACTGTGAACTGGCCGAAATCCTGGAGGCCTATACCAAGCTTGTCGAACGCGAGGGCAAGCTGACGGGATTGGCGGCCTACAGCGCCGCACGTCCGCCGCACTCAGAAGGATTGGCGATCTGGATAGCGTCCTATCTTGCAAACGAAACGAATTGCCTGAACATCAACCTTTTGCATCTCAGCTCGCACAAGGCGATGGAAGCGGCCTTGATCATGCAGCAAGTGTTCCCGCATGTCGCTTTCCGTCGAGAAGTGACTGTCGGCCATCTTCTACTGGATACAGACTGCGCGAGCGCCGTACACGCCAAGGTCAATCCGCCGATTCGGCCGCGCGAGGACGTCGAGGCGCTATGGCGGGCGGTACTCGACTGCAAAGTCGACTGGATCGTCAGCGATCACGCCTGTTGTTCTGCCGAGCAGAAATGGTCAAAGACTGATCCAGACAACATTTGGCTGGCCAAGGCCGGCTTCGGCGGCACTGAATATCTGCTGTCCGGTGTCTTCAGCGAAGGCAGCAAACGCGGTATGTCGTACAATCACATGGCCGAAGTGTTGAGTTGGAATCCGGCACAGCGATTTGGCTTGCTCACCAAAGGCGATATCGCGCCGGGCTATGATGGCGATGTTGTTCTGGTCGATCCTGGCGCCACCTTCGTGGTGCGTGCGGCGATATCGGAATCCCATCAAGGCTATACGCCTTTTGAGGGTATGGAGCTGACCGGCCGGGTGAAAAGTACCTTTCTGCGAGGCTCGCTGATTTATGACGATGGTAAGATCGTTGGGCCTGCGCGCGGAGAATATTTGCACCGGCCGCAAGGCGCGATCGACTCAGCAAACAAGTCGGCTGGGCGAGTCCGCGGGTGGACGTTCTAGCGAATGGCCAGTGAATTGGCGCGAGCACAACGACAATCGTGCCGTCGAAGATCATGACCTCAATATACGAATGAGATCGCCGACCGCTTCGATCTGAGTGGCATCGCTTTCAGAAAACTCAATTTCGGCAAATTCATCCTCGATCAGTATCATCAATTCAAGGCGATCAAGCCAGTCGAGCCCGAGATCGTCACTAAAGCGCGCTTCATCTGTGACGCGATTTGCATCAACGCCAAGATATTCGGCAATGAGCGTACGTACTCTGTCGGTATCAAAGTTCACCCGTGGGGCGGGCTGTTGCATTGGGCTCAAACCACTGAGGGCCATAACAATCTCCCCTGATTCGTTGAGCACCTCACATCCAATCGAGCGATCTGCGCCTTAATGGGGCATGCGAAAAAGAATTAGCGGGTGTTGCAAGAATGACACGCCGTCAGAATTGGGCGGAGCGCTTCCACCTCTGGCCAAGGGGCCTTTTTTTATTTAGGGACTCAAACAAGCGTGGCGGATAGCGACCGACTTGGCGAAGCGGTCCTGCGACGCAAGTCCAACTAGTTTTCAAACCCGCGTTTCTAGGGCACCGGCATCGAGCAATGATATTGCTTCCTGGTCGCCCCCTTCGGCCGCTCTGGCGAGCAAGACCGCAATCGATTCAGATTGTTTCGCTTTATGTCTCTCCTTGAAGTCAGATAATTTTTTGATCATGACATCGCGTCCAGCGCACATACGCAAAGCTGTCAGAAACTCGCTCCCTTGCATATCCTTGATTAGTTTGTAGCCTGCAGCGAATTCGTTATGAGTCATCAAATGTATAGCGCGGGCAATTAGGCACGCGTTTTCAATGACGTTGACCTTGAACCTGATCCTGACTTTGCCGACCATGTCCGATGCCCGTGACGTGACTTTGAACGCGCCCCTAGGGCTCGCGCATCATTAGACGCTCTGGTGATGTCGGCCGGGACGCGATTGAGGCCGAGCCTTTGGTTAGGCGTGACGCGGTAGCGGCCGTCGATTTCGCGAAGAGGTCGGCTGTGGCGCTGTGGTCGGGACGGTTGTCAGTCGTCGAGCGGCAACGTGCTGCCGGTGCGCTTGCCTGGTCGCTAGTTTGAGCATCCCTTGGGCGGGGAATGCGCGCGACGGAAGGTGGCGTGAAGCCGGCGCGCCGCGCAAGCTCGTTACACCGAATTTGCCAGATGCGACCACATAGGAAGCTGAACACAACCGCAGCCACCGTTGCGAGAACCATTATCAACGTTACGGTCATTGAATATACCCTTGGGCTAGGCCGTTAGCTTGCCGCGCGGAGGTTACCGAACCGTTTTCGGTACTGAGATTGCGAGGGGGCGCGGGCTGGGGACCGGGGTGATTAGTCGGCCTTCTTTAATCGACTCAAAATTCAACAGTTAAATTCTGTTGTTTCCGTCCTGAAACCTCTTTGCGAAGCGGATTAACTTCACTCTCATGTCGACGGCGTAATCAATCCGGGTGCCGGCGCCAGCGACTCTTGCACCAATCACTTGCACCACGACTCAAATATGGGCGACTCTGCTATGAAGGACACTTGACGGTCACCTGAAGAGAGCCCGTCAATAGAAGGGGCAGCGGATGTCCACCGACTCGAACTCGACCGGTTTAAACTCAGTCACGGCCACGGACACGAGCGAAAAGTTCTGGCGCTGGTTTGCCCAGATTGCTGCAGCCGTAGTCAAGTCCACCACGTATTTTTTACCAGCAAGCCATCCTGTATCAGATGGGGAGCGTGCTCAGAGCGCTTTGGAGGAAGCTGGAGCCATCGCTGCTGCGACCGAGAATGTCGTTGCGAATCTGACGACGACAAAATCTTTCACTGTCACGGTTAGTGCTGGCCTGAAGGTCGACACCGACACTGCGATCGACAATGCCGCTGCTACTGTACTCGACCAAGACGAAATCCAGCGACGACGCGACTTGGTGAGAATGTTGTTTAATGATTTTTGGAGTGGGGCTCACGATAAGCCGGCAGCGTTCGTGGAGCGGCTTGATCAGGCTGAAGATTATGTGAACGAGCGACTATCGGCGTGCGGCGAATTCTGGCAGCTCGACGCCGCGACTCGGCTGATGCTGGGCTTGCCCACGAAGAGTAGTGCGAACCATTGTAGATCCTAGTCAATGATCGGTTGGCGTCATGTGCCACTGGTGTGCCTTCCAGGGGCCTGGAGCTAGCCTCGCGCCCCTGCGTCATCTAAGCAGCGATGGCCTCTGCCTTGGGTCGAGTGATGTCACGGGAACGTCACATTTCATGGAAACATTCAACGCGCCAGTCGGGGTAATACAAAAAGGGGGACAAACCGTGACCGCTTCCGGACCGTTTGATTTTGCGAAGCACAGGCGACCTCAATTCGAGCGACCACTGTCGCGCGCTCGTGTTGCCGAGAGTGACGATGGCCAAATGCCGGTCGAAAATCTCAGTGACTTGCTCGGCCGAGTATCAGAAAATTCGACCGGCGAAATTGATAGTCTTATTGGTGATTTTGAACGGCTGCGAAGAAAGCTGCAGACTGATGGCGAACGCCTTCAACGCGAGATTGAGGAATACAGGGTAATGAGCCAACACGTGATCGAATTTACGAAAGTCATCTCCAAACGCGCGGAGAAAGTTCGAGCATCGGTGGACCGGCCCACTTGGGTAACTCAGGAAACAGAGTGAAGGGCTTTGGCCCTTTACATTTCATGGGCGCTGATTGCTGATTGCGGTCTGCTACGAGTGGACCCGAAGAATTCTTGTTGCCCCCAACTGAACGCGCTCCGCTGAATGGCAAAAGGGTGGACGAGTGTGGTTGGGACCACTCGCGAGCCCGCTTCGATCTGCCAATCTCTCAATACAACATCAGCAAAATCAAACTCTCAATCAGCATGATTAATGTCACCCCCGCGATTGAAAGCACTAATGCCTCCCTCGCTTCGTCGTGACCCACAAACTTCTCGGTTTTCATAGCCAATGACCGATTAAGTGGGCCGCCGTGACCCCAGCATCATGGGGCTGAGGGGGAAAATATGAGCATGGAGCAAAGGCGGCCAAGCCATAAACGCAGACGGGAGAGTGCGGTTCCGCGATCACCTTCAAAAAGTAGCCGCACTCAAGATCAGCATCGCGGCAAACACAGCCCCATCGCTAACCCGAAGATTTGCGTTGCGTAGCGATCTGACAAAGTTTGCACGGCTATGTCTCCCCTAACTTTGTCTAAGACTAGAGGACGGGAAGCCGGTCGCGCCATTCTACGTTGAGTGGGCTGGGCCTATCGACTGGGTCGGAGCGGCAGCGCGTTATTCTCACCGCGCTCTGGTCGCAATTAGTAAAGCGGACGTGACGCTGACCTCGGCAACACTTTGTCGAACACCATCATCTTGGAAATGAAAGCATTGACATTACGCACAGGCTTCAAGTCGCAGTCTGCAGCGAGTACGCTAAAGTCCTCATTGGTGTAGCTTGAATAATACGGCTCGTGATAGTTCTGCGGGAAAAGTTCCAAAAGCCCGCCGTAGCCGGAACGATCACCCCGCTGAAGCGAATCGAGGATCACCAAACGGCCGCCGGGCTTGAGCACCCTGGCACACTCGCGAATTGCGATGCGCCTTATCCTTGGGGGTAACTCGTGAAACAAGAAAACACTGGTTACTGCATCCTGGCTGTTGTCCGGTAGCGGCATTGCTTCGGCCTTGCCGAGGACGAAACTGGTTCGCGCCCAGCGCTGCAAATGACGTTGTGCATGCTTCAGATAAGCTTCCGACATATCTAATCCGGTTGTCTGAAGCCGGGGCCAGGTCTGCTTAACAAAATCGAGAAATCGCCCCGTGCCGCAACCAATATCAAGAAGCCGCAATTTGCGCTGGTCACGTCCGGCGAATACTTCGGAGAGCGGTGGCAATGCCTGGCGTCGGATCGCATTGGCTGTCCCGTTAAGAAGCACCTCGACTTGGGTGTCGTATCTCTCAGCGGAATCGTCTGTCATCCAGCCGCCAGATTGGAAGTGGAAATTCTGGAGATAGTAGCGAGGTCGTTTCCCGCGCGTTTGCTGGTTCAGCACTTCGTTATACGCGCAGCGTTCGCGGCGTCGATGGATCTCGGGGAGATCCTCGAAGAACAGCCTGGAGCGATTAATGAGTGTGAGCAGCGATCCATCGTGATCCGCCGGAAGGGGATAAACGCCCGCCTCGACATTGGCGAGGTCCTGCAGGAACAGCCTGGCCATATCGGCGTAGAGTCGGAGACGGTCTGGTACCGGTGCCTTGGTACGGGCTCGCCGTCTCGCTTTCGCTCCATTGCTTCGTCGCGCAGCCTCGGCAAGCCGGCGCAGCGCCAGCCCGTGGCCAAGATACCAAGCCACGCGCGGCAACTGACTGACGCCGTAGGCGACACGGGTGATAATGCTAGATGTCGGTGCCGCCATTGCCGGTACATCCCAGGTACGAGACGACGTGGTCTCTCGAATTATAGTCGAGTGGCCTCCTTGCAGCCAAAGCGCGGCGGTACGTGAATAAGTAAAGTGGCTTCCTATATATGGGTACCTTGTGTCCTCCCGACCGATGAACCTTTCACAGCTGTTCCATCCCGCGGTCGCGAAGTGGTTTGAAGGCCACTTTGTCCAACCGACCCCAGCTCAAGTGCAGGCCTGGCCAGCGATTAAGGCCGGTCGTCATACCTTGATCGCCGCCCCAACCGGCTCCGGCAAAACGCTCGCTGCGTTTCTTGCGGCGATCGATGATTTGGCCCGTCAGGGGGTTGAAGGACCGCTCGCCGATGCGACCCAGGTGGTCTACATCTCGCCGCTCAAGGCGCTCTCAAATGACATCCAGCGCAACCTGGAGACGCCGCTCGCCGGCATCCGTGCGGAACTGCGGCGGAGCGGGCTGCCCGACGTTGAGATCCGGACCTGGGTGCGCACGGGCGATACCTCCTCGTCTGAACGCGAGCGCATGCGCCGACGGCCACCGCACATTCTGGTGACGACCCCAGAATCGCTCTATGTCCTCCTCGGGTCGGAGTCTGGTCGGAAAATGCTGGCGACCACGCGCTCGGTGATTGTGGACGAGATCCACGCCGTGGCGCCGAACAAGCGCGGCGCTCATCTTAGCCTTTCACTCGAACGCCTTGCCACTTTGTGTGGCCAAAAACTGCAGCGCATCGGTCTATCGGCGACGCAGAATCCCATCCAAACCATCGGCCGCCTTTTGGTTGGGTCAGGCTCCGATAGCCGGCCCGAGCCTCAGCTGACGGTCGTCGACATTGGCTATCAGCGTGATCGTGATCTTCAGATTGAGGTCCCGGGCTCCCCACTTGAAGCGGTGATGTCCGGCGAGGTCTGGCAGGAAGTTTATGATCGTTTGACGCGACTTATTGAGGGACACCGCACCACCTTGGTTTTCGTCAATACCCGCCGCATGGCGGAACGCGTCGCGCGCGAATTGTCGGAGCGCCTTGGCGACGGCGCGGTGACCGCCCACCACGGCAGCATGGCGAGGGATCAGCGACTATCGGCCGAGCAAAGACTCAAGCATGGCAAGCTGAAAGCCCTGGTGGCGACGGCTTCGCTCGAACTCGGCATCGATATCGGCGACGTCAATCTGGTCTGCCAACTCGGCTCACCGCGCTCCATCGCCGCCTTCTTGCAGCGGGTCGGCCGTTCGGGCCATGTGGTGACCGGGACACCCAAAGGGCGGCTGTTTCCGTTGTCGCGCGATGATCTGGTGGAATGCGCGGCTTTGCTCGACAGCGTTCGCCGCGGCGAACTCGACCGCGTCGCGGTCCCCCATCAACCGCTCGACGTGGTGGCGCAGCAGATCGTGGCAGAGGTCGCAGGACAGGATTGGCCTGAAACGGCGCTGTACCAGATGTTTCGCAGCGCTTGGCCATTTCGCGATTTAGCGCGCACGGATTTCGACGCTGTCGTGCAAATGCTGGCTGACGGTTTTGCAACACGCCGCGGCCGGCGCGGAGCGCTTATTCATCGCGATGCCGTTCATCAAATACTGCGTGCCCGGCGCGGAGCGCGAACGACCGCGCTGACATCTGGCGGCACGATTCCTGACACGGCCGATTACCAGGTGGTACTGGAGCCCGACAATCACATCATCGGCAGTGTCAACGAAGATTTTGCCGTCGAGAGTATGGCGGGCGACGTTTTTCAGCTCGGCAACGCTTCGTATCGCATTCTGCGAGTCGAGCGCGGGACCGTTCGGGTCGAGGATGCGCAGGGCCAGCCGCCCAACATACCCTTCTGGCTCGGAGAGGCACCGGGCCGCAGCGACGAGCTTTCAGTTTCTGTCTCGCGCCTACGTACCGAGGTTGGCGAGCGGCTGGGCTCGGATCCTTCGGGAAGGGCCGCGCGTGCCTGGCTGACCGAACTGGTCGGCATCACCGCACCTGCCGCCGAACAGCTCATCGAATATCTTGCCGCAGGCGCCGCAGCCTTTGGTTGCCTGCCGACCCAGGACACCATTGTGCTGGAGCGCTTCTTTGATGAAGCCGGTGGCATGCAGCTTGTCATTCACGCACCGTTCGGCAGCCGTATCAACCGTGCCTGGGGGCTAGCGTTGCGCAAGCGATTCTGTCGCAAGTTCAATTTCGAACTGCAGGCGGCCGCCACCGAAGACAATATCGTATTGTCGCTCACCACGGCGCACAGTTTCGAATTGCAGGACGTGGCGCGCTATCTGCAGTCCCGAAGCGTGCGTCCGTTGCTGATCCAAGCCATGCTCGACGCCCCAATGTTCGCCACCCGTTGGCGTTGGGTGGCGGGAGTGGCTCTGGCTCTACCGAGATTCCAAGGCGGACGGAAAGTGCCGCCGCAGTTCTTGCGCATGCGGGCGGAAGACCTCATCGCCGCGGTGTTTCCCGATCAGATCGCGTGCGCAGAGAATTTGGTGGGCGAACGGGAGGTGCCCAACCACCCGCTCACCAATCAGACGATCTCCGACTGTCTGCACGATGCCATGGACATTGACGGGTTGGAGCGGCTGCTGGCGCGGCTTGAAGCGGGCGATATCCGCGTGGTGGCCTGCGATCTCACGCAGCCTTCACCGTTGGCGCTCGAGGTGCTCTCGGCGCGGCCCTATGCCTTTCTCGACGATGCACCGCTCGAGGAGCGGCGGACCCAGGCAGTTATGGCCCGGCGCTGGCATGACCCGCAAAGTGCGTCCGAACTCGGGCGATTGGATCCGGAAGCGATCGCCCGAGTGCGAGAAGAGGCCTGGCCCGATCCTGTCAATGCCGAGGAACTGCACGATTCATTGTTGTGGTTGAGCTGTTTGACCGAGGCGGAAGCTAAAGCCACCCCGGCATGGTGCGATTGGCTAGAAGCGCTGGCCCGCGACCAACGTGTCACGCGTCTGAAGCGATCCGAGGTGACGCTCTGGGTTCCCGCCGAGCGGTTAAACCAGTTCCGATCGTTGTGGCCGGCGGCGCGACTGCAACCGGAGATCACGCCACCGCCAGGCGAAGAGGCCATGTGGTCGCCAGATCAGGCGCTGATCGAAATTCTGCGCGGTCGACTGGAGGGTCTCGGGCCGGTGACCCAGATCGCACTTGCCGCGCCGCTCGCACTTTTGGAGACGGCTGTCGCCGGTGCGCTGGCCGCACTGCAGAACGAAGGTGCGATCCTGCGGGGACGGTTTGATGCCGGCGTTAATGATGAGCAATGGTGCGATCGCCGGCTGCTAGCGCGCATCCATCAGACCACGATTCGGCGACTGCGCGCGGAGATTGAGCCAGTCGCAGCACGCGATTTCCTGCGCTTCCTGTTTGCCTGGCAGCATGTCGCGGAGGATACGCGCCTCGAAGGACCGCACGCGCTTTCGACTGCATTGACTGCGCTCGAGGGTTTCGAGGCGCCAGCCGGAGCCTGGGAAACGGAAATCTTGCCGACGCGGCTTGAGGGCTACGAGCCAGCCTGGCTTGATGCTCATTGCATTGCCGGGCGTGCCATGTGGGCCCGCCTCACCCCGCCTGCGAACGGGAAGGGTCGGGCGCGCACCGCGACGCCCGTGCGATCAACACCAATCGCCCTGTTAGACCGGCGGCGGCTGCCACTGTGGATCGCGCACCTGCCACAGACGAGCACGACTCCCCCGAGCCCACGTGCGCAGTTGCTGCTCGATTACCTGCAGGCTCAAGGCGCGCTGTTCTTCGACGAGTTGGTCGGGGCGGCACATTTGCTGCGGCCGCAGGTGGAAGAGGCCTTAGGCGAACTCGTCGCGCTGGGGCTTGTGACCTCGGACAGTTTTGCTGGGTTGCGTGGGTTGTTGGTGCCGTCCAATCAGCGCCGGCCGATCTCCGGTGCTAAAGGGCGCGGCCGGATCTTGCGCTTCGATATCGAGAGCGGCGGACGTTGGTCCTTAATCCGACGCGCCGTACCCGCTGATGACCGGGGGCGCGCAGCTGCAATCGAACACCTGGCGCGCGCTTTATTGCAACGCTATGGGGTCGTGTTTTGGCGACTGCTGGCGCGGGAAGCGAATTGGTTGCCGCCGTGGCGCGATTTGCTGCGGGTTTATCGCCGGCTCGAAGCACGCGGCGAAATCCGTGGTGGTCGTTTCGTAGCCGGGTTTTCCGGCGAGCAATATGCGCTCCCCGAAGCGATTGGGCTTCTGCGGCAAACGCGTCGGAGACCACCTTCAGAACAATGGATTTCGCTGTCGGGCGCGGATCCGCTGAACTTAGTCGGCGTCCTCACGCCCGGCCCAAGGCTGGCTGCGTTGACCGACAACCGTTTGGTCTACCGAGACGGGATTCCGGTTGCGACTTTGTCGGCCGGCAAAGTGGAATTTCTCACCACCCTGGACGCCAAGAGCCAGTGGGAGGCCGAAAAACGGCTGGTGCGGTCTGCGGCACGAGGCTTGCTCTCCCATCTCAGCTAAAATCCTTTCAAACGGTCGCGGCGCGGAATGTGGAATCGAACGCGTAATTATTGCGTGCCGTAGATCGTGTCCGCAGATGTCGCCTTTTATGAGCCGCTCAAGTGAAGATGATTCAGCAAGAACGATGCAGGTGTCGTGGAAGTACCAATGACGCCGTTCGATCCGCAGTGACTGGCTGCAGACGGGCTTTTGAATAATCACCTATCGGCCGCCTTACCAGCCTAGCCCGCGGAAGGTCAGACTACGAATGGGACAGGAATCAGTGATCCTTGTCTTTGTTGTCCTTGTTCTTCTGTTGCTGACCTCCCCCTGCTTGCGGATGCGACGGACCACCGGGATGCGGCGTGGGCTGGAGCGGAGGGGCTCCGGTATTCGGTGTCCTTGAAGTGTTTCCGCTATTGAGCGTTGCTCGTCCGCCACCCATGCCGCTTTGATTGGAAGTCCCCACGCCGCTCGGGCTCGTCCCCGACGGCCCAGCACCCATGCCTCGCTCGTTGAACGTCTTGGCACTGGTTGGATTCGTTGCCGGATTCGTTCCTGAAGGCCCAGTGCTCGTTCCTCGCTCGTCGAAAGTCTTGGCACCTGTCGGGTTCGTTGCCGACTTAACACCGCCCGGATTTGTTCCCGACGCTCCAGTGTCCGTTCTTCGCTCCTCGAAAGTCTTGGCATCTGTTGGATTCGTTCCCGTCGTTCCCGACTTAGCACCGCTCGGATTCGTCCCCGACGGCCCAGTGCTGCTCACTCCTCGCTCGTCGAGCGTCTTGGCACCTGTTGGGTTCGTTGCCGACTTGGCACCGCCCGGATTCGTCCCCGACGGCCCAGTGCCCGTTCCTCGCTCGTCGAGCGTCTTGGCACCTGTTGGGTTCGTTGCCGACTTGGCACCGCCCGGATTCGTCCCCGACGGCCCAGTGCCCGTTCCTCGCTCCTCGAACGTCCTAGCACCCGTTGGATTCGTTCCTCCGGGGTTCTTCGCTCCAGCACTAGGCAGCACAGTGGTCGACGTTTCCCGCGCTGCTACGACGCCCTTGCCGGCGAACTCACCTGGCTTGGCCGTTGCCGCAATAGCCGGCGTGCCATGGTTTTCGGAGGCGAGCAGAGCCTTGTTTTCGCTCGCGGTGCGCTCGTGCTGGAGCTGTGAAGGTATAGCGGCTACGTGATGCTCATTCGCGGCTGTTTGTTCTTCCTGCGTCGGCCGCACTGTCGTCCCGCCCGACCCGCCATTGAAGCTGACTCGCGATGCACCGGGCTCAACGTAAACAGCCTTCTCGTAGACATGAGTGATCGTGACATTCCCAAAATTGTTGACCGTACGATTGTAGATGAACACGCCATTGTCCCAGCGGCCACCCTCGTAACCGGCGCCGCCGTAACCATAGCCGTAATTGACTCCGCCATAAAAACCAACGTGGGGGCCCCAATAGCCCGCGCTCCATACGTAGATACCGTCACGCCAGGCCCAATAACCGGGCGTCCACAGCAAGCCCACAGTCGGCGGCAGCACCCAGGTGCCCGGAACCCAGTAATATCCAACCGGGCCGATACCCCAGTAGCCCGGGGCCCATACGTAACCGGGTGCCGGAATCGGCGGCTGCTCATAGACCGGCAGTTCTGGTGGCGGACTTGCGTTGCCGGTACAGATGACTTGCGCGTCTGAGGCGACCGTCATGGCCAGCCCAGCCAACGCCAAGGAAGAAGCCAAAATAATGGAACAAGCGCGCCGCATAGCCATCCCCTTGCGATTTGTTATCGCGACCGTTAGAGCGAAATGCCGCGAGATTAAGGCGCACGTAATGATTGCCCGGGTCCGGATTCTCGTCTCACGCGGATAGATCCCAAAAAATTTGTTGCTATGCGAGCGGCGTTGTCGATTCGGATCAAATTGGATTGAGATTTACAGGCCTACAGTAATTGGGGGCTCTGTTCGGTGTCGGCGCCTTCGTTTTCTCCGCATCAATGCTGGCCCGCGACCACTGATCTCACTAGTCCGCAGAAGTACTCGCCAATGTCGTTCCGTTTTCCACTTAGAATTACGAAACGAGAGGTCGTCTATCGCCGTCATCGCCGATATCAAGGCATCGACTGCCGATGACGGATCAGCGCTTGCTACAAATTCCTGTAGTTTTCGGTTAGTGGCATTCGAAGATCTGCCGTTTGCTCTAAAGATCCTAACGCACCATTTTCCGGGTTGTTGCTCCAACGTGTTAATATCGAACCCCTTGTATTGCATGGCGCGACCTGTCGCGTGCCTCAGCGGGACGCAAAGGTGAGCAAAGGCTTGCAACAACGAACGTGACGAAAACTACGCGGATTCCCTCTGCACGTCGGCTTTAGCCCGACATCATCGGGACTTCGCTACAGCTGTGGATCTGCCGAGAGCAGCCGTTGATGGCCCAGATAAGTCGGGCCGATGACGCCATCCCCCTGTCCCCAAGGTCATTATCAGAACAATGAGTCGCGGCCGAAATGCGTTGAGCAGATGATCAATTGATGGCTACCCACGATCAGCACTCGTGAGCGCGGGTGTGCGCGCGCGGGATCGCGGCGGAGGAGGCGCTGCTGACGTACGCCGGCCCTCGAGAAATAAAGGGACCGGCACGATGGCCGGTATCTAGAAAAGGCCATCGTTGCGGGAGGTTATCCACAATGGTGGCGCCAAAAAACCGACATTTCGTTTGAAATGCCTGCTGAAACTCTCGCGTACCAATGTGACGGGGCACTGGGGCTGGGAACGCATGAACGTTAGAATCTGGTTAGTTGCATTGCTGCTCATGTGCCAGCCGGCAATGGCTGCTCAACGGATTTTACTGATCCGTGGCTTGATGGACTACGTTCCCGGCGTCTCCCCAATGACGTTTTTGAAAGCTCGGCTGACGAACGAGGGCTACGATGTGACGATGATCACCCATCTGAATGATGGGTTCTACAAAAACCAATATTGGGATGCCGTCATTGGTCACAGTCAGGGAGCCATTGACGCCCTGCGGGATGCGCCTGACCTAGCGCGCTATAACCCTAAACTGACAATCATTGCCGTTGACCCACCGCGAACCTCGATATTGTTTCACTGCGTGACCGGTGTGCGCTACCTTGATTTGCATACCGCTGAATTTGGTCTCGGCGGCGGGTCACTATCATGTCCACAGGCGCAAAACTTGGCGATGGGCGGGTTGCATATCACACTGCCGATGCGGTTAGACGCCCAGGAGCAAATCCTGGCCTATTTGCGTCAGGATGCGCCAATTGAAGTGGCCGATGCAGAACCGACACACGTCTTGGCCTACGCAGAACCGACACGTGTATCGCTTCCGGCGACGAAACCCAAACTATCGCTTCCGCCAATCAAACCAAAACCGGAGCCGCCCAAGGCTGTTGCGGACGATACATCGTTTGATGCGCGGTTTACCGCGGTGTGGGTGGGAGCGACCAATGTGTTGGGGCCGGTAATCCCGTGGACCGAGCATAGCTATGCGGGGGCGGTGGTCGAACTCAAGTAAGCGGCAGCGCGCGAAAAATCATTCGCGCGCGAAATCCACAAGATCGTGTCGGCTGTTAACATAACAGTTGCGTCTTCTTTCTTGCGGTTTGCGCCGATCCAACGCGTCAAGCGCAAATGGGATCCGGCCGGCCTGCCGCCACAGTGCCGCTTCATAACGGCTGAGGCGATCGAGTGCAAAACTGGGCAGATTGGCCAGACGCAAAAAGCAACGTGCGAACTCGATGGTTTTATCGCCTTTCATTTTCGAGTCAGGTTCGGCTCGTCGAAACAGGGTATGAATAACCTCTCGGGAGTCCGATAGGAGTTGGCGGTTTTCCCTATAGTGGTGCAGATGATCAGCTTGAATTTCGAATAAACCGGTTTCCATTGTCGTCGCACGCCGCAGCCGCCACAGGACACTGGCGAGTCGCAATACAAGTTCGCGCTCGACGGCTGATTGAGCGTCATAGTCAGCAATCACGGCTGCTTCGAAGGCTTTGTAGTCTTCGGCATCCTCGATTGCACCAATGACGGTTTCGGCCGTGAGGCCATGACGAACGGCGTTGCGGCGTGACGCTTGCTTGCCAGTTTCCGTTTTTGGCCCGGTACTCTTCAGTGCATTATGGCGATTGGCCACGATCTGTCGGTACGAGGTCATAGAGGACTGCTCTCCAAATTGGGTTCGTTTTGTATTTTTGGCGGGACTTGACTGATCGCGCTTGGCAGCGGATGTGTCTTCAGCCAAAGGACGCGAGCCGCTTTGGTAGGATCAATACCAGCCTTGTTCCACCACGCGGCCTCGTCTCCACAGCGATGCACCTCGCGATGGTGCCCGCGACAGAGCGGGACAGTGAACTCGTCACTGACCTTGCGACCCAATGCCGTTGATTGCGCAAAGCGCAAATGGTGAGCATCCGCAGGACGCCGGCCACAGACCAAGCATGGCTGTTTGGCAATAGATTTGACGTGATCGCGGTCACGAATCCGACGCGGCGCTGGCAACGCCAGTACGCTTTTGTGTACGACAGATCGGCGCCGTTTTTTGCGACCTTGACGCGGCAACGGTGGTAGCGAGGGTGGAGTAGCCTCACTCGTAACGCTCAACAACCGCTCTTGGAAGGCTCGCTCGACCTGTTCAGCATCGGCTACCGCCAGGCTGTTTTTGACGCCCATAACCCGATGTGCCCAGCTGGCTGCTTCCTCAGCTGAACCGATCTCCTTTATGCCGACAATGAGTTGCTCGCGCAGAGCTACGGATGCTTCGGGCTTGAGTGTCGATTGGGAGGCCGTGGTGCGGTGAGCGGCCGAAGCTTGTTGTCCTTTTGCGTTCCCTTGGCCGCCATTGAGGCGGTCTTTTTTATCTCCTATCGCATCGTCAGTTTTGCCTTCCGGCCCTGTTGGAGACAGCAAATCAGGCGCATCCAGGTCGTCCTCCCCAGCAATGCCGACCAGTGTGAAGAGCGCGTAACGCCGGGCATAGGTTAGTGCTGCTCCCATCCGTTGTGGCGTGGCCGTTTCGCTGATCGCGCAGACCGGCCAGTCGGAGGCAATCCATTCTCCGGAGGCATGCGCCAGAACTGTACTGAGCCGGACGATGCTGGCGGACTCATCGATTGAGGTGGTTTGTATCGTGGCGATCTCATGCTGGCTCAAGGTTTTTCGCACAATGTCGAGTCCGCTCGATAGTGGCGCATAGCGGAATGACCGTTCTGATCCACTGACTTGCTCTGATCGTATGGTGCCCACCAGGGATTTCTCCGGGTTGACGAGTTGTGCTTGGGCCTTGGCCAAGGCAGCAGCGATCGTGCCAATGGTCTCGCTAGAGCGCTGCATGGCTACCCTCCGCATCGACGAGGTCGAAGCTGACGGCGCCTGATTTGGAGCGCTTGGCCCGCACCCCATGGCCGATCGCCTCTTTGGCGTCCTCCGGCATCAGCGCTTTCAACTCGGTTTTCGAGCGCTCATGGTCCAGAAAGGCTCGTCGCGTGCTGCGGAATAGACCGGCAAATTCGGCCCACGAATTCGAGGCGCTCATATCGACAATCCGAACGGCTTCAATTTTGGGCTTCGGCGGCTCAATGCCAAAGAGGCGAGGGGGCTCGCCGCTTTCGACACAACGCCAGAACTTGCGCTCAGCCGTAACAATGAGGTGCTGGTAGAGCGGATCGGCATGGGTAGTGATCTCGACCCATTTGCCCGCCGCCGGTGATGACCGATAGCACCGCAGCTCTCGCCGCGACCACCCACATATTGTGTTGCAGCTGTGGCATGTATTTCTCGGCTGCCGCTTCTTCAGAAAATGCCCAGGGCAGCATGAACTTGGCTTCAAACACTGCCCCGGTTGCTTCGACGCGGCCGTCGAGCGTCGCTGCCATCCATCGTAGCGCCGGATGCCGGATGTGCCGCTGAAGGTCCGTAAGGGCCTGCCCAGTATTGCTCTCGTACCAGCGCCGGTTCAGGTCCTCGGTTGCAATACCAAGCTGGACAACGAGATTGCCCGATAGGTCCTCCGGTTCGACCTCGCCACGTTTTTCGCCCCATAGGCGGAGGAGGGCGGCTTCATCAGCGCCCATAATGATCCGTGCATCAGAGCCGCCGATGAAGTAACGCCGATCGGCCGGCTTGATTCTGATCTGGCGCCGTTTCGTCGTGGATTGCGGCGTGGGCGCGTCTGGGTTCGAGCCGTGATTTGGGCTAGGAACGGAATCAGCCTGGGCCATGGGTGCCTCCGTGGCTTGGGTTAGGGCCGGTGGGAGGTACCAGCTCCCATCGGCTCGCAATTATGGTGTTACCAAAACGTTTTGGTGTTACCAAAACATGATCAGACGGTCAACTGAAAAAGTAATACCAAGAAAACCTGGGCGCCCAGCCACCGGGCGCGACCCGGTCCTTACCGTACGCCTTCCACTAACGGTTAGATCCGCTATCGAAATCTGGGCAAAGCAGCAAAAGGACAGGCCCTCCCGCTCAGAGGCAATTCGCCGCCTGATCGAGATTGCTCTGACCGCAAAATCCAAACGGCAAAGCAACCGCGGCGAGAACTAGTCGCGCGCCGCGCACACATTTACAAAACGAACCCAATTTGCTGAACGACGTCAGCTTTCGGAGGTAAAACAGACGTCAGTCAGACTCAACGGAAATGTCCGTTTTTGACCCAGAGCAGACATTTGGAAATCCCTACACTTGAGCCATCTTTACTCTGGCTGGATACCCGCAGCTTGCGGAAATGATCGCCAAAGCTTGGCTTCTGATCGCCTGGTGGAACGGACCAAGCCCCGCCGGGGTTCTAGGTGCTATGGGCCAAGGAGCCCTCGAAAAATTGTCAGGGAGGAAGAAGCGATGTTTCATACAACATTCGCGCATTCATTAGGGCTGAAGACGACCATTGTTGCCGTACTGGCGCTTGGTGCGATCTCAGGCGCGGGCGCGCAACAACCACCAGCACCGCAACCGCCGCAATCGCCGAACATGACATTCTTTGTGACCAGCGTCGGGCCTGGTAAAGGCGCCGACCTTGGCGGCATCGAGAGCGCGGACCGCTACTGCCGGCGCTGGAAACAAGACCTGGCACGCGTATCTCAGCACGCAGGCTGCCGACAGCAAGCCAGCCGTCAATGCGCGCGACCGCATCGGCAATGGTCCCTGGCAGAACTTTAAGGGCGAGGTCGTGGCACAGAACATCGACGACCTGCATAGCGATAACAATAAGCTCGGCATGCAAACCTCACTGACCGAGAACGGCCGGATGATTCCGGGCGTCGGTTTTGCACCCACCCGTCACGACGCGCTGACTGGCTCGCAAGCGGACGGTCGCGCTTTCCCGCCGGGTGAAGACCGCACCTGCAGAAATTGGACGAGCAGCACCCAAGGCAGCGCTATGCTCGGTCACATCGATCGTCGGGGTTTGCGCGACGATGCCGCGTCACACTCATGGAACTCGGCGCATCCTTCGCGAGGCCCCGATGGCGGCTGCAGCCAAAACGATCTGCGCAGCACCGGTGGCGACGGGCTGTTCTATTGTTTTGTCGCACAATAGGGCGGACTGCATCCTTACGTTCCTCCTAAACGATGATAATCGCCAGCTCCGGCGCGCTTTGTTGATGCTGAGGCGGCCCTGTTACCGAGCGACAATACTCAGTCAGTTCAGCCGTTTCACGATCAAGGCCAACGTTTAAGTTTGTCGCGCCCATTTGTGCGAGGATTCTGCGCGCTACCGAGTCCGGTGGTCTTCCATGGGGCAATGGCTTCAATTATGATTCCGATTCCGTCCAAGACACTGCCAATTTCACGCTGCACACGCCCAGTTTCGGATTTCAGGAATTCCTGCAGCCGTTCGAGTTCGACAATTAATCTTTCGAGCTCGTCAGTCGAATTTGAAGTTAGCCGAGCGATAGAGGACCGTAATCGTTCGGCATCAATCCCTACTTTAGAATGCGCGGTATGAGCCGACTTAGTACCTTCCTCCTCGAAATCTCTGACTTCTGAGTCTACAGCCGACTTCGCCGCCATCGATTTCTCGGTAACCTCCTCGGATGTTGGAGAGTCCATCAGCGTCTCCTCAGGGTGATTCATTGACGATACTGAGGCGCAGGTTAACAAGTTGTTATGCCGTGATCGGCGTTGGGCGCAAATGTCCAATCCCTTCCCGCGGACGAAAAGCGACCCCGCCGAGGGCGCCATGTTGGATCAAATCGAAAGCTATTTTAACGTCTGTAAGATGTGGTTTCCGGCGCGCCGATTACGCCTGAGGGTCCGATAATTGCAAGAACGATCTGTCGGGCAACTCGCGGGCACTCGGCTACTTCTTACTAGGCTCGGTCTTTGCTTTTATTTCCGCGATCTCTCTATTTAGTTTTTCGATCATCAATTTAAGCGCGGCGATCTCACCTCGGGCATCCGAAAGATCGCGATTAGCCGTGGCGATTCGGTCCCTGGTTTCACGGTCCAATTTGATCAGCGCCCGCTGAAGATACTCGACATTCGCTTGCAGGCATGCGGTACGACGCTCCATCTGCTTCTCGGCCGTGCAAACTTCCATCCCGCGAATGTCCTGCCCGGTAGCGGGCGAGAGCGATATTACGAACAGGACTGCCGAATGGAGCAAAAATTGCCCCGCTCTGGGCCGACGCCGGCATAGCCGTGGCTGCTCACGTTTCATTGGCCAGAGATAATACGATAAATACAAGCGCGAAGGACTCTCGGTGGCAGGAAATGCAATCGATCAACGTGGTCATGGTGTTAATAACGCTCGTCTCATTCGCTCACGCGGCAGAGCAAAAAGCCACCATGCAAACTGACGCTGCGCCAATCGAAAATCCCCCGCTGCCGCGGCCGAAACCGTCATTGCTTGACGTTACCGGCGAAAATCCTGCGGTGCTGATATCTGCGTTTCGTCATCAACACGGCGAGGGATCAGTTGCCATCAGCGCCGCGCTTACTGGCATTGCCCAGGAGCAAGCGAATGCCATGGCGATGCGCGACTCGCTCGATCACAATGTATTGGCCCCGTTTTCAAACCGGATCGGTCACAGCGGCTTCAGCCGCACGGCTGAGAATATCGCATATGGTCATGCTGATTTCGCTGGCACCTTAGACCAATGGACTAATTCGGCTGCACATCGCGCCAATCTGCTGCTGCACGGCGCGAAGTGGATCGGTGTCGCACATGCACAAAATGGCCACCGAATTTACTGGGCAATGGTCATCGGAACGAAATAGAAGGTGCAATGCGCGCATTGGAAGCAAACATGATGATTACTCGAATGACTGCAACCGTCGCTGCCCTCTTGATTGCGACAGCGCCTACTGTTGGGCAAGACTGGCCGAAGCATCATTTGACGTTAGTGGTGCCGTTTTCGGCTGGCGGTTCAAGCGATGCCATCGCACGTATTGTCGCCGACGGAATCAGCAACAATCTTCGGCAGCCAGTTGTGGTGGAGAACGTCACCGGCGCTGGCGGTCTCGTCGGCGGCAGTCGAGTGGCCAAGGCCGCGCCCGACGGCTATCAATTTGTGATCGGAAATGTCGGGACTTTCGTTCAGAGCCGATGGCTCTACAAACATCCACTTTACGACCCGGTGACAGATTTTGCGCCGGTAGCGCTCCTAACCGACGAGAGCCTGGTGCTGGTCGCCCGAAATGACTTGGCGGCGGACAACTTGCAACAGTTCATCTCTTATGCGAAGGCGAACCAGGGGAAACTGCACTACGCCTCGTCAGGCGTGGGCGGCTCCAATCATCTCGCCTGCATGCTGCTCAACTCCGCGATCGGCATTGAGGTCTCGCACGTCCCCTACCGCAACGTGGTGCAAGGGATGCAAGACGTCATGGCTGGTCGGGTGGATTACGACTGCTTGAGCCTGCCCCTTGCCTTGCCGCAGATTGCGGGCAAGACCGTGAAGGCAATTGCGGTTCTGAGCAAACAGCGATCGCCGATCCTGCCGGATTTGCCGTCGGCAGATGAGCAGGGGCTGACTGACTTTGATATTCCGAGCTGGTATGCACTCTTTCTTCCTGCCGCGACGCCGCAGGCGATCGTGCAAAGGCTCAACCAGGCTACCCTCGCGGCGCTCGATATGCCGGCCGTCCAAGAGCGTCTCAAACAGGTAGGGGGCGATGTGATTGCGCCGGAACGACGCTCGCCAGAATATCTCGCTCAATTCCTCGCCGCCCAGATCAAAAAATGGGAGGCCCCCATCAAGGCGAGCGGCATTCAATTGGAGGATTGAACCAGGATATCAACTGGAATCGCCAATCGCGCCATCGGCGAGAGATTGCGAGGAGCATTAATGGCCATACAAATGAAAAACGTAGGCGCTGCACTTGGCGCCGAAGTTGCAGATATCGACCTGTCCAAACCGTTGCCGCAGGCCGACATCGACGCGATCGAAGCGACCTGGCGCGAGCGACTTGTCGTCGTGTTCCATGGACAAAACCTCTCTGACCCGCAACTTATCGCCTTCAGCCAGAATTTTGGCGAACTCGATCCGCCGGGGCCAAACCCTTACGGTGAGCCATTCAATAAGGATCATCCGGAGCTCAACGTGATCTCCAACGTTTTGGAGAATGGCAAACCGATCGGCAATCTCGGCGATGGCGAAGCCGTGTGGCATGCCGACATGACCTATATCGATGTACCGCCCAAGGCTGCGCTACTGCACGCCTTGGAGGTTCCACCTCCGGAAGCAGGCGGCAACACTTATTTTGCCAACATGTATTTAGCCTACGGCACCTTGCCCGCAGACCTGAAAAAGGCCGCCGAGGGCAAGATCGCGGTCCATGACGCGTCGCGCAACAGCGCCGGCATGTTGCGCAAGGGCTACAAAGACGTCGTCGACGTCCGCGAGACCGTCGGCGCGCATCATCCGCTGGTACGTACCGATCCGAAGACCGGCCGCAAAGCACTGTTCCTCGGGCGTCGGCCGAACGCCTATGTGCTCGGGCTCAGCGTGGCCGATAGCGAAGCGTTGCTCGACTCGCTCTGGACGCATGCAACACAGCCGCGCTTTACCATGTGCCATGAATGGAAGGTCGGCGATCTACTGATGTGGAACAACCTCTCGGTGTTGCATCGGCGCGACCCGTTCGATCCCAAGACACGGCGTGTCATGCATCGGAGCCAAATCAAGGGCGACGAACGCATCGCCTGACCCGACAATGCAAGTTCGGAAAGACAAATGAGGCTGCATGAACTCACGCTGCGGACAGTCCGGCTGCCGCTGAAGCGACCCTATGTCCTTTCGTATCGGACCTTCACTGAGTTCGAGCCGATTATTGTCGAGGTGCGGGATGCGGACGGTCGGATCGGCTGGGGCGAAGGGCACATATCGCCGGGATCAAGCAGCGAGACCCGCGAAGGTGGTTGGGCCTTCTGCCAGAAACACGCTGCCGCTGTGGTCGGCAAGGATACCACCGCGGCCAAAGCCATGATCGCCTCTAACATGGGTGCAAGCAAAGTCGCCGCGACGGCGCTACTCACGGCGATCGAGATGCTGGAGGACCACCCGCTACTGCGGATCGATCGCGAGGTGAGATTGCCGCTGCTTACGCCGTTCAACAGCTCAGCTCCGAGAGAGATCACCGAAGAGGTAGAGCGGCTGCTCGAGGACGGTTTCCGCACTTTCAAGATCAAGGTCGGCAAGGACGTGGAGGCGGACGAGAGGCGCGTCAACGCCATCCAGCGAGCCATCGGTGGTCGCGCGACCATGCGGCTTGACGCCAACCGTGCCTATAGCGAAGTCGACGCCTGTCGATTTGCCAGCGCGCTCGACCCGTCTGGGATCGAGTTGTTCGAGCAGCCCTGCGGTTCCGACGAGTGGGAGGCCAATGCCAAGGTCGCCAGCGTCTCATCCGTTCCAATCATGCTCGATGAGCCGATCTGCGCGCTCGCCGACGTGGAGCGCGCTGGCAGCATCAAAAATGTTGGCTTCTGCAAGCTCAAGCTGAAGCGGTTCGGCGGGCTCGATCTGGTGCGCGAGGCGCTCGACGCGGTGCGCGCGCACGGGATGGAGCCAGTGCTTGGCGATGGACTTGGGATCGAGCTTGGATGCTGGATGGAAGGCTGTGTTGCGCGCGTAACCGTCCGTAACGCTGGCGAGTTCAATGGGTTTCTAAAGCCGAAAGCCCGATTGTTCGCTGAGCCGCTGCAGTTCTCTGCCGGCGAACTTGTCCTGTCGCAGGGATTTCGGCCGTTGATTGACCGTGATGTTCTGGCGGCGCATGAGACGACACGCGAACGGTTTGCGTTAGCGACGACGCTTCCGATTGGCAATTGAATTGGCAGCCATGACCGCCTGGGCACTTAACTGCAGTCAGTCTATGTCTGTTTTCGGGGATGAAGCAGACATTCGGAAGTGCGACCGCAACGTCCGCTAATGACCCTGACCGGACATCGGCTCGCCGCTTGGCCGGATTTGGTCACCAGCTCGCAGTCCTTGCGGTCGTAGGGCGCGTTGAACGCATATGTATGTGATTCGGTCCGATGGTTGTCACGCTGCAGAGGCTCTCTCTGGATCGCCATAAGCGCGGGCTAGCCGGATCGTGCCTGTCGAGCAACCACAGCGTTCGCCTCCCGGACGGCGCGACCCTCATCGCCGTTCCGTTCCAGGCTTTCATTGGCAACCTTCGCCCAGAGCTCTTTCAGCTCCGAGGTTATCGCCTTGTGAGTGTGACTTTCCGCATCGTTAGCAGTCCAGGGCATCTTGGCGGCTCCAGGTTTAACGCTCTGAAAGAAAACGCGTCTTATCAGCCCCAGGTTCCGGGAACCGTTTCCAATGAAGCCTGCCATGTCGTTGAAAGCGTAATCGTCGTTTCAACGATTCGGCCTATCACCGGCGGCTGCGCTGCGAAGCAAAGCGACTTCGACGGACTCGCTCTAGGCTGGACCTGATTCGCCGTAATCAGATCAGTGGAATTGATGGTTCAGCCCGGCGCGGGCTGCGCGTCGAATCTTTTCAGTCCATGCGTCCGGTTCGTCATGTTTTGCCGATGTCTAGTGCTGTCTTCCTTATGGTACGCATGGGTGAGTTTAGGGAAAAACGGGCTGACCATGAGTGAGCGGCATGCGGAGCAAATTTGACCCCTCCTTCCGTTTTTCTGTGTGACGTAGGTAACAGCCTCTAATCCGATAATCCCATATTTTCTAAGCTGCCGGAGTGGCCCTTGACGGGGGAAGCGCATGGAGCGACGGCAATTCATTAGAGGTTTTTGTGGCAGCGTTGTCGCGTGGCCGCTTGCCGCCTACGCCCAGCAACTAAGCAGTCCGCGGCGTATCGGGGTCCTTGGCGCGGATGCGACGGTCTGGCGTCCGTGGATAGCCACCTTTGCCGCACGCTTGCGGGAACTCGGTTGGCTTGAGGACGAAACAATCGCGATCGACTATCGCTGGGCGGAGGGAAGCTCCCAACGCGTTAGCGAAGTCGCCGCTGAATTCCTGCGACAAAATGTTGATGTCATCGTCAGCTATGGAAGCGCGGTCACTACCCTAAAGCAAGCGACAACGACCATTCCTATCGTCTTTGCCGTCGCCTTTGATCCGGTCCGTAGCGGCCTCGTTCAAAGCTTGGCCAACCCCGGCGGCAACGTTACCGGAATATCGATCCAACAGCCCGACCTTGTTGCTAAGCGACTTGAACTCTTGCGCGCGACTCTCCCCAACCTCCGCCGATTAGCGGTGCTTGCTGACGCTCGATATGCCGAGCCCATGCTGGAGGCAGACCGGGTCAAATCCACGGCTCAAGCGCTTGGTCTCGAAGCGGCCCGGCTGGGAATCTGGCGGGCGCAGGACATTGCGCCGGCCATTGAGGCGCTAAGGAACAAAGCAGAGGCGCTTTATGTCGTGTCGGATCCACTCATCGCCGCTAACCGTGTGCGCATCCTCACATTGGCGCTTGATGCCCATTTGCCGACCATCCTGAGCTATGGCGATTATGTTGAAGCCGGTGGCCTCATGTCTTATGGACCGGATTTCAGCGATCTGTTCCGGCGAGCCGCCGACATGGTCGATAAGATCCTGCACGGGACAAAGCCCAGCGATATCCCGGTCGAGCAGCCAACCAAGTTCGATTTTACCGTTAACGTCAAAACGGCAACTGCGCTCGGTCTCGTCATTCCGCCGACGTTGCTCACTACCGCTGATGAAGTCATCAAATGAGGCGGCGCCATTTCATCGAGTAGCGCCGCTTTCCTTCGGATCCCGGAACTATGTGTTGTCCTGAGTGGGGACGGTCGTGATTACTGTTCCAGAACTGGCGGCAGAAGCGGTGGGGTCTTTCCTTGCCGATCAGATTACCCACCGCTTTGGGTCAACGAATGCAGCCTTGACCGAATTGATCCCTTTGGCTGCCAGGCTTGCTCTTGAGTGCATCGGCAACAGCGATGCGCTCTATCACAACGTTGAACACACGATGCTGGTAACGCTCGCCGGCTACGACATCATGCGGGGACGCGCGCTCCTGATGCCGACGAACGCCAGTGATTTCTCGCATGTAATCATTGCCTGCCTGCTTCACGACATTGGCTATGTCCGCGGTATTCTCAAAGGCGACGACTCGGATGGTTATGTGGTCGACGGAAAGGGTGGCAAAATCAAGCTTCCGCGCGGCGCTTCAGATGCGGCGCTTATGCCCTACCACGTCGACCGCTCGAAGTTATTTGTGATGGATCGCCTCGCAAACAGTAATGTCGTCGACGCCGCTAGGATCGCCCGCGCCATTGAATTCACGCGCTTTCCACCGGTTGAAGCAGATGATCAGGACAAGGAAGAGGGTTTGCTGTTGCGGGCCGCCGATCTGATCGGACAACTCGGAGATCCGCATCACCTACGCAAGGCTAATGCGCTTTACTATGAATTCGAAGAGGTCGGCATGAACCGGCAGCTAGGCTACGCCTCGCCCGCGGATCTCACCGATTCATATCCCCATTTTTTTTGGAGCAGCATTTCGCCGCATATCCAGACCGCAATTCAGTACCTGAATGTGACCTCAAGCGGCCGGCAGTGGGTTGCAAATCTCTATAGCAATGTATTTCGCGCCGAGCGTGATCTCGCTCTGTGCGGGCCACAACTCACTTAGACTGCGCAAGGATGGACTCTTCCAACTCGCTTTTTCATCGTTGATAATGTGATCGTCGATGGGGGTACACCCTGACACGCGCTCAACCGATGTCCGCTTTTGAGGGTAAAGCGGACGTCGCACGGCATTCGCGGGAAATATGCTTATCTCGCGCCGCACGGCAGGTTCAATGTTAGTTCAATAACCGCGCCTTCCTGAGACCGTCTGCAATGCGCTCGACGTCTGCCTCGCGTCTAAAGGGCTGCCGGCCGACGTGTTCGGCGAATGCGTAGTTCGGGTTGATCTCTTTAAGCTCCCCCCAAACCCGGCGCGCGTCCTCGAACTCGCCTAGATGACCAAGGGCAGAAGCAAGAAGAGCGCGAGAAAAATCCGTTTGGGGCACGAGCACAATTCGTTGTTTGAGCAACGTGGCCGCCGTTTCGTACTTTCCTGCAAGCAGATATGCCATACCGAGGAAGTGCAGGAATTGCGGACTTAAAGCTGGGTCAAGACGCATCGCGTGCTCGATTTTTGGAATTGCTTCCAGCGGCTGTCCCGAATAGATGCGATTGCTGCCAGCAAGGTTATGGGCCAAAGCTAAACTAGGGTTCAGTGACAACGCTAGATCGACTTCAGACTTGGCCCGATCTAGGTCCCTTTCGAACGATGCGGTCATCGCCGAGACGCATCGCGCTAGCGGTTCGTTCGAATCTTTCTCGAGGGCCTGGCGCGCGTACTGTTTGGCCAGCGGCAGCGAGCTGTCAGGGTCATCAGTCCAACGGTTCTGGTAGTCGAAGATGTGCGCGAATCCGAGGCATGCATAAGCTTGCGAATAATTGGGATCGTATTCCAATGCCTTCTTGAAGTACGTTATCGACTGTTCGAAGGTCTGCCGGTTCTTTTCCTTACCAAGCATGAACTCCCGGCCGCGAAGAAGGCAGTCGTACGCGGTGAGATTGGACGTTTTGGCCTCGGCAAGTCGCTCCTTTTCCCCCGGACTGAGTGTCACTTTCAAAGCGTCGACGATACGATGCGTCACGTCGTCCTGGACTTCGAAGATATCCGTCAAATCGCGATCGTAGCGATCGGCCCAGAGATGCCCGCCGCTGGCGGCGTCAATGAGCTGTGCGGTGATCCGCACACGATTACCAGCGTGGCGGATCGAGCCTTCGAGGACCGACTGCACGCCAAGCTCGCGGCCAATACTGCGAACATCGACCGAACGCCCCTTGTACGTGAAGCTCGAGTTGCGCGCGATGACCATCAGGCCCGCGATCTTCGACAAGTCGGTGATGATGTCCTCACTGATCCCGTCGGAGAAATACTCCTGCTCCGGATCACCCGACATGTTGGTAAATGGCAAAATGGCGATTGCCGCCTGCGGTTCAGGATTGGCAGTGTTGGGTTGCCGGCCGTTGGTGGCGCTCGCCTGTGCTGAGTCGGGATGCCACCGCCAGATTCGGATTGGCCGATCGATATTCTTGACATTGATGTGGCCGCCGTCCTCGAAGCGAGCGTCGATCCGATTGCCGATGCTCTCGTTGACAATCGAAGAGATGCAAATGCCGCCAGGTTCGGCTGCCGGTTCAAGGCGCGCGGCAATATTTACACCATCGCCGTAAATATCATCGCCTTCGATAATCACGTCGCCTAGATTGATGCCAATTCTGAGAATAATCCTTGGCTGGTGTAAGCTCTCATCCTGTAGTGAGTCTCCAGACCGCTGCACTGAAAGCGCGCAGTTTACGGCATCGACCACGCTCGCGAACTCGACGATCGTGCCATCGCCAATCAGCTTCACGATGCGGCCCTGGTGAGTAGCGACGGCCGGCTCAAAGACCATTTGCC
>Ga0310911_10000064_pt1 | contig 35161 bp, 37 predicted proteins | sample GREbulkMGHF170_FD_203532 | JGI IMG/M metagenome (GOLD analysis project Ga0310911, IMG submission 203532) | Lab enrichment of tropical soil microbial communities from Luquillo Experimental Forest, Puerto Rico - GRE.bulkMG.HF170 | ecosystem: Environmental > Terrestrial > Soil > Tropical forest >... | reverse complement strand
ATTGCAGGCTGTGGCCGCTCGGCGAAAGCTTCGAGGATCATCGCGCGTGCTTTTGCGCGGCGCTCCTCATCGTAAGTTGCGAGGTGTCTTCAGTCTTCACCTTCGCATTGACGTCGACGACGGCCAACCTTGGGACAAGATACGGCATCATCGCGATCGCAGCTCGATCGCGGCGGTCCGGATCAGCCTTCTCATCGCACATGACGCCCTGCAGGTATCGCATCGGAGTGAGGCCGCTTTCTGCGATATCCGCCTGAAAGTTGGTCGTACGCTTGTTTAGCGAGCCTTCTGGCACGGACATCGTTAGCCGCGCGCCTCGCCGCCACTTCGCCCGGCGTTCGCTGCTTTTCATCAAGGAGCCCGCGCGACGTTTCCGAGACGCGGGGATTTTAAGCCGATTCTAGCGGTCTTGTCACGAAGAAATAATATATTCATAACATCGATGTCTCGGAGCCCAATTTCGCTGTAGCTGTCACATTTCGCCTCATATCATCGCAGATGGTCCTTGCGAGTGCGAGGCGATCTGGCGTAACGTATGGCCCGTCGAACAGTGCATCACATAAAGCCGAGGGTTTATGCAGCAACGCATCAGTCTCGAATGGTGGCGCGATGCTCGCGGCTATCACCTCGAAGAGGTGGCGCTTAACGAAGAAGCTATGAACACATCGCCGCTGCCGATCGCCGCGCGCGTGAGTGAGCGCCAATTCCTTCTAGAAATACTCGTGCCCCGCGAACAGTCCGCTACACCATCCGCGTCACAACCCGGGCGGGAACCGATTATATCTCTTCCCGAGGGCTGGTGGGTTAACCAACCCTTCGTAAAACCGCAACGGATTCTCCGTGCTGGCGGCAGCCTGATCCCGTACAGACCGGTCGAAATGCTCGATCAGATTTTCAATGCGTACATCAATACTGAGCCGACCCCTGAGGGTCTTCTGGGTTTTATCAATCGCTTTGGTCCCTTGACCCGACGTGGCCTCGACGAGAACTTCGGAGAGCCGCTGGACTTTGCGATCAACAATCTAAAATGCACGATCTCTCTTATCGAGGCCTTCGGCCAGACTGATAAAGCCGATCAGAGACGCGCCCTAGCGAAATTACTCGGCGCAGCCGGCATCGAATTGTACGGCATCGAGGTCCGGGTCCTGTTTGATGAGCAGACCCAGACATTGCGGACCGAGCAGGTGGCTAAAGACCTGACGGCGGCGCTGTGGCTGCGGCTATTGGAGGTGCAGGCGAGTGATATCGTAATGCGGAAGTGCGGCCACTGCGGCGCCTGGTTCACTGCCGGACTGGGAACCGGTCGGCATCTCAATGCACGGTTCTGCACCGATGAACATCGCGTCGCGTTCAACAGTCTAAAGCGCACCCCCAAGGCTATAGCTGCCTAGCCTCGGAGCCGGCGTGACGAATCCCCCCACGCTCCCGCCGATTCCATGACCGGCCTCCCCGCCAACATCCCGAAGCGCGGCTTATCGCTCGCCGAGGCAGCGGAATATTGCGGCGTCTCGCCTCCCACGCTGACCCGCCACGGCCCGCCGCCGATCAAGATAGGCGACCGCTCCGTTTATGACCGACGTGCGTTAAACCGCTGGCTCGATCGACTCGCCGGGCTTTTGCCAGATGATCCGATAGCCGGCGATCCCGAGAACTCGCTCCTACGAGCCATACATGCACGTAAAGCTTCGTTACGTAACTAAGCGCACCGACCGCCAGGGCGGGGTTCGGTGGTACTGGCAGCGCCGCGGCCACAAGCTGACGCGCCTGCCCGACAATCCGATCGAACGCATGGCGATGGCGGAGCAGCTGAACGCCGCGGCGGATCGAAGCACTCCAGAAGAACTGCAGCGCGGCAGCATCGGATGGACTATCCAGAAATATCGCGAGAGCGATGACTTCCGCGCGCTCGCGCCCGGCACGGTTAAATATTACAAGCGATTTTTGAGAGACATCGAGGCGCTCGGCCCTGCCCTGCCCTTCTCATCGTTCACGCGCCGTGCCGTAGTCGATTTTATCGAGAGCTACGGCAAGACATTTCAGCGCCGCCAGGCGGCTGCGGTGCTCAAGGCTTGTTTCGGGGTCGCCCGATATCACGGGATTGTTGCCGTCGATGAGGCCACCGGGCTCCGCCTTAAAACGACCCGGGCTCGCGATCGGATCTGGGCGGATGACGAGATCGCGCGATGGATCGAGGCGGCGAGTGTCGAAGACCCGCATATGACGACGGCCTTTTTGCTGCTGAAATTCACCGCGCAGCGTCCGGCGGACGTCCTGCGGATGACTTGGCCGCAATATTCGGGCGCGGCGATTCGGCTGCGGCAACAGAAGACCGGCGCTCTCCTCGATGTTCCGGTCCATCCTGAGCTGCGCAACCATCTCGACGGCCTCGGGCATTCGCCGTCGAGCCTGACCATAGTCTCCTATCGCGGCCGGTCGGTGAAATACCTCCGCTTCAATGAACGCTTCCGCCGGATCGCGGAACGAGCGAGAGTTGGTGCGCAGGCTCGGGATCTTCGCCGCACCGCACTGCTCCGGATGGCGGAAGCCGGAGCCACCGTGCCTCAGATCGCCTCCGTCAGCGGCCACTCGATCGAGGCGACGCAGCGAATCCTCGAAACCTACCTACCGCGGAATCGAGACCTCGCCGAGGTCGCGATCACGCGTCTCGCGGAGTACAAACGAGGGCCAAAGTCTAACGCGTTAGACAAAAATGTCCCGTAAGACATTGACAAATAAGGGCACTGTAGTACCAGATGTACTACTCGGTTTAGCCCTGCTCAGACCCGCGGGAAGCCGGAGAGGTTCAATGCGGGCATGATAACCTTTTGCGGATCCCAACCTATCGCGTCTTTATCGGCGTGTAACGAGAGCGCACAGGGGTCATACCCTGCCGGTGCGGCCGTGAAACGGGTCGGGGCCCGGATCGCGCCCGGCGGCGACCTCGGCCAGTCGGGCAAGGTAATGGGCCCAGCCTTCCGCATGGCCGGCGCATTGCTCGGCATTGGGCAGGCCGGTGTGGGTCAGCCGCAGCAGCGTCCCGTCCGGCTGCTCGACCAGGTCGATCTCGACCAGGCTCGACCCCGGCGGCACCACCTCGTTGCCGTCCCAGCCGAAGCTGTAGGCCAGGCGGTGCACCGGCACCACCTCGCGGAACGAGCCGCGCGCAAAACGAGCGCCGGTGACGTTGACGAGATAGAGTCCGCCGGGCTGCGGCTCGACCTGCGCCTCCGTTCCCATCCAGCGTAGGATCCTCTCCGGATCGGTCAGGAGCGCGAACACCGCGGCAGGCGGCGCCGGGATGTGCTGCTCGCGGCGGACGATGAGGGACTCTTGCATCGGTCTTCCCCACGGTTGCGATGACTGCCCCGCCTGCGGCGGACGGTTAACGGGCGCCGGGGTCGGGCTGTCCTGAGGCGGTAAATTATCAGCGGATCCGTTGATAGTCAACTTCTACGTTGACCATTGAGGTCTGGCCGGTAGGATAGATCGGCGGAGCCATTTGCGCCATCGCCGTGGCACGGATGACAGGCCGGGGCCGTGGCGGCATGATCGCGGCATGGATTTGCCCGCGTCCCTCGCTTGGCTGGTGGACGAGGCCGGCACCTCGCCCGCCCCCGACCGGTTCTTGGCCGAGCTCGGGGGGCGGCTGATGGCCGACGGCCTCCCGCTGGCCGGCGGCGCCCTGACGCTTGCGGTGCCGCACCCGATCATCGCCCGCCGCACCTGGCTGTGGCGGGCGCAGACCGGGGCCGTGATCGAAGCGCTGGGCTTCGCCGGCGGTCCGCTCGGCCAAGCCGGGCGCGATTGGCTGGCCGAGCTTGGCCCGGTAAAGGAAGACACGATCGGCACTGGGCCGGACAGTCCGGTACTGGGTTGGGCCGGGGCCCGGCCGTTCAGCCCCGCCGAGGCCGGCCGGCTGCGCCAGGCCGCACGCTTCGCCGCCGCACCCTTAGCCGCCTTGGCCGCGGGGGCGGCGCTGGCAGCGCTGCTCGAGGCTTATCTCGGCCGGCGCAGTGCCGCCCGGGTGAAGGCCGGTGCGGTGCGCCGCGGCGCCGGGGAGACAATCCGCGCCGCGCTGCTCTCTGCCGATTTGCGCGACTTCACCGCGCTCTCCGAGGCGACCGAGCCCGCGGCGGTGATCGCCGCCCTCGACGCTTGGTTCGACCGCATCGCCGGGGCGGTGCACGCTTTCGGAGGCGAGGTGCTGAAGTTTATCGGCGACGGCGTACTGGCGATCTTCCCGGTCACCGGCGTACCGGCCGAAGCCTGCGAGGCGGCGCTACGCGCGGTCGCCGCCGCCCGCGCCGGCATGACCCATCTCGATGCGGCGCGGCAGGCGCAAGGGCTGCCGCCGCTGCCCTTTGGTGCAGCGCTGCATCTGGGCGAGATATTGTGGGGCAATATCGGCGCGGCCGACCGGCTCGACTTCACCGCCATCGGCCCCGCCGTCAACCTAGTCAGCCGGCTGGAGGGGCTGTGCCGGCCGCTCGGCCGGTCGGTGCTGATCTCGGGCGCGGTCGCCGCCGAGACAACGACGCCGCTGGTGCCGCTGGGCGAGCATGTGCTGCGCGGCATCGCCGCACCCTGCGCCGTCTTCACCCTGCCCGATGCCTGAGCGGCGGCGGCCGAAGGATGCTTGCCTTGACTCGTCGGTCGCCTGGTTACACCCCGATGGTCTCGTCGGTCGCCTGGTTCAAGTGGTCACCTTGGGTGAGGGTTCCGCTCTGATGCCGGGCGGCTTTTCGCCGGGACGGAAATCGAGCGAGACGCCGTTCATGCAATAGCGCTGCCCGGTCGGGGCCGGTCCGTCATCGAAGACATGACCCAGATGGCCGCCGCAACGGCTGCAATGGACTTCGGTCCGGGTCATCAAAAAACTCCGGTCGGTCTCGGTTTCGACCGCGCCATCCAGCGGCGCCCAGAAGCTCGGCCATCCGGTACCGCTGTTGAACTTCGTGTCCGAGGCAAAGAGCGGCTCGCCGCACCCGGCGCAACAGTAGACGCCGCTGCCGTACTGCTTGTCGAGCGGGCTCGATCCGGCGCGTTCGGTGCCGTGTTCCCGCAAGACGCGAAATTGAGCGGGCGGCAGCTTGGCGCGCCACTCCTCCTCGCTCAGCGTCAGCGGAAATGACTTTGCTGCGGAATGTTGTCCTCGGCCACCGAATCGGCCGAAAAGACCCTCTGCCATGCCCTGCTTACTCCGACTCGAGAGAGCGAACTAAGCTCAGTGTATCCGCTCACCGTCGCCGGGAACAGGGCGCAACAATTCCGCCGTGGAACGCGCTATCCAGCACCAGACGACGCAAGTGAGCTCGTCATCGCCGCTGCGCAGCCGCTGCGCCTCGCGTTGCGCAATTTCAGCAGCAGCAGCGCCGTGCCGCCGGACGAGGAGCAGCGCCGCTTCCCAGATCTTGCGCTCGTTGGTCATCATCGTCGGAGCCATCATAAGCGTAAATCGTCCAAGAGCGCGAGAGTTCCGGAGAACAGTGCCAGATGATGGGCGGCGCGTCAGAGCTCCGTCCAATATCTAGTAGTCACGGGCTTAAAATACACCTAATCCTGCTTGCACCAAGGCTCACCCTCTCTATATTCGCGCCATGCCCGATCTGTTCGATACGCCGCACTCGAAAACTGTCGACAGCTATTCGGCAAAGGACATCGAAGTCCTCGAAGGGCTGGAGCCGGTCCGCCGTCGCCCCGGAATGTATGTCGGCGGCGCCGACGAGCGCGGGCTCCACCACCTCGCCTCCGAAGTCCTCGACAACGCTATGGACGAGGCGGTTGCTGGCCATGCCACCCGCATCGAGATCGAGCTCGGCGCCGGCAACTGGATCACCGTGCGAGACAATGGTCGCGGGATCCCGGTCGATCGACATCCTCGTTTCCCCGACAAATCCGCCCTCGAAGTCATCCTGACAACGCTGCACTCCGGCGGCAAATTCGGCGGCGAGGCCTACCATACTTCGGGGGGTCTGCATGGTGTCGGTGTCTCGGTGGTCAACGCGCTCTCCGACGAACTCGAGGTCGAGATCGCGCGTGACCGCCGGCTATGGAGCCAGAGCTACTGCCGCGGAACACCGCAAACAGCGGTGTTGGACCGCGGCCCGGTGCAGAATCGGCGCGGCACGACGGTACGCTTCCACCCCGATCCCGAGATCTTCGGCGATCTCGGCTTCCGTCCGCTGACGCTGTACCGGATGGCGCGATCCAAGGCCTATCTGTTCCGTGGCCTCGAAATCCGCTGGAGCTGTGATCCTTCGGTGCCACGCCCCGACGGGGTTCCAATTGAAGCTAGGCTTCACTTCCCGGGCGGCCTCAGCGATTTCCTTGCAGCGGGGCTCGATGGTCACGCCATGCTGACGCCGCGTCCTTTTGTCGGGCGGACGGAGTTTCCCGAAGGGGGCAGCGTCGAATGGGCGGTCGCGTGGCCCGAGGACGAGGAGGAAGGGTTCAGCCATTCCTATTGCAATACCATCCCGACCCCCGAAGGTGGGACCCACGAGGCCGGACTGCGCAGCGCGCTGGTACGAGCCGCCAAGGGATATGGCGAGCTGGTCGGCAATCGCCGCCTTGCCCAGGCCACGGCCGAAGACGTCACCGCTGGCGCGGCGATGCTGCTGTCGCTGTTCATCCGCGATCCGCAGTTCCAGGGCCAGACCAAGGAGCGGCTGGCCTCCTCCGAGGCAACCAAGCTCGTCGAAAGCGCTGTCAAGGACCATTTCGACCATTGGCTGAGCGCCGACCCGGCGGCCGCGCGGGTGCTCCTCGACCGCATCGCCGAGCGTGCCGAAGATCGGCAGCGGCGCCGGCAACAGCGCGAGCTCGCACGCAAGAGCGCGACCCGCAAGCTGCGGCTTCCGGGTAAGCTCGCGGACTGCACGCGCGAGGGCGCCGCCGGAACCGAGATCTTTCTCGTCGAGGGCGACAGCGCGGGCGGCTCGGCAAAGCAGGCGCGCGACCGCGAGACGCAGGCGATCCTGCCGCTGCGCGGCAAGATCCTCAACGTGGCGAGCGCGTCAGCCGACAAGATGCGCGCGAACCAGGAATTGTCGGATATCATTCTCGCGCTCGGCGTCGGCTCGAGTTCGCATTACCGCGAGGAGGCATTACGCTACGAGCGCGTCGTCATCATGACCGACGCCGATGTCGACGGCGCCCACATCGCTTCGCTGCTGATGACGTTCTTCTTTCGTGAGATGCCAAAGCTGGTCGAAAACGGGCATCTGTTTCTCGCACTTCCGCCGCTCTACCGCCTGACGCAAGGCGATATCACGCATTACGCCCGAGACGATGAGCATCGCGAAGAATTGCTGCGCACGGCGTTCAACGGCCGCGGCAAGGTCGAGGTCAGCCGGTTCAAGGGGCTCGGCGAAATGCCGGCGCGCTACCTCAAGGCGACGACGATGGACCCGGCGCAGCGCACTTTGTTGCGGGTGACCTTGCCGCAGAAGCCCGACCCTGCCGCTATCGAGCTGCCCGCCGAAGAGTTCGAACGCACAAAGGCGCTGGTCGAGACGCTGATGGGCCGGCGCCCCGAGCTGCGCTTCGAATACATCCAGAAAAACGCCCGTTTCGCCCGCGACCTCGACGTATAAAGGCAGTAAAGACCACTTGCGTGGGCCAGCGCCGTCCCTTAACTAAGACAAGTCGACCCGTTTGGGTTCGGCTTGCCCGGCGCGTTCCTCTGCGATCGTTCGACCGTGTTCTCCGAGCCAACCGATGTCCGATACGCTACGCGTGCGCGGAGCGTCCTGAATTGCTACTTGGAGTTACTGCTAATGGCGACCGGTACGGTCAAATGGTTCAATGCGCAAAAGGGCTACGGGTTCATCCAGCCCGAAACCGGCGGCGCTGACGTGTTTGTTCACATCTCTGCGGTCGAGCGTGCTGGGATGGACAATCTGAGGGAGGGTCAAAAGCTCAGTTACGAGCTCGAGCAGGGCCAGCGCGGACGGGTCTCTGCGGTGAATTTGCGCCCGGTCTGAGGCAGAGCTAAGGCCTATGCGGGGGCGCCTCATTCTGGCTGAATGGGGCGCCCTCGCCACTTCAACCAGGAGATCTCTTTGGCAAAGGAAGACCTGATAGAATTTGAAGGTACCGTACTCGAACTCCTTCCCGATGCGCGCTTTCGGGTCAAACTCGACAACGGTCACGAAACCCTCGCTTATTCATCCGGCAGAATGAAGAAAAATCGCATCCGGATACTGGCCGGCGATCGCGTCACTGTCGAAATGACCCCTTATGACCTGACAAAAGGACGGATCAATTTCCGTCACAAGGACGAGCGCGCGGCTCCGCCAATGACGCCGCGGCCTCAATACCGGCGGCGATGATTCGAAGCGAGCCTGATCTGCCTCGTGTCGCAGCATACCTCCCGTACCAAAAAAGTTTGACATTCTCCGCGTCAAACCCATTTTGATGAACAGGTAAAAAAACACCGCAATTGTTACAATAAGGCTACAAAATCTCGATGGGTTTTTCTGAACTTGATCTTTCGCCTGAAGTTCTTCAGGCGGTCTCTGACGCAGGCTACACAAAGCCGACCCCGATCCAGCAACAAGCCATCCCCCACGTCAAGCGTGGCCGGGATGTTTTGGGTTGTGCCCAAACCGGAACCGGCAAGACAGCGAGCTTCGTGCTGCCGATGATCGACATGCTGGCGGCCGGTCGCGCCCGCGTGCGCATGCCGCGTTCGCTGATCCTCGAACCGACGCGAGAGCTTGCGACCCAGGTTGCAACTTCGTTCGAAACCTACGGCAAGCATCATCGGTTGACGATGGCGCTGCTGATCGGCGGCGAAGGGTTTATCGATCAGGAACGCAAGCTCGATCGCGGCGTCGACGTGTTGGTCGCGACACCCGGTAGGCTCCTTGACCTCCATGGACGCGGCAAGGTTCTGCTATCGGACACCCGCATCCTGGTCATCGACGAAGCCGACCGGATGCTCGACATGGGGTTTATCCCGGATGTCGAACGGATTGTCGGCCTGTTGCCGGAGGCCCGCCAGACGCTGTTCTTTTCGGCGACTATGCCGGCTGACATTCGCAAGCTCGCCGACGCTTTCCTCCGCGACCCGGTCGAGATCGCGGTAACCCCGCCGGCATCACCGGCGGCGACCGTGGTCCAGTCGCTCGTCGTCGTACCTGTCGCCGAAAAGCGCGAAGCGCTGCGGCGGCTGATTCGCTCTGAAGATGTCAAGAACGCGTTGATATTCTGCAACCGCAAGCGCGATGTCGACACGCTGTGCCGATCGCTGAGCCGGCATGGCTTTGACGCCGCAGCGCTGCACGGCGACATGCCGCAGCCGAAGCGAACAGAGACCTTGGAGCGCTTCAGAAACGGCGAAATCCGGCTTCTCGTCGCCAGCGACGTCGCCGCCCGCGGCCTGGACATCAAAGGTATGAGCCACGTCTATTGTTTCGACGTGCCGCTCCATGCCGAAGACTACATCCACCGTATCGGCCGCACTGGCCGCGCCGGTCTCGGGGGCCGGTCTGTCATGTTGGCAACACCCGAAGAGGGCGATGTCGTCGCCGCCATCATCAAGCTCATCGGGAAGGAAATTCCGCCCGTCGCGATCGACGGGATCGAACCCGCGGAGCTCGAATACGGAAACTACAGGAAACGGCGTGCCCGCCAGCCTGCTCGATCTCGCTTGCCGACTCCCAGCCGTGACACCACAATGCGGCCCAAATCGAATGAGCATCATTTGGCGCATCGGAGTGACGAACCGCGCCGTACCAAGGCGTCTCAGCAAAATGGGCACGACACGGTCGGCTCTAACATCACCCCGTTTCCGCAGCCGGCACGGCTTCGGCGCTCCGCCCCTGTACAGCACAAGCCGGAAAAAGATCGGCCAGTTGTCGGGTTTGGGGATGATCTGCCGGCGTTTCTTGCCCGGCCTCCGAAAATTGTTGCCAGGCCTTGAAACCTTGCCCGAGAGGGAGATGAGCGCGGAGAAGACGGGTTGGGTGCGCGCGGCGAGCCGCCGCGATGTGACCGAAGGCGAGGTGCTCGGCGTCGAGGTTGCCGGTCATTTGATCGCGCTCTACGACGTCGACGGAGCCATTTTCGCAACCGACAATATTTGCACGCACGCGTACGCCCGCCTATCAGACGGATGGCTCGACGGCGACGCGATCGAGTGCCCACTCCACGCCGCGCGCTTTGATGTCCGTACCGGAAAGGTGCTCGACCCGCCGGCGATCGAAGATCTGAAAACCTACCCCGTCCGCGTCGTCGACGGCGAAATCGAGATCAAACTCCACTGAGCACCTGCGAAGGCCAGATCGGTGACGCGGGTATCTTGCCCGCATGCGGGCGGGACCCCCGCGATCGGCTTCCACCGTGCGCAAAGACCTCGTTTGGGCGCAAAGGTGGGAGCGTATTGCGATAGCCTGATCCGTTGCGCTCGCGGAGCGATCATTGTCGGCACCACTTGCGGTCCGGAACCCGGCCAAGCTCCTTGGCCTCGGGGTTAGCAGACGATCGTCTTAGGTGCCGACATGAACGATAATGCATGAATCCCCGTTGAGAGGATGTTCTTGCGTGCGATAGGATCGCATTAAAATTCCGATGATTACTTTCGATATCGAGCCTGCGCGCTATCGCCACTGGCGGCTATCTTGGGATGGGCCGATCGCCATACTGACGCTCGATGTCGCGGAAGAAGGCGGGCTTTCTCCGGGCTACCGGCTGAAGCTCAACTCCTACGACCTCGGGGTCGATATCGAGCTACACGATGCGCTGAACCGCATCCGATTCGAGCATCCGGAAGTGCGCGTCGTGATCCTGACGAGCGGCAGAGAGCGCGTGTTCTGCTCCGGCGCCAACATCTACATGCTGGGCCAGGCGAGCCATGCAGAGAAAGTCAATTTCTGCAAATTCACCAACGAGACGCGCAACAGCATCGAGGATTCGAGCGCCCATTCGGAGCTCAAATTCATCGCGGCGGTCAACGGCGCCTGCGCCGGTGGCGGCTACGAGCTGGCTCTCGCCTGCGACGAGATCGTTATGGTCGACGACCGGTCGAGCACGGTCAGCCTGCCGGAAGTCCCGCTGCTCGGCGTGCTGCCCGGTACCGGTGGGCTGACCCGGCTCATCGACAAGCGCAAGGTCCGGCGCGATCTCGCCGATGTGTTCTGCACGACCGCCGAAGGTATACGCGCCGATCGGGCGCAGTCCTGGGGGCTCGTCGACCATATTGCGCCGCCGGCGCGGTTCCGGGAGTTCGTCGCCGAGCGCGCCCGTGCTCTCGCCCAAGGAAGCGATCGCCCCGCCGACGCGCAGGGCGTCCCGCTGCCGCCGCTCGAACCGCACATCGATGAGCATGGCTATGACTATCGTTGGGTTCACGTCGGGCTGACGCCAGCGGAGCGCACGGCGACCCTGATGGTGACCGGACCCGGGCGCGAGATGGTCCCGTCCGACCTGACCGGGATCCTCGAAGCGGGCGCACAGTGGTGGCCGCTGGCGGTGACGCGCGAATTGGACGACGCGCTATTGCTGCTGCGCGCCAACCATCACGAGATCGGCACATGGGTGCTGAAGACCTCGGGCGACCCCGCCGGGGTGCTGGCCTGCGACGCGACGATGGCAGCGCATCGCGACAACTGGTTTGTGCGCGAGACGATCGGCTTGTTGCGCCGCACCCTGCAACGGCTCGATGTCTCGTCGCGCAGCCTGTTCGCGGTCATCGGCGAGGGCTCGTGCTTTGTCGGCTCGCTGTTCGAGCTGGCGCTCGCCGCCGACCGCAGCTACATGCTGGCCGAGGGGCCCGGCATCGCCCTTTCCGCGCTCAATTTCCGAGATCTCGCGATGGTCAGCGGCCGTACCCGGCTCGCCTCCCGCTTTAACGACGAGACGTCTGCCGTCGAACTCGAACGGCATGCCGGGACACCGCTCGACGCTGCCGCAGCACTCGATCTCGGTCTGGTCACCTTTGCCCCGGACGAGCTCGACTGGAAGGACGAAATCCGGCTGGCGCTCGAAGAGCGCGCGAGCCTCTCACCCGATGCGCTCTCGGGGATGGAGGCGAATTTGCGCTTCGCCGGCAGCGAGACCGTCGCGACCAAGATCTTCGGCCGGCTGTCGGCGTGGCAGAATTGGATCTTTTCGCGGCCGAACGCGGTCGGCGAGAATGGCGCCTTGAAGCGCTACGGCAGCGGCGGCAGACCACGTTTCGACCGCGAACGAGTATAGAAATCGGAGACCCAGCATGGCGCTCGACTATCGCGAGCGGATCCCGAACAATGTCGGCCTCGGCGACAACCGCGCGTTGCAGCGCGCGCTCGAGCATTGGCAGCCACACTTTCTCGACTGGTGGAAGGAGATGGGGCCGGCGGTGTTCGCCGGTGCGGATGTCTATCTGCGCACCGCCACCGCGGTCGACGAGCAGGGCTGGGCGAGCTACGGCATGGTCAAGATGCCGGAATACCGCTGGGGCATCTTTCTTGCCGACCCGGTGCCCGATCGCCGCATCGGTTTTGGCGACGCCCTGGGGGAGCCGGTATGGCAACAGGTCCCTGGCGAGCACCGCTCGGCATTGCGCCGGCTGATCGTGACCCAGGGCGACACCGAGCCCGCCTCGGTCGAGCAGCAACGCCGGCTCGGCGAGACCTGCCCATCGCTCTATGATCTGCGCAACCTGTTCCAGGTCAATGTCGAGGAAGGCCGCCATCTGTGGGCGATGGTTTACCTGTTGCACGGCTATTTCGGCCGTGACGGGCGTGAGGAAGCCGAAGAACTGTTGGCGCGGCATTCGGGCGATCCCGACAAGCCGCGCATCCTGGGCACCTTCAACCAGCCGATCGCCGATTGGCTCAGCTTTTTCATGTTCACCTATTTCACCGACCGCGACGGCCGCTTTCAGCTGAAAAGCCTCGCCGAGAGCGCGTTCGACCCGCTGTCGCGGACCTGCCGGTTCATGCTGACCGAGGAAGCCTTCCACATGTTCGTCGGCGGGAGCGGCATCACCCGGGTCGTCAAGCGCACCATCGAAATCATGAAGGCGCTCGGCGGCGACGATCCCGCAGCGGTGCGCAATGCCGGGGCGATCGATCTGCCGACCCTGCAGCGTTACATCAATTTCTGGTTCAGCTCGTCGCTCGATCTCTTCGGCGCCGAGATCTCGTCCAACGCCGCGAGCTATTTTGCCACCGGCCTCAAGGGCCGGCCCGACGAGACGCGGTTCGCCGACCATCTGGCGACTGACCAGACCTTGCGGATCGAGGCGCCCGACGGGCAGGGCGGGGTGACGGCCGAGGACGTGGCGATGCGCAGTGCCATGAACGAGGTGACGCGCGCCGCCTATGTCCGCGATTGCGATGTCGGGGTGCAGCGCTGGAACCGGCTTCTCACGGAAGCTGGTAATGATTTCCGGTTCCGGCTACCGAGCATTCGCTTCCACCGCGCGATCGGTGTTTGGGCGGGGGTGGCGACCGACCCCGAGGGGCACCCGATCACCGATCAGGAATTTCGCCGGCGCGAGCGCGATTGGCTTCCGTCGGCCGAGGACCGCGATTTTGTCGGCGGCCTGATGCGGCGCGTCACCGAGCCGGGCAAGGTCGCACGCTGGATCGCGCCGCCCGAGATCGGCATCAACAACACACCGCTGGACTACGAATACGTCCGCCTCAACTGAACCTCTCCTGTGCCGACATCATAAGATGTTGTAGCGAGACTGTCATGAAACTCAATTAGTGGTAAGCTGATTGAGCTTCTGGAGTCGCGGCAATGGAGGGGCTGATGGGAAAGCGTTCGTCGCACGCTGCTTTGGCGATCCGCCTTGCCGAAATCGCCGACTTGGGCTCCGAGACGGAGCGCGAGCAAAGCTATCGGCGCAAGGTGCGCCCGCAAGGCGACGGGCAGCAGCGCTTGGTAGCGGCAATCGAGCGCCACAATCTGACGATCGCTCTGGGCCCCGCCGGCACCGGCAAGACCTATCTCGCCGTCAGTGCTGCGGTGGCGGCTCTCGAAGCCCGTAGGGTCGGACGCATCGTTCTGACACGCCCCGCGATCGAAGCCGGGGAGAGGCTCGGCTACCTTCCCGGCGATATTGGCGATAAGCTTGCGCCGTATCTGCGGCCGTTGAATGATGCGCTGAACGAGCGCCTCGGCGCCCGGCGGGTCAACCAGCTGACCGCCGAGGCAGCGATCGAGATCGCGCCGATCGCCTTCATGCGCGGGCGCACCTTGAACAATGCCTTTATCGTCATCGACGAAGCGCAGAATTGCACTTACGGTCAGATTAAGATGCTGCTGACACGGCTCGGCTGGCATTCAACGATGGTGGTAACCGGCGACCCCGATCAGAGCGATTTGCTCGAAGGCCTTTCCGGGCTGGCCGAAATCGCCCGCCGGCTCGAGCCGATATCGGGAATAGCGGTGATCCGGCTTGGTGATAGGGACATCGTCCGCCATCCGCTGGTCGGCGACATGTTGACGGTGTTGTGAGGTCCGACCACCGCCCCACAGACGAGAGTTGACGCCAGGCGCGGCAGGGCGGCTTATTGCCAGTCGCGACCGGTTGACGCCTAAAGGAGACACGATATGCCTTCGCAGCCGTTCCACGGAGTGCTCGTCCCGGTTTTGACCCCCTTCACGCCAAGCGGCGACCCTGATCTCGGGCGTTTCGTCGCGTTCTGCCGGTGGCTGCTCGACCAGGGTGCCGGCGGGTTATCGGTATTCGGCACAACAAGCGAAGCCAACTCGATGTCAAGCCCCGAACGGATGGCGCTGCTCGATGGACTGATCGAGGCAGGAATTCCGCCTGGGAAGCTGATGCCCGGAACCGGCGCCTGTTCGATCACAGAGGCTGCAACGCTCGTACGGCATGCCGTTGGCCGTGGATGCGGCGGCGTGCTGCTGCTGCCGCCCTTCTATTACAAAGGCGTCAGCGACGACGGCATCTTCGCGTTTGTCTCCGGAGTGATCGATAAGGTCGCATCCTCCGCCCTCAGGATCTATCTCTACCACATCCCGCCGGTCGCCCAGGTCGGCTATTCGCTCGATCTCGTCGCTCGCCTGATCAAGGCCTATCCTGAGACGGTGGTCGGGTTGAAGGACTCGTCCGGCGACTGGAACAATACGGCGGCGCTGCTTGAGCGCTGTCCGGGTTTCGCGGTATTCCCGGGATCCGAGGTCTTTCTCCTCGACGCGCTGCGCAAAGGCGGCGCCGGCTGCATCACCGCTTCGGGTAACGTCAACGTGCCGGGCATCCGCAAAGCCTATGAGAACTGGCGGGGACCGCAGGCCGAGACATTGCAGGCGGAGATCACGACGTTGCGCAAGGCGCTACAGGCCTACCCGATGATCCCGGCGCTCAAACGCATCGTCGCGCATTTCCACAAGGATCCGGACTGGGCAAGGGTGCGTCCGCCGCTGGTTGCACTGGATCAGGCGCAGTCGGCTGCGCTGATTGCCGAGCTCGCGATCCTCGGTTTCACACTGGGCGAGCGGCCCCGCTCGATGGCGGCTTGAGCCATGGCCGCAACCGAGCGACAGGCGTTTTACGACCGGATCGCACCGGCAAATCTCGCGCCGCTCTGGGAGAAGCTGCATGCTCTCGTCACTCCCGAGCCGACCACGCAATGCCTGCCGGCGCTGTGGCGTTATGAAGAAATCCGCGCTCACCTGATGGAGGCGGGCGGGTTAATTACTGCTCATGAGGCCCAGCGCCGCGTCTTGATCCTGGAAAACCCGGGATTGACGGGGCAGGCCACGATCACCGGCTCGCTGTTTGCCGGGCTGCAATTGATTCTGCCGGGCGAGGTGGCGCCGGCCCATCGTCATACGCAGTCGGCGTTGCGCTTCATCATCGAGGGCCATGGCGCCTACACCGCCGTCGACGGCGAGCGCACTTCGATGCAGCCGGGCGATTTTGTCATCACCCCTTCGTGGACTTGGCACGATCACGGTAACGAAACGGCGGAGCCGATGGTTTGGCTCGACGGGCTTGACATCCAGATCGTCAAGCTGCTGAGCGCGAGCTTCGCCGAGCAGGCCTCGGCGGAGGTACAGGCAGTAACGCGGCCCGAAGGCGATAGCGCCGCGCGGTTCAGCCACAACCTGCTGCCCATCGACTGGCAGCCCGAGGTAAAGACCTCGCCGGTTTTCAACTACCCGTACGCGCGGACCCGGGAGGGGCTCGAGACGTTGCGCCGGAACGACGATCCCGATCCCTATCACGGTCACAAGATGCGCTTCATCAACCCGGCGAGCGGTGACTACGCGATGCCGACGATCGGCACGTTCATTCAGCTGCTGCCGAAGGGCTTCTCGACCCGCCCCTACCGCTCGACCGACGGCACGGTCTATGTCGCGGTCGAAGGGAGCGGCGAAACCAGGATCGGCGAGCAGGTCTTGCGCTGGCAGCCGCGCGACATCTTTGTCACGCCGAGCTGGATGCCGGTAAGCCATCAGGCCGAGGACGAGGCGGTGCTGTTCAGTTACTCGGATCGGCCGGTACAGGAGAAGTTGGGGCTCTGGCGCGAGCAGCGCGGCAACGCCTGACTTGAGCCGGGTACCCGACAACGGGTGTTCCGGAGGGCCGCCGATGACCGACAGAACAAACCGGGACGCACTCGGGCTCGAGGGAAAGGTAGCGATCGTCACCGGAGGCGGCGCAGCCGATGACGGGATCGGCAATGGCCGTGCGGCGGCGATCCTGCTCGCCCGCGCCGGTGCGAAGGTCTTCGTCGTCGATCTCGATCGCGCGCGGGCCGAACGGACCGTGGCGATGATCGCGCAGGAAGGCGGCACCGCCACCGCCTTTGTCGCCGATGTTACCGATGAGCAGCAAGCGAGCGCGATGGTCGGTGCGGTGATCGCGCAATTCGGGCGGCTTGATTGTCTCGACAACAATGTCGGCATCAGCGGTCCCGGCAGCGTCACCGAGGTCGCCCTGGAGCAATGGCGGCAGGTCATGCGGGTCAATGTCGAGAGCATGTTCATTGCCTCGCGCCATGCGATCCCGGCGATGAAGGAGACGGCGGGCGGCGGCGCCATCGTTAATGTCTCGTCGATATCCGCCTTGCGGCCGCGTGGCCTCACCCCCTATTCGACCTCGAAGGGTGCAGTTATCGCGCTCACAAGGGCGATGGCCGTCGACCACGGGCCAGACGGCATCCGGGTCAATTGCGTTGCACCGGGTCCGGTTTATACGCCGATGGTATATTCGCGGCAGATGAGCGTGGCGGCGCGCGAGGCGCGGCGTAAGGCCTCCGTGCTCGGGATCGAGGGCACCGGGTGGGATATCGGCTATGCCGTCCGCTTTCTGTTGTCGGCCGAGGCGCGCTACATTACCGGTCAGACAGTGGTCGTCGACGGCGGGGCGACCCTCGTGGGTCCTGCCAGATCACCCGATTGAGATGCGCGGGGAGGAGACTAGAAAATGGCGCGCCTGCCTTATCTCGACCGGTCCGATTTGTTGCCGGAGCACCAAGACCTTCTGGCCCGAAACCTCAACCTCTACCGGGTGCTCGCGCATAGCCCGCGCGCCGCGCGTGCCCTCAACACTCTGGCACGCTACATCCGTGACGGCAGCCGCCTCGACCCGCGATTGCGCGAGCTGGCTATCCTTCAGGTCAGCTACCTGACGCGTTCGGCGTGGGGATTTTCACACCATGTCAGGATCGGCCGCGAGGTGCATCTCACCGACGATGAAATCCGTGCCGTCGCCGACGAGACCGCGGGCCGCGCCACCAGCTTCGACCCCCTCGCGAAGGCGGTGCTCCGCGCGGCGCGTGAGATGACGACGGAGTTGTCCCCGTCCGAGGAGACTTTTGCCGAACTCCGCCGAGAGCTGGACAACGAGCGGCTCACCGACCTTATGGTCACAATCTCTTTCTATAATGGCCTAGTACGCCTGCTCGAGGCGATGCAAGTCGACGTTGAGGACGACTATCTCGCGTACTTGGACGAGTTCCCGCTGCCGAAGCGCTGAAGCGGCGGACCTTATCTGCTCGCCAGCGCTCGTGCTAGCTGGCTCACCGCCTCCTGATGCTTCTCGTTTCTGATCTCGGCGAAGTTTCGCGCGATCTCGAGCAGCATCCGCTGATGCGGCGTGATTTGTCGCGGCCCTTCTTCGCCGACACCTTCGTAAAAATAAGTAATCGGCGCGCTCAAGGCCCGAGCGATTTCGAACAACCTTCCGGCGGATACACGATTGATACCGCGCTCATACTTATGAGCTTGCTGATAGGTCACGCCGATCATTTCGGCGAGTTGCTGCTGGGTCAGGCCCAGCATGATGCGCCGTTCGCGTATCCGGCTTCCCACATGATCGTCGATTGCAGCGGTCGAACGCCCTCTCTTCGGCTTAGCCATGCTCCTCACCCGTACAAATTTGCCAGCGACGTGCTGATCGAGACCCGGTCCATATCCTTCAACGCGAAAAAGGCCGACAAATTCCGATTGCACAGCCGATCGGCAGAATAACGGAACAGAGAACCCCGATACCTGCCAGCGACCAGCGTCAACTTGGTCACCCGTGTTTCCGGTAATCCGCGAAGTGGTATTCGCTTAGTCAAATGACAAGGGTTTTCGCCGCATCTCAGCTTGCGACCAATAGAAGCGACCGCTCCGAGCGCGCGAGCATGGCAGTGGCCGTGTTGCCAAGAAAGAGCGAGGCTCCCGACCTCGGAGTGACTCCCATGACGACCAAATTGTGATCGACCGTGCTCAGTTGAGACAGGATGGCGGTCTCGGCGACAACTTGCGTACGCGCCGCGGTGCGCACCGCCACGCCGAACTGATCGCCGAGCCGGACCGCGTTCCGCAGGACCGCTTCCGCGTTGTCGCTTAGACCGTTCCACGCCGCACGAAGCCGATGCAAACCAGGGCGTCGAGAGCGATGCTGCGGTCTTACCACGTACAACGCCGTCACGGAGCCCAGGCCGGCCCGCGCTAAGGTCAGCGCGACCTCAAAGCCGCGCTGAGAGTGCCTTGTCCCGGTGAGTGGCACCAGGATATCAAGCGGGGTATCAGCGGCTGGTTCCGCTTGATGCTGTCCGCGCGCAACAGCAAGCGCGAACGGCCCCTCAAACACCGAGGCGGTACTGGCGACATTCTCATCTATTCCGCCGTCGGGATCGATCGTGGGCTTAAATCCGATGAGCAGGAAATCGTGTCCTTTTCTCGCCTGCTCGGCCACCGCTTGCTCCGCCTTCTCCCCGCGCGCCCTCGTGATGACGTCGATCCCGGCCTGAGCGCCATAGGCCCTTGCGCTCTCGATTTGAGCGGCTCCAGCCGCCCCCTTTACGATCGCTTCGACGTCCGCGCCGCTCCCGCCGGAGGGCTTGGAGGACCCAGCCGAGCCAAACGGCAATACCGTGCTTGGAATGCGGCGCGAGCCCGCCAGCAGACCCGCCAGTCGCGACGCGAACCGGCCGTTCTCGCTTTCGTCGACGGCGACGAGCAGCCGCTCTACATTGGTTACGAAACCGCGCGCCTCGAACCCTTCCCGCTCGAGCCTCGCCTGTTCTTCGGGCGTAAGCGGCAACCGCGCGAGAGCCCAGCGCAGCATGGGCGGCATCGCCATCGTCGTGACCACCGCCATAGCCACGACCATCGTAAAAAGGCTCCCGCTAAACGCTCCAATCGCCAATGCGAGCGAGGCGACGATAATTTCGGTCGAGCCGCGGGCGTTCATCCCACAGCCGAGCGCCAGGGACTGGGCCCAAGTCAAGCCACTGAACGCGCCGCCGAGAAAGGCCCCGCTGAACTTGCCGACGCTCGCAATGACGATGAAGCCAAGCGAAAGAAGTGCGAGCGACGGCGCCCCGAGCACGCGAAGATCGGCGTTCAACCCCGCCAGCCCGAAGAAAACTGGCATGAAGAGAGCCGTGATGAGGCCGCGCAACTGCTCCTCGATGTGGCGCGTTAGGATCGGCGACTGTCCGATCAGGATACCCGCGACGAAAGCCCCAGCACGGTGTGCACTCCGATCGCGTTAGTTATCAGCGGCATTCCGCCCATCACCACGAGGATGGTGGTGATTACCGGGACCTCGCTGATGAAGTGATCGTTTGTCCAGCGGATCAGAAAAAAGACGAGCCGCCGTCCTACTGTAAAACTCGCCACTAAAAACAGGCTGGTCCCGAGAAGGCTTTGAGTAAGTGCGGCCAAGTTGATCCGGCCGTTTAACGCGATGCCGAATGTGATCGCTATGATCACCCAACAAACCGTGTCGTCAATGATCGCCGAAGCGACGATCAGCTGGCCGATAGTGCGGCGCAAGAAGTTCATCTCGCGTATGACGGTCGCGACGATCTTGACCCAAGAAATCGACAGCGCCGTGCCGACAAACAGTGCCGTAATCAGGCGCTGCTCAGGATGCGGCAGCATGGTGGCGGGCACGACCTCGCCGATCATAAAGCCGCACGCAAACGGTATGGCAATGCCTGTCAGCGATACGCTCAACGCCGTCCGGCGTAATTTTGTAACGACGGACAAATCGGTTTCCATGCCGGCCAGAAGCAGCAGCATCAGGATGCCGAGCTGGGCGACGGCATCGATCATCGCTTTCTGTTCGCGATCGGGAGGGAAGATGGAATGCTGCAGGTCGGGCCACAGCGCCCCCAGCACCGAGGGGCCCAGCAGGATTCCGGCAATGAGCTGGCCCATTATTGCCGGCTGACCGATCCGCAGCATAGCCTCGCCCGACAGACGCCCGCATGCGATGAGGACGATGATCTGGGCCAGGAATATCCATTCCGATGAGCCGGAACGGAGTGGCGTTTCGCCATCTGCGGCGGCGATTGCCACTGGCGCTGCGGCCAGCAGCAACAGCAAGTTAAACCAGCTGACGAAACGCGCCGACCAGGTGATGGCCGACTTTGCACGGATCATCCGCGTACCCGCGGCTCAGAACGGATGTCGCCCGAAGAACCGGCATCGTGCATCGCCTTTGCTCCTCGACTGCTTGCCACCGGGTTAACAAGATCGGCGGGGAATTGGCTCCCCTTGCGTCGCTTCCCGGCGATCGCAGGGCGCGGCAAAGCGCCACGACTCGAGGAACCGATGATCGAATCTACAGAGGCTGACAGAGCGGCGACGAACCGCCGTGACGCCATCGCCAAGGGGCGAGGGCTGGCGCTTGCAGGATTGCTGGCAGCGCTTGCGGGGTTCGTTGATGCGATCGGCTATCTGCATCTCAACGGTCTCTTCGTCTCCTACATGAGCGGCAACAGCACTCAGCTCGCGGTGGCTCTTGGCCAGGGCGCCCTTGGTGAGGCGGCCAGCATTGCTGAGCTGATCGCGCTGTTCGTGCTCGGCGCAGCCGCCGGCCAAGTCCTCGCCGGATTTGCCGGCAAATGGCACCTGACCTGGGTGCTGATCGGGGTGACGATACTGCTGGCAATCGCGGGCGCTCTCGGTACCAGCCCCCAGCCGATGGTATTGGCGATGGGAGCTCTGAATGCGGCGATACACCGTGCCGGGAGCATTCCGGTGAGCCTGACCTTTGTGACCGGGGTGCTGGTTCGATTTGGCCAGGGCTTGGGCGATTTCATCACACGTCGCACGAGAGGATGGAACTGGCTCGTGCAAGCCGTACCTTGGGTCGGGCTCATCACCGGTGCGATGCTCGGCGGCGCGGCTTACCTGCGGATTGGAGAGGCGGTAATTTGGGTTCCGGTCGGCTTCGCCGGCCTCATTGCCGCTTATTCGGTGACGATCCCGCAGCCAGATTGAAAAGGAAAAACCATGGATGAACCGGAGGGCTTGGCGCGCGGCCTCACCAATTACGGCGACCCCGATTTTGCGCTCTACCTGCGGCGCTCCTTTGCCCGCTCGATGGGGTACTCGACCGATCTGCTGGCGCGGCCGGTGATCGGCATCGCCAACACGTTTTCCGGCTTCAACAACTGCCACCGGCACTTTCCGGAACTGATCGAGGCGGTGAAGCGCGGCGTGCTGGCTGCGGGCGGGTTGCCGCTGGCCTTTCCGACGATCTCATTGGGTGAGGTGTTTTTGAGTCCCACCAGCCTGATGTTCCGCAATCTGATGGCGATGGACACCGAGGAGATGATCCGCGCCCAGCCGATGGATGCGGTGGTGCTGGTCGGCGGGTGCGACAAGACCGTGCCGGCCCAGTTGATGGGTGCTGTCTCGGCGAACCGGCCGGCAGTCGGGCTCGTTGCCGGGCCGATGATGACATCGCGTTGGCATGGCGAGCGGCTCGGGGCCTGTACCGACTGCCGTCGCTTCTGGGCGAGGTACCGCGCCGGCGAGATCAGCTCTAACGAGATCGCGGAGATCGAAGGCAACCTCGCGACTACCGCGGGCACTTGCGCCGTTATGGGGACGGCGAGCACGATGGCCTCGATCGCCGAAGTCCTTGGCATGATTTTGCCCGGCAGCGCAGCGATCCCGGCGGTTCATGCCGATCGCCTGCGCGCTGCCGAGGCGACCGGCCGCACGGCGATGCACCTCGCTCGTGAGAAGCTAACGCCGGACTGCATCGTTACACCGCAGTCGATCGAGAACGCGCTCAGAGTGCTGATGGCGATCGGCGGCTCGACCAATGCGGTATTGCATTTGACCGCGATCGCCGGGCGTGCGGGAATCGACCTTGATCTCACGCGATTGAACCAGATTAGCGATTCGACCCCGGTCCTGGTTGATCTGAAGCCGACCGGTCCTCATTACATGGAGGACCTATTTGCCGCCGGAGGCATCGGTGCGGTTCTGCGCGAGCTGAAGCCGCTGCTGCATCTCGATTGCATGACGGTCGCCGGCGAGACACTCGGTCAACGTCTTGCTGTGGAAACCGGGTCGGTCGACCGTTCAATAGTCAAGCCGTTCGCCGATCCCGTCCAGCCGAAGGGCGGCGTTGTCGCGCTGTTCGGCTCACTCGCGCCGAAGGGCGCAATCTTCAAGCGATCGGCGGCCGATTCCGGGCTCTTCGAGAAAGAAGGCCGGGCCGTCGTCTTTACCTCGCTCGAGGATCTCTCGGCGCGCATTGACGATCCGGCGCTCGACGTTACGCCGGATGATTTCCTGGTGTTGCAGAATGCTGGTCCGCTCAGTTCTTCGGGCATGCCGGAGGCCGGCTATCTGCCGATCCCGGCCAAGCTGGCGCGCGTCGGGGTAAGGGACATGGTTCGCATCTCCGATGCGCGGATGAGCGGCACCGCTTATGGCTCAATCGTCTTGCACGTCACCCCGGATGCCGCGAGCGGCGGCCCGCTCGCCAAGGTCAGAGACGGTGACCGCATTAGCCTTTCCGTTGCCGAGCGCCGCCTCGACCTCCTGGTCGCGCCGGAGGAGCTGGGCCGCCGCGCAGTCACGCCGTCGCCGATACCGCGGCGCGGCTACGCCGCTCTCTACCGCCGCGAGATCCTGCAGGCTGACTACGGCTGCGACTTCAATTTCCTGCGAGCGCGTCCGCTCGGGGGAGATCGACAATGACCGGGCGGCGTTCGCTCGTCGCACAGCGGGCGATCCCACCGGTCAGGGTTTGCCAACAGCGTATGATGGCGTCAGCCGAGGCGACGTTTGGGGCGAACACGACAACGCCCTCTTTCTCGGCCAGCATTTCGGCGACAATATTGTCAGCATTGCCGCAATGGATGCGGTGATTGCCGAGCAGCCAGAGATCGCCCTCGTGGACGAGCGGCACCTCCTCCGCCGGCCGCAAGTTTGCGGCACCGCCCTCCGTCTTCCTCGCCCGATCCGGCAGCACTTTGCGGTGAGGGCGCTCCGAGGGACGATGGCGTTGCTCGCCGAACTCCGGCTCTGCCGGTGATAACTCCTTGAGCCGCATTGCCAGCAGCAAATCATCCCACGAAGCCGTCTCGGCGAGCCGGGCGTCCGCGAGTCTGAAGGCGCGCGCCTGTGCCGGGCTCAGTTGCTTTTGCAATATCGTGGGCACGACGCTCCAACCGAGTTGCCGCGCCGCAAGGAGCCTACCGTACCCGGCAATTATCCGACACCCTGCTCCAACTAGGACTGGGACGTTGAAGCCGAAGGCGGCGATGCTCTTGGCCAGCTGCCGGATCTGTTCGCGGCTGTGCGAGTGAGAATTTTTCGGGTCGTTCTTCAACTCGTCAATGGGCCGCCACACCACTGCCAGAGGCATTCCTCGGGTCGCCGCGGATCTATCTGTGGGGGTCGCCATGAGCAAGCAAAATTAACCTAAATCGACGATTATTGTCAAGGAAACATTTGTTAAACTGACACATCGGTGACGCCCCCTAAAGGAGAAATCTCTCAGTGCGCAAAGCGTGATTGTGCCGTTGGACGAACCCGCAAAAGTGTAACTACTGCTCATCACAAGAGCTCCTCAGGTGCCGGTGCGCCACTACGGCGCGCCGACGCCCGCCGCGCGGCAGTAGGGATGGCGGTGCGCGATTGTCGTCGACGAAATCTCGAGGCTGATGTGAACTCGCCGGAAGATCGACCCGGATCCCTGCAATAGCCTTCCGCGCATGCGCTTTCCGGCACCGCCCTGCTAGGTTCTTGGCCGTCTCGGATCTGCCGTTTGATAGCTGGTCACATCGGCGACCGGCGCGCGGAGTTCGGTACCTGCCATCGCTTCCAAGACGCGCGCGGCGACCGGAAAACCGTGCTGGCCCCAACCTTCTGCCTGCGCACGGGCCAACACGTCATGTGCAAGCAAACCGAGATGGGCCGGCGCGCCGACAGCGCGCGCCAGCTCACATGCGAGATCGAGGTCCTTCGCAACGATGTCGAGGGTGCCTCCGGCGCTAAACGAGCCGGTCAGCACCGAGCGTGGAATATTGTCGAATGTCCTGCTGGCGCCGGCGCTGAGCGGGACAATCTTCGCGAGGGTGCTGAGATCAATACCCGCCTTGGCGCCGATCAGCATGCCTTCGAGCGCCGCAACGAAATTCGTGTAACCCAGATACTGGGTGACCAGCTTGGCGATACAACCTGCCCCCGCCCCGCCGGCATAGAAGACATTGCCGGCCATCGCTGCGAAGAGCGAGCGATATCTCGCGAAGACCGGCTCGTCACCGCCGACCATCACCGTCATTGTCGGTGGACGTCCGCTGACTGGCGCATCGAGCATGTCGATGCCGCGAGCCCGGCAAGCCTCGGCCAACCGCCGCGCCATCGCAGGAGCGTTCGTGGTCATGTCGATATAGGCACATCCGGCGTGGAATCCGGCCAGTATGCCCGTCGACGGTTCTAGCGCGGCGAACTCCACCTCGCGGGGACCCGGCAGTGATGTGAAGACTACCTCGCTTTGCCGTGCGACCGCGCTAGGGCTGTCCGCCGGGCGCGCTCCCCGTGCGCATAGCGCGGCCGCGGCTTCGGGTCGAAGATCATAGACCGTCAGGTGGTGGCCAGCCTCGATCAGGCAGCCAGCCATCGGCGCGCCCATCGTGCCCGTGCCGACAAAGCCAAGCTGCATCGGATCGGCCCTCTATCACAACTGTCGAATCCCAGGCTGCCGCTCTTCAGCCTAGCGATCAAGCCTCTGATATTTCCGAAGGCCCGCGTGTTGCGCTCTCGGTACCGTCTGCGAGACGCTCATATTCGAGGGCCAATTCGAGCAACCGTGCCTTGATAGCCCGCGTGGTGACCCCTTCAGCAACTTGGCGCGCGCGGGCCGCTTTCCGGCGGTAATACTCTGCCGGCTGCGGCGGCAAGTCCGAGGACTGATCCATGCCGCGCAGGATAGCACGACCGGGATGAACCTGTTAGTTTTGCGGTCCGACCGCCGTCTACTTATCTCGGCGCCGGTCGGAAATGCCCAATGTCCCAAAATTGTTGCGCGCGGGTGATGGACTTGGCGCGGCGAAGTTCAGCCCGTCGCAGCGCGTGCTCACCGAGGGCCTCGCGATCGGCCACGTTAACCGAAGCTTGAGTCGGCAGGACACAAGCGGTTGGACATCTCGTGATTCCCCTAGTGCGGATAAACTCGGCGATGGCCGACTCGGAATCGGTTCCGGGCATCGCTTGCTGGAATTTCTCGGTCATAGAAAGCTCCGCCGCCGTCGAACTCGGGCTTCACACTCGCCTTTGCGCAGCAACAGCTAATTAATTAACCAACTAATACCCTGCCATGCCGGAGTTTCAGAGGGTATGGGTCAGCGATAAAGCAGTGTTGCTTTCCAGTATTTCGGCCTCCGATGTTGCCTCAACTTGGTCAAGCAACAGCGCCGAGGGTTTCCACTGCGAGTTTGCCGCGTTTTCCCGTTATGTTCTTTTTAGGAGAGGCGAGCTAGTCTCCACCGGCGCGTACCGTGTCTGACTGTCGTTGCCCGACAAAGAGCTCTACCGTTTCGAAATCCGGGATCGCCTGGGACGGGGTAACTCTTGCTTGATATGGAATATTGAACTTAGCGAAACCGTCGAACAGAATCTTTGCCGTGTCCGAATAATCGTCCGGGCTTACGTAAACATTTATTCCTGGTGCTCGAACCTCGCCAAATAACTTGGTCACCTCGGGCCCGTGTGCATCCCAATTACCCGCCCGAAGAACATTTACGAGCTGGTTGGCGTACTGATACGCTTCTATATCATCGGGGATGCAAGATACTAATACTCGATGACCACCGAACTGCTTCAAATACGCGGTGAAATTCTCGACCGCTTCATGCGTGATAATTCGAACCTCCTTATGTTTTTCGAGCAGCCTGACGCGGTCTTCCAGTGCTTCCACCTGTTTGGTCAGTTCCGAGATAGTCCGGGAAGCCGGCGAAGTGGTGGTCCCGGAGACGGCCAAGGTCTCGGCCACCGACCGCTCCTGCCAGACCGAACCGACAATGGCGAGCAATCCGACGGCCAGAAGGCATGCCATCCGCGATCGCCGGCCTATTGGGCTGACCGGCGGACAACTCGCCCAGGTCAGCCCTACCGACGTCAGGAAAATGACCGACAATGTCGGCAGCCAGGGGAACATCAGGACGCCGCAAATACATCTTCGACGATCTCGGGGCGCCGCCTGCCGACGCCTATCAAGAAAGCCATCAGGGCGGCCGCGAAGCACAAGAGTCCTGCGAGCAGAAAAGCCTCAAGATAGCTCCCGAAAGAAATTCGCAGCACCCCGCCAACATAGGCGGCCAAGGCGCCGCCCATCTGATGGATGACGGTGATCCAGGCGACCATGATCCCGGTTCTTTCGGTCCCGACTACACGGCTGAGCAGTCCCACGGTCGGCGGCACTCCGGCAATCCAGTCCAGCCCGTAGAATATGCTGAACAGCGACAGACCGTACACCGACATGTCAAAGGCGAACGGTAGATAAAGCAGGGAGAGACCACGCAACCCGTAATACCAGGCGAGCAGCAGCCGATTGTCCCAGCGATCGCTGAGCCAGCCAGACAGCGTCCCACCGAGAAAGCTGAACACCCCCGTTGCGGCGAGCAGACCTGCGCCAGTCACTTCGGCCAGGCCATGATCAACGCAAGCAGGTATCAGATGCGTACCGATGAGCCCGTTGGTCGACGCGCCGCAGACAAAATAACTCCCCGCGATCAGCCAGAAGTCGCGGGAACGGGCGCCGTCGCCAAACGCACGGAAGGCGAGCGTCAACGGATTGCCGTCGGATGCCGGGGCGGGCCGCGGGCCGCCAGTATCGCCGTAGGGTGCCAACCCGAGATCTTCGGGGCGATCGCGCATCAATAGCGCGATGAAAGGGACGAAAACCGCCACTGTCGCCGCCAGCACCATGGACATTACGCGCCAGCCGGCTAGGGTCACTAGATTCGCCAAAGTCGGCAGAAAGATCAGTTGACCCGCGGCGTTGGCCGCCGTCAGCAAACCGACGACGAGCCCCTGGCGGACGTCGAACCATCGCGCGGCAATGAAAGCCGCCAAGAAATTGCCGATGATTCCGCAACCAGCGCCGACGATGACCCCCCATAGCAAAATCAGCTGCCAAGGCTGATACATTACCGGTGTGAGCGCGACCCCGACAGTAGTGACGGCGAGCGCCGCGGTCATCGTGCGGCGCACGCCGAGGCGGTCGATCAGCGCCGCTGCAAACGGGCCAATCAGTCCGTACAGCAGTAGGTTCACGCCGACGGCAAGGGAGATCGTCGAGCGTGACCAGTGAAACTCGTCTTCGAGCGGCACGATGAGCACGCTGGGAGCGGCCCGGATACCGGCCGTCAAGAGCAATACGACAAAGGTGACCGCCGCGACGATCCAAGCATAATGAAGCGTGCTCGGTCTGCGCATCGTCGATCATTCGAGCGGCTCGGTGGCGCTGATTTCGATGCCGAACCCGGCCAGCCCGACATAGGTGCGCGAGCGCGTCGCCAGAAGTTGGATCGACGAGATGCGCAGATCGCGCAGGATCTGCGCACCGAGCCCCACTTCCCGCCATTGGATATTACGCTCGTGCTCGGAGGCGGTCGTCACTTCGCCCGCGGTGGAAGCCGGCACCCCCGAGGTGCCATCCCGCAGATAAACGAGGACCCCGTGTCCGGCGGCCTTGAAGCGGCTCAGGGCGGCATGGATGGGCTTGGCACCACCAAAGACATCCTCGAGCACATTGGCGCGATGGAGGCGTGTCGGAACATTGCTGCCATTGCCGATATTGCCATAGAGAAAGGCATAGTGGTGGACCTTGTCGAACGGCGTCACATAGGCGTAGCCGGTGAGCTCACCGATTTCGCTCGCCACGGTGAATTCCGCCACCCGGGTCACGAGCTTCTCGCGCGCCTGGCGATAGGCGATCAGATCGGCGACCGAGATTCGTTTCAGGCCGTGCTTCTCGGCAAACGCTTGCACCTGCGGGCCGCGCATCACCGTGCCGTCGTCGTTGACGAGCTCGCAGATTGCCGCTACCGGCTCGACGCCGGCGAGCCGGCACAAATCGATCGCCGCCTCGGTATGGCCCGAGCGCATCAAAACCCCGCCATCCTTGGCGACCAGCGGGAATATGTGGCCGGGCCGAACGAAATCCGACGGGCCGGCATTGCCGTTGGCGAGATTGCGGATTGTCGCCGTCCGCTCTTCGGCCGAAATGCCGCTCGTTGTTCCATGCCGATAATCGGCTGACACGGTGAAGGCGGTTCCATGGATTGCGTCGTTGTCTGCGACCATGGGAGACAGATGCAGGCGCCGCGCGGTCTCCGCGGTCAGTGGCGCAGCAACGATGCCGCAGGTATTGCGGATGATGAAAGCCATCTTCTCCGGCGTCGTATGCACCGCCGCCAGGATCAAATCGCCCTCGTTCTCGCGATCGTCGTCGTCGGTCACGACAACGATTTCGCCGCTGCCAAACGCGTCGATGGCTTTCCTGACGCAGCTCTGGGGCATGGTTCTGTTCTCCAGTGCGGCTAATTGAAGCTGTTGGCCGCCAAGAATCTCGGATTGGCCTGCCGAAGCTTAAAGATAGTCAGCCGCCACAATATCGCACGAACGGCACGATCGTGCGGCGCCGAGCTTTCGAACACCCCAGCCCGGAGGTCGCGGGCGAAGCGGCTCAGGACCTCTGGTTCGCCCTCAGCCTCTCCATACATCGTCTCCAGTTCGCGAAGGAGCTGGTTTGCCGGCCCCGTCCCGAGAACGGCTTCGCGCTCGGCAATTGCCATGCTGTTGGCGACGAGCCGGACTTCGAGACGGTGCTGCTCGGGCAGCAGCGGCAGCAGATCGCTGAGCAGCACTTCACGCGCGAGAGCCAATAAGGACGGCCCGGTCGGCAAATCACGCATCGGACGGCGCTCCGTCAGGATCGAGAAGCATCAGAATTTCGAGCTCACATTCTGTCGCCCGCCGCCCGGTCAGCGCCAGATCGAGATTGCGTTCGCCGCCAATCAGATAGCGGTCGCTTTGCTGCAGCGCGATAATGGCCCAGCGCACGCTTGCCAGTACCTCCCAGAAGAAGACGCGCTCTCGGCCTACCATCCGACCAGATTCTCGCTCGTAACCACGATAGAAGGGCGCACGGTCGGCGATCCCTCCGGCTTCGCGATCGAGCCGCGCGAAGCGCCAGCCCTTACAGCAAAACCAACCGATATCTTCGTGCGGGTCGCCCCAGCCGGCGAACTCCCAATCGAGAATGCCGGTCAGATTGGCGCCGTCGAGCATGTAGTTGCCGGTGCGGTAATCGTGATGGCAGAGTACCGGCTCAACCGGCGGCGGGAGATGCGTCTCGAGCCAACGGATGCCCCATTCGAGGACCGGCCGCGGCACGGGATGCCGATCGAGATAGGCTCGGAATCCTGCAATCTGCTGCGCTGGCCCGACCTGCTCGTAGGACGGCAGGAAGGCGAGACCGGAGCGCGGCGGGCGGATCGTGTGGATACGGGCGAGTTCTCGGCCGAGGCGCCCGGCAATCGCCGGAAGCGAGGGATCGAGGAGAGGATCGCGAGTGATCCGATGAGCTGCGGCTGTCCCGTCGACCCGCCGCATGATGAAAAACGCCTTGCCGAAGACAGCTGGGTCCTCGCTGGCGAAGAGCGGTTCGGGCACTGTGACGCCGGCGGCGAAGGCCGCCTTCAGCACCGCGAATTCCTCGTTTCGGCTCAGGCTCGCGGCAACCCCGGTCGGCGCTGCCGTGCGCAGCACGAGCCGTTGATCGCCAGTGAGCAGGCCGCCGAAAAAACGCGCGTCGACCGCCCAATTCTCCTGGATGGCCCCGCCCCGCAGCGGCGCGAGGCCGCTGACATCGACCTTCGCCGCCCCGCTTGCCGCGGCGAGAAAGCGGGCGAGCGCGGCGCGGTGGTTCCTCCCCGCGCCCGCCTCCCGTACCACCTCAGATCGCTGCGACTCCATGTCCGCCGTCAACGGCGATCACTGCGCCGGTGACATAGGCGCTTGCCGGCGAGGCGAGGAACAAGACCGCGCCGTCGAGATCTTCGGTCTGCCCGAGGCGCTTTAGCGGAATGCGAGAGATCAGCGCCTTTCCGGCCTCGGTGTGGAAGAAGGCGCGGTTGAAATCGGTCTCGACATAGCCCGGCGCCAGCGCGTTGACGAGAATGCCGTAGCGCGCCAATTCCATCGCCAACACTTGGGTCAGGTGGATCAGCCCGGCCTTGGCGGCGCAATAGGCCGGGAGCCGGCCGATCGTGCGAAATCCGAGCACCGACGAGATATTGATGATGCGGCCCGGGCGCTTCAGCTTGGCGAGGTGCTGCGCAAATTCCCGCGCTGTGAGCCAGGCGCCCTTGAGGTTCGTGTCGACTACATGGTCCCAGTCGGCTTCGGTGTGCTCAAATAGCGGCTTCGAGACCACGACGCCGGCATTGTTGACGAGGATCGACAGCGGCCCGAGCTCGCTTTCGGCCGTCGCCACAGCAGCGGCAACATCTTCGGGTCGGGTAACGTCACAAGCGATCGGTAAGCTCTGCCCTCCCTCCGCCGCGATCTCGCGGGCCAGCTCGGTAAGCCGGTCGAACCGCCGCGCTGCCAGCGCCACCTTGGCGCCCGCGGCGGCGAGAAGCTCGGCCAAGTGACGGCCGATCCCGCTCGATGCCCCTGTCACCAACGCCACCTGGCCCGAGAGGTCGAAGCTCGGCAATTCGATCACGCGGCGACCTCCTTGGCGCGCTCGCGCAGCTCGAATTTCTGGATCTTGCCGGTCGAGGTTTTCGGCAGAGGCCCAAAGACGACCGTTCGCGGCACCTTGTAATGCGCGAGATTGGCGCGGCACCACCCAATGATGTCATCGGCCGAGATGGCGCCGGCATCCGGTTTCAGCGCGACAAAGGCACAGGGGCTCTCGCCCCAAATCCGGTCGGGCTTGGCGACGACCGCGGCCTCGATGACTTGCGGATGGCGGTAGAGCGCTTCCTCGACCTCGAGCGAAGAGATGTTTTCGCCGCCCGAGATGATGATGTCCTTCGAGCGGTCCTTTACTTCGACATAACCGTCGGGATGGCAAACCGCCAGATCGCCGGTGTGAAACCAACCGTGCTGAAAGGCCGCTGCGGTCGACTCTGGGTTTTTTAGATACCCCTTCATCAATGTGTTGCTGCGTACCATCAGCTCGCCCAACGCGTGCCCGTCGGCCGGCAGGTCTGTCATTGTGTTCGGATCGGCGACTCGCTGGCGGTCCAGCACCACGGTGGCAACGCCCTGGCGCGCCATTCGGGCCGAGCGCTCGGCCAGTGGGAGCCCGGGCCATTCTTCTTGCCATGCGCATACCGTCGTCGGGCCGGTGCTTTCGGTCAAACCATAGAGATGGGTGACGCGGAAGCCCATCCGCTCCATTGCCTCGATCACTTTGGACGGCGGCGCCGCGCCGCCGGTCGCGACCTCGACGACATGGGCGAAGCGTCGGTTTGCGCTTTCGGGCGCATGAACGAGCATGTTCAGCACGATCGGCGCACCGCACAGATGGGTGACGCGATGCTCCGCGATCGCCGCGAAAATCGCCGCCGGGTCGACCCGGCGCAGGCAGACGTGCGTGCCGGCTAGCGCCGTCACCGCCCAGGTATAGGTCCAGCCGTTGCAATGGAACATCGGCAAGGTCCACAAGTAGACTGAGCCGCGATCGAGCCCAAACGTGATTGCGTTGCCGATCGCATTCAGAAAGGCGCCGCGGTGATGGTAGACGACGCCCTTCGGATCGCCGGTGGTCCCCGAGGTGTAATTGAGCGCAATCGGCTCCCATTCATCGCGGGGCCTTGTCCAGGCGGCAAGGGGATCAGCCTCGGCAAGAAACGCCTCGTATTCGGTCCCTCCGAGCGACGCTCCGACGCCGTCATTGATCTCGACGACCGGGACCGGGCGGCCAAGCTCGCGTAGCGCCGGTCCAACGATCGGAGCAAATTCGCGGTCGGCGATCAGCAGCTTTGCCTCGCCATGCGCTAAGATGAAGGCGATAGAGCGAGCGTCGAGGCGATAGTTCAACGCGTTGAGGACCGCCCCCGCCATCGGAACGCCGAAGTGGGCTTCGAGCAGCGCCGGCACGTTCGGCGCCATCACCGCGACCGTGTCGCCCCGCCCGATGCCGCGCCGCCGCAACGCATCGGCGAGCCGGCAGCAACGCTCGTAGAGTTGGCGATAGGTGAAGCGAGCGGCGCCGTGGACGACGGCGAGCTTCTCCGGGTAAACGGCAGCGGACCGGGAGAGAAATCCCAGCGGGGTCAGCGCCGCGAAATTCGCCGGGTTGCGGGCAAGATGCGGCGCGTCATAGGGGCGGAGATCAGCATCTTCGGCCGGCACGGTCAGCCCTCGTTCCGCTCCTGCATTCTGCGGGCATCCTCTCGGGATGCCGGGTCAGCGTCAAGCACCGGCGAGGAGCCCGCCTTCCTCGGCACCTCCGCCCCCGCGATCTGCCCTCCTCAGTCGACAATCCCGATGTACGGGAGATAGCGACACTTCTCCGCATAATCGATGCCGTAGCCGGCCACGAACACGTCTTCAATCGTAAAGCCGACGAAATCGACGTCGGCCGTTACCTCTCGACGCGCCGGCTTGTCGAGTAGCGCGCAGGTCCAGATCTCGCCGACCCCACGCTCGTGCAGCAGGGCGGCGGCGTGGGCGATCGATCGGCCGGTATCGACGATGTCGTCGACGAGCAGCACCCGCCGCCCGGCAAGGTCGATGGGAATGTCGCCCAGGAGATGTACCTCACCGCTACTTACTTTCGCGAGGCCGTAGCTTGACAGCCGCATGAACTCGAACTCGGGGCGAGCTCCGGCGCGGTACAGCGCGCGCGACAAGTCCGCCACAAACACCGCGGCGCCCTTAAGGAGCCCGACGACGACAAAGTCGTCCGGTATTCGCTGAGCAATCTCGGCGGCCAACGCCTCGACGCGAGCGGCGATTTCGGCCTCGCCGATCAGGGTGCGTATCCCTTCCATATCGCGCTCCCGGCACCCGAGCTGTGCGAGGTTAGGCCGGATAGCACTGTGCCGCTATCATCGCAATGGCGTGGAACCGTAAGCCGGGTCGGGAGGTAATCGTGACCGCTTTCATCGACGGGTTGCCAAAGGCCGAATTGCACCTGCACATCGAGGGGACGATCGAGCCCGAAACCATGTTCCGCTTTGCCGAACGCAATGGCATCGCGCTGCCGTATGCATCTGTCGAGGCGCTGCGCGCGGCGTACGATTTCGGCGAACTGCAGGATTTTCTCGACCTCTACTATCAGGGGATGCGGGTCCTCCAGACCGAAGAGGACTTCTACGAGATGACCTGGGCCTATCTGGAAAAGGCCCGTGCACAGAACATACTCCATGCCGAGATTTTCTTCGACCCGCAGGGCCACACCAGCCGCGGCATTGCCTTCGAAACGGTACTGGACGGCATTTCACGGGCGCTCGAAGACGGGCGCAAGCAGCTGGGCATCGGCACCCGGCTGATCATGTGCTTTTTACGCGACCGCGACGCGAAGGAGGCGATGGCGACGCTCGAACAGGCGCTGCCGCACCGTGACCGTATTATCGGCGTCGGTCTCGATTCAGCGGAGAGGGACAACCCTCCGGGGAAGGGCCCGCGCGCTCGGGTTCCGCACCGTCGCTCATGCCGGCGAGGAAGGCCCCGCCAGCTATGTCCGCGACGCGCTCGACCTGCTCCACGTTGCCCGCATCGACCACGGCATCCGTGCTCTCGACGATCCCGGGCTCGTCGCGCGCCTCGTCCGCGAACGGGTCCCGCTGACCGTCTGCCCATTGTCCAATGTGCGCCTCAAGGTGTTCGACGACATCCGCCGCCACCCGCTGCGGACGATGATGGACGAGGGGCTGCTCGTCACGGTCAACTCGGATGACCCCTCCTATTTTGGCGGCTACGTCAACGAGAACTTTGCCGCAGTGCAGGAAGGGCTCGGATTTTCGGACGAGAACCTCGCACAGCTCGCGCGCAACTCCTTCGAGGCGGCGTTCCTGCCGCACGCAGACAAACGCCGGCTCGTGCGGCAGGTCGACGACTATGTGGCGAGCGTCCGAGCCTGATCCGGCCGTCGCTCCACGCCCCGCTAAGCGTCGAAGCCGTAGAGCCTGGCGGCGTTGGCGCGAGTGATCTTGAAGCGGTCCTCGGCGCTGGCATCCTTGAAGTCGCGCGCGACGACCTCCTGCGAGTGCGGCCAGGTCGAGGCCTGGTGCGGGTAGTCCGAGGACCACATCAGCTTGTCGACGCCGATGAAGTGGCGGCTCTGGACGCCGACATAGTCGTCGATATAGGTCGCCCACATCTGGCGCTGGAAATACTCGCTCGGCTTCAGCTTGTTGGTAAAACCGGCGGAGATGCGCTGGCGCTCGAAGGCGCGGTCCATCCGTTGCAGATAATA